>ERZ1740070.1170-NODE-1170-length-16624-cov-6.221377_pt1 | contig 16624 bp, 12 predicted proteins | sample MGYA00581734_ERZ1740070 | MGnify/ENA primary metagenome ERZ1740070 (study PRJEB43018, sample SAMN04849744) | marine metagenome | isolation source: floating plastic debris | place: Pacific Ocean | collected 2008-09-01 | study: EMG produced TPA metagenomics...
GTAGAACTCAACAAAGCACTGGACTTCTGCTAATGGCTTTACCCGATGCCAGGCACCCGGCGCGATAAAAAAATTACGATGGTTCGGTGTCAAGATAGTGGTGGAGAGCACGGCCCCCGTCTCATCTAAAGAATCGTATTGCAGCTGGCCTGCTTCTATCGTAATTTTCCCCCAGGTGCCAGCCTTAGTATTGTGTTGGGTTTGAAACGTTTTGGGCAGCGTTGTTTCGCTCCAAGTCGGCAGGGTTTTGTATTTAACCAGCGAATCTGTGTTCAAATCTGTATATTCGATACTCATAACAACACTGGCCTGATCAATGACTGGCCTGATTAATGACTGGCCTGATTAATTTTCGATTGTTTATTTGTCTTGCAGTGCTAATCTTCGAAAAAAGTTAAGTAGCTACTACGTTTCAACGACAAACTGATTGAGCCGATAACCATCTACTTTGACTACGAATGAGACAAGGGTATCACTTTTCCCAAATAAGTCACTGGTAGAGCGGATCGCCAGCAACAATTATTGCCGCCGTATTTAATGCGACGAAAGCTGAACTCCCAGCAGAAAAAATTGCAGAAGTTGCAGGTTTTATGCTGGAAAAATGGGCTGGTTCATTTCGAGGTGACATTTTGGCGCGATCAGCTCGTCAGATTAACTTGCGATCGCAAACTGTATCGTTTTTTATAACGGAACTGCTCTCGACCGTAGAGCTAAGATGTAAAAGTGTAAAGAAAGCATGAAGAGAGTCGACTTGTCGTGAGTTCTCAGTATTTATTGCTATGTTTGAATTGTGTTATGAGCAGTTTTGTAAAAGTATATATACGCAGCTGTTATTGTCAGTCGTGTTTCTTGCTGAAGAAGGAGCTGCTCAAGGGTATTTGCATCAACTCCATATCTGTTTAGTTCGTAATAATCCGAAACTCGTTAATTTAAGGATGCGATGCGTTGCTGCGAGCGCGCTCTGAGGATCTTGTTCATGGTTGCTCTTCACGGCTGACTTTTCAAATCAGCTGATTTTTTGAATCAGCCAACTTTTTGAATTAAGCGAACGGGCCGCAGAGTTCTCTTTGAGGCCGTCTTAGCTTTTTTTTCAGAGTACTCATCCGTTTTGTATCAACCTACTGCACTCTATTCGCTAGCAGGCATTGAGTTCTTGTTTGGCACTAGTGCGAACTTTTTGTGCCAGACGATTCAATGCTTTAACGCAGGGATTCCTTGTCTGGTGAACTTGCATACAGTCGCCGCTATACTCTCATGCTGAAACAATTTGACCAAAAGCCACCTGTTTCTATTGTTGTTCCTGTCTATAATGGCGGGGAAAGCTTCAGAAAATGCCTCTCTAGTCTCTCTAAGTGGGGGCAAAGTGCAGAGGTTGTTGTTGTTGCAGATGGCGATTCGGACAACAGCTGGCAGTTGGCAGAGGAAAAGGGATTTAAGGTTATCCGCCTGCCAGAATCAGGTGGGCCAGCTAGAGCGAGAAATGTGGGTGCAAGGGCTGCTTCATCAGACATTTTGATTTTTGTCGATGCTGATGTTGAGATTCATGCAACGACGGTACCCAGGGTAATATGTGCATTTCAAGAGTATCCAGAAATTTCTGCATTAATTGGCTCTTATGACGACGCACCTGGTGCTACAAACTTTCTCTCTCAGTACAAAAACCTCTTTCATCACTACACCCATCAAGCAGGCAAGGAGGAAGCATCTACTTTTTGGGGAGCTTGTGGTGTCATCCGAAAGGATATCTTTTTGGGGATAGGTGGTTTTGACGAAAGCTACCGCAGGCCATGTGTAGAAGATATTGAGCTAGGGTATCGATTGCGGCAAGCTGGTTATCAAATCCGGTTGTTCAAGCACATTCAAGTTAAGCATCTGAAGCGGTGGACGCCTGTTTCGTTGCTGCGAGCAGAAATCTTTTATCGGGCACTGCCTTGGATGGCTCTATTGCTTAAAATTCGCCAAGCCAATCCTCATCAGTATCAGGTTTTTACGAGCGATCTCAACCTAAAGTGGTCAAGCCGAGCAAGCGTTGTTCTAGTTTATAGCGCTTTTTTGACAGCTGGACTTTCTTTATGGTCTTACTATGCACTGGGAGTAGCGTTATCTTTATTGTTAATTCTAATAGGAATTAATTGGCCAGTATATCAGTTCTTTTATCGCAAGCGTGGTCGCTTATTTACTGCTTGTGTGTTGCCATGGCACTGGCTTTATTTTTTCTATAGTGGCTTAGCTTTTGTGATTGGTGTGCTACGTCACAAAGGTCAACGTTATCTGTCTCGAATGGGCCTACGCCGTAAGGCGGCTGTGTCGTAGTCAGTTTCTAGGTTGAATGCATGGGTTCTCTGCAAATAGTTTAGCCGATTTATACACGCTTGAAGGATGTAACGATTAAATGGTTTCCGATATTAGGGCAACACGTGCAGTAGTGATGGGCGGTGGCCCAGCAGGGTTGACAGCTGCTTATGAATTGGCCAAACACGATCAGAACTCTGTTGTTTTAGAGCAGGCAGATAAGGTAGGGGGGATTTCTCGAACAGAAACCTACAAAGGATATCGCTTTGACATTGGTGGTCATCGTTTTTTTACTAAAGTTGACGAGGTCAAGCAGATTTGGAAGGAGATACTGGGAGATGAATTTATTCAGGTGCCACGGCTCTCTCGTATCTATTACCGAGGAAAGTTTTTTGACTATCCTCTTTCGGTTCGTAGTACCCTCGCTAACCTTGGAGTAGTTGACAGTAGTTTAATTATCCTCAGCTATCTGAAGTCAAAGATTGGAAACAAGCTGTCCCCTAGACCTGAGGCTGAGAATTTAGAAGATTGGGTAATTGAACGATTTGGTAATCGACTATACAGAACTTTCTTCAAATCCTATACTGAAAAAGTGTGGGGCATTCCCTGTAACAAAATTCAAGCCGAGTGGGCAGCTCAGAGGATTAAAGGGTTATCTCTAAAGAAGGCAGTCACTAACGCTCTGTTTGGTAGTAACGATACCAAAACGCTCATTAAAGAGTTTGACTATCCTATCTACGGTCCCGGTATGATGTGGGAACGTTGCCAAAGTCTCCTAGAACAGGCAGGTTCGTCGGTTGAAATGCATACCCGCGTCACCCGTGTAGAACATGATAGGGGGCGAGTCACGCAGGTAATTGCGCAGAAAGGAGATGAAACGTTCGCAGTTACGGGTGATAACTTTATTTCTAGTATTCCGATTACAGCGTTGGCGCGCTGCCTGGACCCGGCACCACCAGAACCCGTGCTGCGGGCTGCTAGAAGTCTGAAGTATCGAGACTTTTTAATTGTGCCACTGGTGATTAATCTCAAAGATATTTTCCCAGACAACTGGATTTACATCCATAGTCCTAAGTTTAAGGTAGGTCGGATTCAAAACTTTAAGAACTGGAGCATGGCAATGGTTCCAGACCCTGAAAAGACCTGTGTTGGGATGGAATATTTTTGTAGTGAGGGCGATGTTCTATGGGAGATGTCTGACGACGAGCTCATATCACTGGCAAGTCGAGAGATTGTAGGTTTAGGCTTAGTGCCAGCGTTACAGCAGGTGGAAGATGGGACAGTCATTCGACAGAAAAAGGCATATCCGGTCTATGACGGTGAGTACCGTCAGCATTTAGATGTTATACAGCATTATTTGCAGCAGTTTGAGAATTTGCAGACCGTGGGGCGCAATGGGATGCACCGTTACAACAACCAAGATCACTCTATGCTCACTGGCTTGCTAGCTGCCAAAAATATTTTGGGTGAAACGCATAACCTGTGGGACGTTAATACAGAGCGCTCTTACCACGAAGACTTTACAAGAGAGCAATGGAATAAGGCGAAAGCAAGGCTTGAGGAGCCCGCAGGTAGTTACGCTAGCTAAGTTAATGAAAGTGACAGAGATTAATCCATGAGAAAACTGCATTATCGTAGTGCCCGAAAAACAGCCAGCCAGCTTTATCGCTATTTTTTTGTCGGTGGAACAGCTGCTGTCGTAGATATCTGCGCATTTGCTTTTTTCTCGCAGATATTGTTGATCGATTATCGAATCGCGGTAGTTTTTGCATTTTCAGTCGGGGTTTTGGTAAATTTTTCTCTGTGTAACTGGCTTGTCTTTCGCGGCAAGCTCTCGCCGCTTTGGCTAGTCTTTACAAGGCACTATCTTTCTAGCATTTCCGGTCTGATTGCCAATGAGGTAGTCATGATAACGCTGGTCGAGGGATTTCAATTTGAGAGATTGATCCTGGCTAAAGTCATGGGTACTGGGGTGGCTTTCTTTGTTAACTTTGCTACGAAAAAGTTCTACGTCTACAACAACGCTTTCTACAAGCAATCTCGCAAGCAACAAACATCTATTGAAATAAAACGGAGAACTTAGGTATGGCTAACGGTTCTGAAGATATTACGGTGCTTGCTGGTGGGCCAGCAGGGCTAGCTGTCGGATACTACGCGCGTAAGCGCAACTTGTCATTTGCAATCTACGAAGCGAATGATCGAGTAGGTGGTAATTGTATTACCCTCCAAAAGGGTGACTTTCGCTTTGACTCAGGCGCTCACCGCCTGCACGATAAAGACGAGGAAGTCACCGAAGAAATCAAGGCCTTGATGGGCGACGAGTTGCATCGTGTGAATGCCCCAAGCCAAATTTTCTTTCGCGGTCAATATATCGATTTCCCTTTGTCACCGTTGGATCTGCTTAAGAAGATCGGACCCATGGAGTTTTCTAAGGCAGGCCTGTCTTTCCTTAAGGCGCGTGCAAACAACTCAGACAGGGACGGCAGCTTTGAGAGTTTGGCGCTTCACCGCTATGGCCGATCTATTTCGGAGAAGTTTTTGTTGAACTACTCTGAGAAGCTATGGGGATTGCCTTGTAATCAGTTGTCACCTAACATTTCTGGCAAGCGTTTGAAAGGGTTAGACCTACGCACTTTCTTGATCGAAGCGACGCTGGGGAAATTAGCCAAGACAGAGCATTTGGACGGATCTTTCTTTTATCCCAAAATGGGCTATGGCCGTGTTGTTGAAAGAATGGAGGAGTTCTGCGGGCCAGAAAACATTCGATTAAATCATCGGATTAATAAAGTTGTGCACGATGGTAAGCGAATTCAGGCCATTGGCGTGGCAGGAAGCGATCGCCCCTTCCGAGTGCGGCAGGTGATTAGTACGTTGCCACTTACCCTTTTGATTAAGAGCCTGGAGCCTGCGCCTCCTGCGGAGATTTTGCAGCTGGCAAATAGCTTAAGCTACCGGCATGTTCGCCTGGTGGCGCTGTTTTTGAATAAGCCAGCTATTAATGGAAACGCCACGGTTTACTTCCCAGAGAAAACATTTCCCTTTACGCGCATCTATGAGCCGCGCAACCGCAGTCAGTATATGTCGCCTGCGGGCAAGACTTCTCTCGTGGTTGAGATTCCCTGCTACCGAGAAGGTGATATTTGGCAGATGGATGATGCTGAACTGGTGCAGCTGATTACCCAAAAGCTGGTAGAAGTAGATTGGATTAAATCAGAAGAGGTGATCGATTCTTGGTGTGGTCGTTTAAACTTTGCTTATCCCATTTTGGAACTGGGCTTTGAAGATAAGGTGACTCAGCTGATGGATTGGTTGGATCGCTTCGATAATCTCTGGCTGTCTGGCCGCAACGGGAAGTTTGCCTATACTCATCTGCACGATATGATGCGGTTTGGCCAGGAAATTGTTGAAGAGCAAGCGGCATTGGTCCCGGCCATGTAGCTGTGCGCACATTTATCTGTACATGCAGTTGTACAGATAAATGTGCAGAAAGAACGTGCGGTGGTGAATATGTAAAGGTGAATGCTTATGAGTAAGTCAATTTGCAAATTAGGGCTTGTCGGCTGCGGTAGCATTGCTCAAGCTGTGCACCTAAACATTTTGGCGCAGCTTCCGGGCGTTGAGCTAGTGGCGCTAGCTGAACCTGATCCGCAGCGTCAGTCTTCCGCTAATCGCCGAGTGCCCTCGGCACGGGCCTATGCTGACTACCGAGCACTGCTAGAGAGCGCTGATATTGACGGGGTGGTGATTTGCTTGCCGAGTGCGCTACATGCGGAAGCAACGCTCGCAGCGCTCGCTCACGGCAAGCACGTTTACTTAGAAAAGCCGATTGGCGTGAGTATGCCGGAGGCTAGGGCTGTGGTGTCTGCCTGGCAGCAGGCTGGCGTGGTTGGCATGATCGGCTTTAACTACCGCTTTAGTCCGCAGTACGCGGCTGCAAAAGCGGCTATTCAGGCAGGTCAACTGGGAGAAATTATCAGCGCCCGCTCTGTCTTTTCTTATCCAGTGGGCACTGCACCAGCTTGGAAGCAGAAGCGAGCGACCGGGGGAGGCATTCTTTTGGACTTAGCTTTGCACGATGTCGATTTGGCCCGGTTTTTGTTTGATGCTGAGGTAGAGACGGTGGCTGCAGAGGTGCGATCGCATCGCTATGAAGACGACACCGCCGCCATTCAATGTCAGCTAAACAATGGTGTCATGTTTCAGCTATTCACGTCTATGAGCACCGTTGACGAGGCCCGCTGGGAGATTTACGGACAGGGCGGCAAGCTAATTGCTGACCGCTATCAAGAAACAGCGATTCAGATTATTCAGCCACAGCGGGCCACCTCTCGGCGTGAGCAGTTGAACGTGAGCGTACGCTCTGCACTGCGGAGTCTGAACTTGCGGAAGATTATTGCTCCGACGCTGGAGCCATCTTATAAAGGGGCTTTAACTGCGTTTGTGGAAGCTGTACAGTCAGCTCAGGCTATGGATTCTGGCTTTACAGGTTCTGCGTCTACAGAGTCTGGTTCTATGGGCGCTGGTTTTGCGGGGCCTGACTTTATGGATGGGTTGCAGGCGCTGGCTGTTATTGAAGCGGCTGAAACAGCGGCTAAGTCAGGGACTGTAGTAGCGATGGCTGATGCTGCGGCAGGGCGATCTCCTGTTTTCAATCCTGCGCCTGCGCTGTAAGTCACTGCTTCAAGTCACTGCTTCTTCCGCCTACTTTTATCAGCCCGTCCAAATAAGATTAGTGTCATCATGTCGAAACATTCTTCTAGCGCCAACCCAAAGCTACGTTTCGCTGTCATCGGTTTAGACTCTGTAGATCCTGATATGGTGAAGCTGTGGGCCAAAGAAGGACGACTGCCTTTTTTGCGATCGCTACTTGACCAAGGCGCTTGGGCACGGCTGATGTCTACTCGCGGAATGTTTTCTGACTCCCCCTGGCCAACGTTTAATACTGGCGTTCCACCTTCCAAGCATGGATTCTACAACTTTCAGGCCATTCAAAATGGGACAACTGACATTGTCAGAGTAGGAGAGCACTGTAGCCGTTTTCTTCCTTTTTGGTGGTTGCTACGCGATGCGGGCAAGCGGGTGGCCGTTTTTGACGTGCCAAAAACCAAACCAATTCCAGGCATTGACGGTATTCAAGTGTCTGGGTGGGGCGAAGAGTATCCACTGATTGAAAAATCTTCGCTACCGATTTCACTGGTACAGGAGCTAACCGATCGCTTTGGCCGTTATCCAAGGCCAAAAGAACTCTTTGACCCGAGCTATCGGCACGAAATAAAATCTCGCGATATTCTGTTGGCTAACATTGAGCGCAAGCTCAACGCCATTCAGTTTTTACAAGAACAAGACGACTGGGATTTGTTTGTCACGGTCTTTGCTGAGGCCCATTCAGTGGGTCATCACTTCTATCACCATCATGATACTCACCACTGGGCTCACGATCCGCAGCGATCACCTGTTTTAGGTCAGGCGCTGCCCACCACATACACTGAGCTAGACAACGCACTAAAAGAGCTATTGCAGGGGCGATTAGAAGATACAACCGTCTTTTTAGTCTCGGTTCATGGCATTACCACTAACTATTCTGGTAGCTATTTGCTGCAGGGCGTGATGGAATCGCTGGGCTATCAGGTCGCGCCAGATAGCGGTGGTGATGGGAGTCATTCTGCGAATTCTCAGAGTGTCTCTGAGTGGGTAAAAGATACGCTCATTCCCAATTCACTCAGGCAGTTTATCAATGACAAGTTTGTTGCACAATCTCACCACGATGCAATGTTTTCGCTACAGTTCAACAGCGGCATTGACTGGCAGCGGACGCGAGCTTTTTTCCTTCCGACAGAGCACTTTCAAGGCTTTATTCGCATTAATTTGCAGGGGCGTGAGCCCGAGGGCATTGTGCCTGTGAGTGATTACGACGCACTCTGCCGTGAAATTTGCCACGAGCTTGAACAGCTGGTGAATCCAGATACAGGCAACCGAGCGGTCAAGCGGGCGGTACCCATTACTGATATCTACCAGGGCAACAATCTCTATGATTTACCCGATGTCGTGGTTGAGTGGGCTGAAGATGGACTCATTCATCATCTGAATCATCCTAAGTTTGGTACGATCTCGGGCCATGAAGCGATTCGCAAGGCGCAGCATTCTGAAGATGGTTTTGTGATTGCCGCAGGCCCTCATATTCGTCCGGGCGCTTCGGTGCTAGGGGCTAGCACGATGGACTTGGCCCCTACTATTCTCTATCTGCTGGGTCAGGCAGTACCCGATGTACTCGATGGGCGCGTTTTGTCGGAGATACTAGACGAACAGCTCTACCAGGATCGCCCAGTAGAGCACAGTAGCCAGACGCTTACGGTTCCTCAAAAGGTTTAAGTAGGTTTGATGATTGCCTATGAGGATACTACTGATCAATGATTATGGTACGCCAAACGGAGGCGCTGAACTGTTGATGTTTGCCCTGCGAGATGGGCTCAGACAGCGGGGCTATGATGCTCGTTTGTTTTCGACCAGCGCCCAAGACGGCGAGGGCAATCGTCTCTCTGACTATGATTGCCTGGGGACAACGTCTAGTTTTCGCACGCTGCTGCAAAGCTACAATCCCTGGGCCGCGAAACGTCTAAAGCAGGTGCTGCGTGAATTTCAACCGCATATTGTGCATATCAAGATTTTTTTGACTCAGCTATCGCCGTCGATTTTGTCACTGTTGCAAACAGTTCCCAGTCTTTATTACGTTGCTTGGTACCGTCCTGTGTGTCCTGTGGGGAATAAAATTTTGCCCGATGGTAGCGCCTGCCATGATCGCTATGGCAAAGCCTGCTATCGCAATGGTTGCTTACCCCTACATGACTGGCTTCCCTTGATGGTACAGATGCGTCAGTGGCGGCGACAGCGGCATGTTTTCAACCGAATTGTTGCTAACAGTCGGGCCACTGAGCAGCGCCTGGCAGAAGAGAAGATAACAACCGATGCTGTGATTGAGTGTGGTGTGCCGGTGAGATCGCCTCGCGCTCCACTGACATCCTTGCCAACGATCGTTTTTGCTGGGCGCTTAGTGCGAGAAAAGGGGATTGATGTGCTGCTCAAGGCCTTTGCTCAGGTCGTAAAGGCAGTGCCAAAGGCCAGATTGTTGATTGCTGGCGAAGGGCCGGAGCGCGATCGCCTGCAAGCGTTAATCCAAGAGATAGACCTTGTCGGCACCGTTTCGCTGCTGGGCCATCTGCCTCGTGATTCCATGGAACAATATTTTGATCAGGCCTGGGTACAGGCAGTGCCCTCACGCTGGGCAGAACCCTTTGGCATGGTAGCGGCTGAAGCGATGATGCGCGGAACCGCCGTCGTCGCTACCGGCTCCGGTGGGCTGGTTGATATTGTCCAGCACGAGCACACTGGTTTTCTAGTGCCCCCTGAGGATGTAGATCAGTTAGCCAAAGCGCTGCTGCTATTGCTGAAAGATCGAGCCCTAGCCGAAAAATTTGGACAGGCGGGCCGAAAAATTGCACTGGCTAAATTTGGTGAAACAACTTTTGTGGATAGATTTGTTGATCATTACGAAGCTTTACTAGGAGAATCGACTTGTGTCGATAGGAGGAAAGCCCATGTCTTCTAAGCCGAAGGTTTCTAAATCCCAGGTTTCTGAATCCCAGGTTTCTAAATCCCAGGTTTCTAAGTCCCAGGTTTCTAAGTCCCAGAGTTCTGAGCCTAATGCGTCCCCTTTAGTCATTCTTGGCCTTGATGCTGGGGATGCTGTTTTGATTGAACGCTGGGTGCAAGCTGGTGATTTACCCCATTTGGCAGCACTGATGGAAAAAGGCTGCTGGGGGCGTATCACGGGCCAAGAGCTGGTATTTGAAGATGGCGTTTGGGTGAATCTCTTTAGCGGTTCTTCGGCTGGAGATCATGGCTATCACTACTTTCGGCAGTTGCAAAAGCCTGGAAACTACGGCCTGAAGCCCGTATGGGGGCCAGATTTTGAAGCGCCTGCTTTCTGGGCCTACCTACAAAATACCGAGCAACGTGCTGCCTTGATAGATGTGCCTGAAGTATTGCCAATCGCAGGACTTAGTGGCATTCAGCTCGCCGACTGGGCAGTTCACCGGCCGTTGGTACCACCTTCTACGCAGCCCCCGGAGCTACTGGAAAAGGTTAAGCGCATCTTTGGCCGTCAGATCACAATCGAAGAAGACTTTGAGAGCAGCCTGGCCACCGACCAAAAAATTTATCAGCGCTTGCTGACTAGAATTCAAAAAAAAGGAGAACTCTGTCGCCAGCTCTGGGCTGAAGATGACTACGAGCTGATGGTAGCGGTGTTTGCTGAATCTCATACCGGTGGCCATCAGCTTTGGCAATATCAAAGCGATACTAAGCCCGCTGATCCTTCTCCCTTAAAAGAGGGCGTGCGGCGCGTTTATCAAGCGATTGACCAAGAGATTGGTCAGCTACTCTCTCAACTTCCAGAAACCGCCAATATATTTGTTGTTTCGCCTTTGGGACTGCAAGATCAGTTCCCTACGGGTGGCCTCATGGACGACTTTTTACTGAAGCTGGGCTATCGAGTGCTGCCAGAGCCCAGCGATGCACCCGTCTCCTGGAGCCCGATGGCGATTGCTAGGCGCGTATTGCCAGAGTCAGTGCGCATTGCCCTCAGTCAGTTTCTCTCCCGCGAAACTCGTGAACATCTTCTCTCAGAACAATTTCAGGGCGGCACAGACTGGTCAAAAACAACCGTCTTTATGATTCCGTCCGAATTTACCAGCTATTTACATGTCAATCTTAAGGGCCGAGAGCCGATGGGAATTGTGGAGCCTGGTGCCGACTATGAAATGCTATTGCAGCAATTAGAGGCCGACTTACGGGCTTTGATTGACCCGAAAAGTGGTGAACCGGCTGTTCAAGCAGTGTTACGACCCCGTGAGCTATTTGGCACAGATGCCCACTCAACCCTGCCAGATATTGTGGTGAAGTGGCGTCCCGGCCCTTACTTCATGGAAGAGGTGAGGCATCCTCGTGTCGTGCTCCGGCAGGAAAAACCTGAGTTTTTTAGAGGAAGCGATCACAATCAAAATGGATTTATGGCAGCTGTAGGTCCAGATATTCAGGCAAAAGGAAATATTGGCGAGGTGGCACTGCGTGATTTAGCACCGACCTTTTTATCTTTGCTGGGACACGATGTGCCAAATACGATGCCAGGACAGGTCGTTTCTGTCATGGTAGAAACGCAAGCTGAGGAAATTTCCGTTTCCCCAGTGCCAAGTTCACAGTCCTTTCAGCAGATTTAGCAAATGGAACCGCCTACGCCCGCTTCTTGGAAGCAATCTGAATCTGCAGACGCTCAGGCCATCTGGCTCAAAGCGATATGGTCACAGCACGGGCAGTGGCTCTTGCAGATAGGCATTGGCCTCATGGTGGCAGCCGCGCTCTGGCGTTTTGGCCTAGAGATATCCCGACTGCTGTGGGGGGAGCAAGTATTTGATGCTATCGATTTGCTAAATCGTTATAAGGAGGTGGATCGCTGGTTTGCCGGCTTGCCCGTTTACGGTGCAATGAACAATGCCGACTATCCGCCTGCTAGCTACACGATGCTTTGGCCGCTGGTAGGTTGGCTCAATTTGAGTGCCGCTCGCTGGCTGTGGGCGATAACCACCCTCATGATGGTTGCCTGGCTAGGCTGGCTAGGTATGCGTGAAAGCTTGGCGACAACGCTGTGGGAAAAAGTATTTATACTCCTGATGCCTTTTGCGCTCTATCCTGCTAGCGCCACAATTCATATGGGCCAAGCTGCCAACCATGTGATGCCCGCGCTGGTGATGGGCCTTTTGCTGATGCAGCGATCGCGCCCAGATCAGAAGACAACTCAGCAGACAGCCCGCCTGTCATCACATCCGCATCTTATCCGCAACATCGCTATCCGCAACATCGTTATCCGCGATATCGTTGCAGCGGTTATGGTAATTTTTTCATTCGTTAAACCAACACTGTCAGCCCCATTTTTCTGGTTGGTTTGTTTTACACCAGGACGATGGCGTCCGTTTTTTTTGGTGAGTTTTGGCTATTTGACAATGGCCTTCATTGCTACCCAGTTTCAAATAGGTAATCTACTATCGCTCCATGTAGACTGGCTTGCTCAGGCGCGTACGCAATTAGGTACCCGAGGCCATGCCAATATTCACACCTGGCTAGAAGCGATGGGGCTATCGGATTGGATGTTGCCTGCTTCTTTAGTGTTGTTTGCGGCGGCGGGCATTTGGACCTATCGCTATCGCTGGGCGGATCCTTGGATCTTGCTAAGCGTCGCGTCGCTGGTAGCGCGTTTTTGGACCGATCATCGCATGTTCGATGACTTGTTGATTTGGGTGCCTATGATTGCCCTGTTTCGCTTGGCGAAAGTATTGCCCTGGGGGCGATCTACCAAGCTGATTGCAGCCTTGCTCTTTACATTGAATTGGTTTGCTTTAATGGGACCCGCCCGATTTCTCAGTAACCCCCTGTCACGGTCTTCACCTCTAGAGATAGCCATTAAAACAGGGCATGCTCTCCTCTGGCTTAGCTCTCTTATCTTTTTCCTTGTTGTGGCCAGGCAACTAGTGGTACGGCGACATGCGGTGGAAGCATCATCATGAAATTTTCATCTTCTGCTATGACAAATGGTAAGCCAGGCAATCGCCACAAGTTGATGATGTGGCTAGCTGCACTGTGGTCGCGGTACGGTCAGCGACTGCTGCAAATTGGCATTGGACTGATGATCGCAGCGGCTCTCTGGCGGCTCGGCTTAGAGCTGCCTCGACTGATTTTTGGACAAAGCGAGGTGGACGCTGTTGATCTGCTGTCTCGTTATCGCGAAATTCAGCGCTGGTTTGCTGGTCTGCCGGTGTATGGAGAAATTGAAAACGGTGACTATCCGCCCGCAAGTCATGTGCTGCTGTGGCCGTTGCTGAGCTGGGTTGATCGCGAGTCGGTTCGCGGGCTTTGGGCCCTAACGACAATGGTGGTTTTGCTGTGGCTTGCTTGGATAGGTATGCGAGAAAGTCAGGCCACGACACTGTGGGAAAAGCTGTTTATCGCTCTGATGCCTTTTGCACTTTATCCCGCTAGCGCCGGGATCCGTGTTGGTCAATTGGCAACTCATGTAATGCCACCTTTGGTTGCGGGGCTGCTGCTGCTGCGGCGAACAAACCTTTCTCAACAGCAGCCAAGCTGGCGGCAAGATTTGCTTGCCACTGCTCTGGTGCTTTTTTCTTTTGTCAAACCAACCCTTTCAGCGCCTTTTTTCTGGCTGATTTGTTTTATGCCAGGGCGCTGGCGGCCGATTTTGCTCGCAGCAATTGGCTATATCAGTTTGGCGTTGCTAGCGACTCATTACCAAGCAGGCAATTTGTTAACGTTGCATGCTGATTGGTTATCCCACGCCGGTACCCAGCTAGGGACAAGGGGACATGCCAGTGTGCATACCTGGCTAGAAGCGGCAGGACTCTCGGATTGGATGCTGTCTGTTTCTCTGCTGTTAGTATGCGTGATGGGTGTTTGGACAATGCGCTACCAGCAGGTGGAGCCGTGGATATTACTCAGCGTCGCAGCTTTGATAGCTCGCTTTTGGGTCGATCATCAAGTCTTTGACGATTTGCTATTGTGGGTGCCGCTCATCGCGCTTTTTCGTCTAGCCAAAACGCTGCAAAGTCAGGCTTTTCGGGTTGCTGCCGCCTTTCTTTTTGGCCTCAATTGGTTGGTGCTCATGGCACCGGCGCGTTTCTTAAATCGATCCTTCCCCATCTCTACGCTGGCAATTGGTGGCCAGACGGTGCTTTGGATCGGCTCACTGATATTTTTTCTGTTTTTGGCCCAGCGAGAGTTCTCTCAAAAGGCGATGCAAAAGGACGGCTTATGACATCTTCTGCAACTAAAACCAATCGTCAAATTCTAGACGGTACGGTCTGGGTATTTTTGGCTGAAGGCTTGATTTTGCCGACGGGATTGATCACTGCTGGATTTTTGACTCGACACTTAGGACCGCAGGGCTATGGGCTGTTTACCCTAGCTTCGGTGGTAGTAGCGTGGATTGAGTGGAGCATTACGTCTATTTTTAGCCGCACCACCATCAAGTTTGTGGGAGAAGCAGAGGACTGGCGACCCATTGGCACACTGGTGGTGCGATTGCACCTCGGGCTAAGTGTAGGGATTACAGCGTTGATTTGGCTGCTTGCCCCTGCGATCGCCAATGGACTCAATGAACCTGGTCTGGGCCAGTATCTACAGCTCTTGGCCCTAGATATTCCGATCTTTAGCCTGGCCAGTGCGCAGCGCAATATTTTAATTGGCAGGGGCAAATTTCGCGAGCGGGCAATCGCAACTGCTGGCCGCTGGATACTGCGTCTGGTGCTGATGGTTTTGCTGGTGGGGGCAGGCTTTTCGGTAACAGGAGCCATTCTTGGAACGTTGGGTTCGTCTTTAGTGGAGCTTGTGATCACGCGTTATTTTGCACCGACGCCGTGGTTTCAAAAGGCTGATTTTCCAGTGCGATCGCTGTTTGGCTATGCGGTGCCCCTCTTTTGCTTTGCCATGACCATGCGACTCTACGACAAACTCGATCTCGTCATGCTCAAGGTGCTCGGCGGCTCGGCGGAAGAAGCCGGTATCTATGGTGCGGCCCAGAATCTGGCCTTTATTCCAACTATTCTTAGCATCTCTTTTTCACCGCTACTGCTTTCTAGCTTGAGCCGTCTCATTGCTGATGGAAATTTGCTCCAAGCCAAAGTGTTGGCCCGCCACGCCTTAAGACTGGTCGTCGGCCTGTTGCCTATGGGTGCCATTACAGTCGCAACCGCGCCAGCCATTGTCAGTTTGATTTATGGAGAAACGTTCTCGCCCACTGCTCCGATTCTGTCTATCCTCATCTTTAGCTCTTTGGGCCTGATGATGATTTCAATTGGCACCACCATTCTCACTGCGGCAGATCGCCCTAAAAGTCCTTTCTTCGTCGCCGCTCCTTTGCTGCCGCTGGCGGTATGTGGTCACTGGTGGGCTGTTCCTCAGCTACATGCCATGGGAGCCGCTTGGGTCACTGCTTTAGTGGCTCAGCTGGGCGCGGTGATGATGGTCGTGGCAATCTACAGACTCTGGCAGATTTGGCCTCCTGTTTGGACACTGCTGCGCAGTCTATTGATTTGCACAGCCATATACACGCTGGCAGTTTTTTGGTCTGTTACCAGCCTCTGGCTCTTGCCGCAACTGTTATTGCTAGCTTTAATGGTTCCTTTCATGTTTCTTCTTTTGGGCGAATTTAACCGTCAAGAAATTGGTTTGATTCGTTCTGTGATAACTGATTTTTTGCCCTTCTCCCCATCAGCCAAGTAGCTAACCCTAGCTGGTGTGGTTCAGATATGAGTTATTCCTTTGCTTTGTTGCCTTACCCGCTGACTGACATCTCCCAACCTACAAGCCAATGTTGTCTCTTTCTTTTTCTATTGTTGTGCCTACTTACAATCGTCCAAAACAGCTTGAGCGCTGTTTAGCGGCGCTAGTGGCCCTAAATTATCCGAAAGATAGCTACGAGATTATTATTGTCGACGACGGTAGCGATGAGCCCCTAACGTCAGTCGTAGCCCCCTTTGAAAATGCTGCAGTCATTACGCTCATTCGTCAGCCCAACGCAGGACCTGCCGCTGCTAGAAACACAGGTCTTACGCAGGCGACGGGTGAGTATATTGCCTTTACCGATGATGACTGTATGCCCGAGCCAGGATGGTTACAAGCGTTTGCGATCGCACTACAAACTAACCCACAGGCCATGGTCGGCGGCCATACTCTCAACGCACTACCTCAAAACCTATACTCCTCTGCGTCGCAGTCGCTGATTGACTATCTTTACAGCTATTACGATTCAGCCTCGCAGGGAATGTTTTTTGCCTCTAATAACATTGCAATGGCTCGCTCTCAGCTGTTTACCATCGGTGGGTTCGACATCGCTTTTCCTTTAGCGGCTGCCGAAGATAGAAATTTGTGTGACTGCTGGCAGCAAGCAGGCTACCCGATGCAGTATGTTCCTACCGCAACGATTCAACATGCGCATGCGCTTTCTTTAAAGTCTTTTTGGCAACAGCACTTCGGCTATGGACGCGGAGCCTATTGCTTTCACCAGAGTCGTGCTCAAAGAACCGAACAAGCCGTTAAGGTAGAGCCGATGACGTTTTACACCGACCTACTCGCCTACCCCATGAAGCGGACCAACATAAAGTCTCCGCTCAAAGTTTCCAGTCTATTTTTTCTCTCTCAGGTGGCTACGGTAGCCGGTTTCTTTTGGGAGCGGGCAACAAGCTAACGCGCCGACGATACTTTTAGTTCTAGA
>ERZ1740070.1171-NODE-1171-length-16613-cov-4.219229_pt1 | contig 16613 bp, 12 predicted proteins | sample MGYA00581734_ERZ1740070 | MGnify/ENA primary metagenome ERZ1740070 (study PRJEB43018, sample SAMN04849744) | marine metagenome | isolation source: floating plastic debris | place: Pacific Ocean | collected 2008-09-01 | study: EMG produced TPA metagenomics...
GGATGTGGGTGAAGGTTTGGTTGAGGTGGGCGTGGTCGCGGATGTCGATGCCCAGATCGATTTCTGCGATTTGGTCAGGGTGGGTTTTGACACCGGCCTTGTGTACGTTGATTTTAAGGTCGGAAAGGCGGGTCAAAATGTCTTTGAGGATGCCGACGCGGTCGATGACTTCAATTCTGAGCTGCACTGGATAGGTGTCGGGTTGGCCAGTGGTGGCTTCAGCTTCGTTCCAACGCAGGGGAATGAGCCGCTCGCCTGGAATATTTTGCACGTTGGGGCAGCCTTGCTTGTGCACGGCAATACCTCGGCCACCAGTGGAGACGGTACCCAGGATGGATTCGCCTGGAATAGGGTGACAACAGCCTGCGATGTAGTGCAGCAGGCCTTCTAAGCCAGCAATCGGTGCATGGGCGCCATTTTTACGAGGGGAGGGCGCTTTGACCGTGGGTAGCTCGTCTTCTAGCGTACTAGGCTCCTCGGGAGCGACGGGCTGAGCGTCTTTGATGGCTTCTTGTAGACGGTTGACAACGGCATTAAGCGTGACTTCACCATGACCTAGGCCTGCAAGCAAATCGTCTACACAGGAATAGTTGCAGCGTTCTGCGGTAGCTTGAGCTGGCTCTGTTTTTAGCAGGGCATCGAGGCCGCTTTTGCCCATCACCTTTTCAAGCATTTCGTGGCCGCGATCGCGATTCTCATCCTTATGAAAATTCTTATACCACTGCCGAATACGATTTCGCGCCCCCGTACTCACCGCAAAGTTCATCCAATCCAAACTGGGGTGAGCATTCTTTTGAGTAATAATCTCAACAATGTCACCATTTTGCAGCTCCGTGCTTAGCGGCACAATTCGACCGCTTACCTTCGCCCCTGCGCAGTGATTGCCCACCTCGGTATGAATGCGATAGGCAAAATCAACTGGCGTGGCCCCATGGCTCAACGGCACCACATCGCCATTGGGCGTAAAGGCATACACCTCTTCATCAAATAAATTGTTTTTAACGTCAGATAAATACTCCTGAGCATCTTTAAGATCGCTTTGCCAATCTAAAAGCTGACGTAGCCAAGTGAACTTCTCTTCGTCTTGGCCTATGGCAGTATGGCTATTGCCAGATTCCTTATACTTCCAGTGGGCGGCGATGCCGTATTCCGCCACATGGTGCATTTCCATCGTTCGGATTTGCACTTCAATGGGTCGACCATGGGGGCCTATTACCACCGTATGCAAAGACTGGTAGCGGTTTGGCTTTGGCAGGCCAATGTAGTCTTTAAATCGACCAGGAATCGGGCGATATAGGTCGTGAGCCACCGCCAGCGCACGATAGCATTCGTCTTTGGTTTCAACAATCAGCCGAACCGCCGCAATATCATAAATCTCGGTGAATTCCTTTTCCTGCTTCTCCATCTTTTTGTAGATGCTGTACAGGTGTTTGGGCCGGCTGCTCACGTCTTGGCAGTGAATGCCCAGCTTGGCAATGCCCGCCTGCAATACGCTGCTCACCTTTTGCAGGCGCGCCTCACGGTCAGTGCGCTTATCTACAATCAGCTGCTTAAGCTCACAGTAAGACGCCGGCTCTAAATATTTGAAGCAAAGGTCCTCAAGCTCCCACTTAAAGCGGCCAATACCCAGACGGTTGGCCAGCGGCGCAAATATCTCTAGCGTTTCGCGCGCAATTCGCACTTGTTTCTCGGGGCGCAGATGCTCTAGCGTTCGCATATTGTGCAGGCGGTCGGCCAGCTTTACAACGATGACGCGAATATCTTTGGCCATTGCCAAAAACATGCGGCGAAAGTTCTCCGCCTGCTGTTCCGTTTTGCTATCAAAATTAAACTTTGAGAGCTTGGTTACACCTTCTACCAAATGCCTAACTTCCGCACCAAACAGCCCCTCAATTTCATCAGCAGTCACATCAGTATCTTCGACCACATCGTGCAAAAAGCCTGCCGCAATCATGGCGCTATCGCCACCTAAGCTACGCAAAAGCCCCGCCACCGCTACAGGATGAGCAATATAAGGATCCCCGCTGGCTCGCATCTGCCCTTTGTGTAGCTGATAGGCAAATTCAAACGCGCGGCAAACCAGTTGATCCCCACTCGCAGGAGGGGCCAGCTCGTCTATGCTGGGGATCCCTTTTGCAGCGGACTCTAGGGCCGCAACGACAGTCGCTTTCTCAACAGTCTTATCTGAAGAATTCTCTACATCGGCAGGCTGAGTTGTGCTGCTCTCTTCGACAGTTGTGGCACGGATAGTTGTGGCACCGATAGTTGTGGCACCGTGTTCAATCAGACAGGACGATAGCCAATCTGGGAGTGAGCAATCTTGGGAAATGGCAAGGGTATTTGCGGGCATGGCTGCACTCTCTCTTTGTGTAAGCAATGGTTTAGACGAAAGGCCTATAAGCAAAGGTGAGGGGAAATCGCGAAAGCAGAAGAACTGAAGCAAAAGAAAGAAGATCAGATCTTTAACAGCTAGTGATAGCTGAAAGAGCAAAGCGCGTGTGACAAAGATATTTGAAGTAAAAATTCACTTTGTCGAAATAAAAATCACACTTAGACAGCCGGATTTTTTCTAAAAGTTGGAAACTAAAACCTAAAATTAAGACAATACATTGACTCTTAGAGAATGCTGCCTTCCTTTGTTTTTTTGAATGCTTAGATGTTCTTGAATGCTTAGAGTCAAGCGGGAATTGCAAGCACCTAAAGCGCTAAATTGTCCGTAATTACCGAGATACGACCTTTATAGGCCACAGGCTAGATAAATAAAGATGTTATGTCATAGGTCAGACCTCCTGGAATCACACTAACGGCAAGCTATTCGAGGAACGCTTACTATTCTCTGGCCAAGAAATTAGTCACTTAAAAAACCAACATATGGCCTAAGCTCTACCTTAAAACTGCACATCAAGCACTTGTGTAGCCTTGTATACAGGATCTATGCATTTCATCATAAACAAAACTGTGCCCAATTGAACGGTGAGCAGCCATATAAGTAAAGCTAAATCAAGACCGTAAAGGTATGGTTGTAGCCTTTACGGAAACCGCCACGAGAGAAAATTATGGGGCTAGTCGATCAGTTGGAGAGATTTGAGCAGTCGGTTCGAGCGCTGCAAGCAAGTGTGAGACAAGCGAGCACGGCACAAATTCTGGAACAGTCAACTCAGCTTTCCGCCGATTTTCAACAAATAATAGAAACAACGAATGAAGAACACCTCAATCCAGTGGCAGAGAATTCCACCGCAGCGCAGCAGATAAAGACGTATCAAACAGAAGCGCATCGAAGACTGCGGATAATTGGCATTGAAGCGATGAAGCTGAAAACGGCACGGCAGCCTACGACCGTAGAGCGGGGTCGATCGCAGCTTGCAAGTCATTTAGAGCAGCTGGGTCAATTTGCACAGGCTATGCGCGAAGCGTTATGAAGCGCTCCCTTTCTCCTATTGGTGTAAGCTAATCGCTAACTTAAAGCGTAGAAACCAAACCAAGCTTTAAACCGAGGAAACAGCGCGTGCACTGCCCGAAAGAACCCACTATTGACCTAAGCCCTAGCCAGCTGACAGATGGCTTGAACGTACAGTGCTGCAGTAGCTGTGGTGGCAACTGGATACCAAAGTTTAACTATCAGCATTGGCAGGCGCTAAATGCAGGATTAGAAGCTATTCCGGAGCCTGTACTGCCGCTTACGCTAGAGATGGATTATAAAGCTGCGCCTCTCGATAGCCGTGCTGGGTTGTGTCCTGAATGCGGGACTTACCTTAAGCGATCGCGCATAAATCTCAAGCACACCTCCTTCTATGTAGAGCGCTGTCCTATCTGTAGTGGGCTGTGGTGCGATCGCGGCGAATGGGCAATCTTTGAAGCATTGGGTCTCCATATCCAGATTCCCATCGTCTTTAACCCCGATTGGCAGGCCCGAGTTCGAGACATGGAACAGGTCGAAAAGCAGCGTCAGTCACTCGTTAAAAAACTTGGCGATGACGTAGCGAATCGCGTCTTTGAACTGGGTGAACTCATTGAATAACACCCCCACGGGGATTTTGCAGTCGCGTATCTGATGCGAAAATTTAATAGCTAACAGCCACCGTCACCCACTTAATCATCCATCTTTCATAGACACCCATGACCGATCCCTCACAGCCTTCTTCTAGTGCTTCAGATACAACAAACGCTCCCTTACTAGCCGTCGAAAATTTTCGAGTGTCTTATCCGGGGCCGTTGGCTTGGGCTGTTGATGGCGTTTCGCTCTCACTACGGCCCGGGGAAAAGCTTGGGCTCGTAGGTGAATCTGGCTGTGGCAAAAGCACGCTAGGGCGAGCGGCTATGCGGTTATTGCCCAATGGCTCGCGCATTGAAGGCTCGGCTACGTTTGAAGGCCGCTCGATTATCGACTTTTCGCCCACAGAACTACGGAAGTTTCGCGGCGAGGCGGTTTCGCTGGTGTTTCAAGACCCTATGACCCGGCTAGATCCATTAATGACTATTGGGGATCATTGCCTAGAAACGCTGCTGGCACATCGGCCAGAGATGAGCAACAAAGATGCTAAAAAAATCGCAGTGGCTACACTAGAATCGGTCAATATTCCGGCTGAGCGCTGGGGGCAGTACCCTCACGAATTTAGCGGTGGCATGCGCCAAAGAGTTGCGATCGCACTCGCCCTAGTCCTAGACCCAAAGCTAATCGTGGCCGACGAGCCTACCACCAGCCTAGACGTTACTGTGTCCGCGCAAATTCTCGATATGCTCACCGAGCTTTGTGCTGAGCGAAATATGGGTTTGATTTTGATTTCCCATGACTTAGCTTTGGTGAGTGAGTACTGCGATCGCATCGCCGTCATGTACAAAGGCCAGCTCGTCGAATTCGGCAGCACCCAAGACGTCTTCTACAATCCCCAGGCCGAATACACCCAAACCCTCCTCGCCGCTGCCCATCAGCTCCAGTCCGCAGGCGCACAGCATTCTACAGAAGCCCTGTCAGAAAACGCGCCTATCCTCAAGCTAGAGAACATCACAAAGCACTACACTTTAGAGCAAAGCTTCCTAAGCAAGCTATTTCGCCAAGAGCCTCCAGAGCCGATCAAAGCTGTAGATGGGGTTTCGATCGATCTCTATCCCGGTGAAATTCTAGGCCTAGTAGGCGAATCGGGCTGTGGCAAAAGCACTCTATCGCGAACGCTGCTGCGCATTGTAGAGCCGACCTCCGGGCAGATCACCTTTCAAGGCAAAGACTTTACTGGCCTTTCGCGTTCAGCCCTGCAATCACGCAGGCGTGATATTCAGATGATCTTTCAAGATCCACACGCGTGCCTTAATCCCATGATGACCATTGGCCGAGGTGTGGCCGATCCGCTGATTATTCACGGCCTAGCGAATGCGACAGAAGCGAAAACAAAAGTGGAAGCGATGTTAGAACGGGTGGGGCTAACACCGGTGGACGATTATTACAATCGGAATCCGGGTGATATTTCGGGTGGGCAACAGCAGAGAGTTGCGATCGCCCGCGCGCTCATTACCCGCCCTAAACTCGTCATCTGCGATGAGCCTGTGAGTATGCTCGATGCTAGCGTGCAGGCGCAGGTGCTGGAGCTAATGTTGGATCTTAAAGATGAGCTAGAGCTAACTTATCTATTTATTACGCATGATCTTTGGGTGGCGAAGTACTTGTGCGATCGCATTGCCGTGATGAACGGCGGCAAAATTGTAGAAATGGGATCCACAGAACAGATATTTGAAGCACCTGCCCATCCCTATACCAAGACATTATTGAAAGCAGCACCACTACTCGCAACTAACTGAAGGTTCAACAAAAAAAGACCGGAAGATTCAGATTGATTAAGGCGTGACACAGGCTTGCGCAATAGAATGGGAATACGGTTAAAGAGGGCGTGCAAACGATGACAGAAGAAGAACTCACAAAGTATTCAAAGTATATCGACATAGAGCGCCTGAAATATATTGAGCATCAGGGGAATCTCTTTAAAGAAGCAAAACCCGAACTGATTAAACATTATTTGGGCGAGTACGTTGCGTTTGAAGATGGGAAAGTACTAGACCACGATACAGATCGCCAAGCGCTGGCTGAGCGTGTCTATGAAAAATATGGCTATCGTGATTTGATCATGAAAAGGGTATGTCTGAAAGAGCGAGTTTACTACGTGGGTAGGTTTCCAGCGGAATAATGTGGTATTCCTATCGCTCGGTTCCTGGCGGCCTTGAGCTGCCGCCTGCGCCTATTTTACCGGCCACATTAATCAACCCAAAGCAAAGCGACGATCGCCTTTATGAGCTAGATGCATTTTTAGATACAGGCGCTGATGTGACACTAATCCCCTTAGAAGCTGTTTCTATTCTTCGATTGCCTTTGCTAGAAGGACGGATTTCGGTAGTCGGCGTTGGAGGGGCAGTGACGACAGGATTTCCTTGTCAGATAGATTTTCAGATAGGCAAAATGCATCTTCCGTTACTTGACGTTGTGGGCTGCACAGCCATGTCAATCGGCAAACCAAAACAGATGATCGTGGGCAGAGATATTTTGAATCAGTTCTGCATCACATTCGACGGAAAACAACGACGGTTTTCGTTTGATGCTGACAACAGTTAAGATTACGGAAATTACCCTATCTGAGGGATCGCGCTCACCTGTTGACCTTGTTACGATAAAAACAGCTAAAAATCGTGCAGTTAAGGCGTAAGAAACCAGAGAGCAGCGTATGCCAATTAAAGATAAAAAGCCCCCTCAGAAAAAGGCAAACTGGGCATTTTTGATCCTCAGCGCGGTGCTGCTGATCAGCACCTTCTTGCCGCAGTCCTTTGGGCAGAGCGAAAATAAAGTTCCCTACAGTACCTTTATTAGCCAAGTAGAAGATCATCAGGTTGCTAACGCATCAGTCGGCGATAAGAATATTCGCTATCAGCTAGAAGAGGGCGGTGCGGTCTACTCCACCAACCCCGTGTTTGACCTGAATTTGCCGACACTCCTTCAGGAAAATGGCGTTGAGTTCTCAGCGAAGCAGCAGGAGAATCAGTGGCTGGGCAATCTCCTGAGCTGGGTGATTCCGCCGCTAATTTTTGTGGGTGTTTGGCGAATATTTTTAATGCGTGGCCAAGGTGGCCAGGGCGGCGGACTGTTCTCTATTGGAAAAAGCAAGGCGAAAGTTTACGTCGAAAACGAAGATACAAAAACGACTTTTGAAGATGTTGCCGGTGTCGACGAAGCCAAGACTGAACTGGTCGAGATTGTTGACTTCCTCAAAAACTCTAAGCGCTTTACGGATTTGGGCGCGCGCATTCCAAAAGGTGTGCTGCTTGTGGGTCCGCCAGGGACCGGTAAAACGCTACTAGCGAAAGCCGTTGCTGGCGAGGCAGGCGTTCCCTTCTTCAGTATTTCTGGCTCTGAGTTTATTGAAATGTTTGTTGGGGTTGGCTCTTCTCGCGTTCGAGATCTGTTTGAGCAGGCGAAAAAGCAGGCGCCGTGCATCATCTTTATTGACGAGCTAGCCGCCATCGGCAAGTCCCGCGCGTCGGGCGGATTCTACGGTGGCAACGACGAGCGTGAACAAACGCTGAACCAGCTGCTAGCTGAGATGGATGGCTTCGGCGGCGCTGAGTCGACAATAATTGTACTTGCAGCCACGAACCGGCCCGAGACGCTGGACCCAGCGCTATTGCGCCCAGGTCGATTCGATCGGCAGGTGCTGGTTGACAGGCCAGATTTGAAGGGACGTCAGGCGATTCTGCAGATTCATGCGCTGGAGGTGAAGCTGTCGGATGAGGTGGATTTGGATGCGATCGCAACCCGCACCCCCGGATTTGCAGGTGCAGACCTCGCCAATCTCGTCAACGAAGCCGCCCTACTCGCTGCACGCAACCACCGCGAGGCCGTTATCCAAGCCGACTTTGCCGAAGCTATTGAACGCGTCGTCGCTGGCCTCGAAAAACGCAGCCGCGTACTGAATGACAAAGAAAAAGAGATTGTCGCCTACCACGAAGTCGGTCATGCCCTAGTTGGGGCGGCCATGCCCGGCTCCGACCAAGTCGAAAAGATCTCCATCGTACCCAGAGGCATGGCCGCACTAGGCTACACCCTACAGCTGCCCACAGAAGACCGCTTCTTACGCGACGAAACCGAGCTAAAAGGCCAAATTGCCACCATGCTTGGTGGTCGCTCTGCCGAAGAAGTCGTCTTTGGATCCATCACGACCGGCGCAGCCAACGACCTGCAAAGGGCGACCGATGTCGCTGAGCAAATGGTCACCAGCTACGGCATGAGCCAAGTGCTTGGCCCCCTCGCCTATGATCGCAGCAAGCAAAACAGCTTTCTCGATAACGGCGCAGCGCCCAATGCTCGCCGCCTTGTAAGCGACGAAACCGCAAAGGCCATTGATGAGGAAGTCAAAGGCATCGTTGAATCCGCGCACCAGCGAGCGCTTAGCATCCTTAAAAACAACCGTGAGCTGCTAGAGAAAATCTCACAGCGGCTTTTGGAAGAAGAGGTCATTGAAGGCGAAACGCTAAGAGACATGCTGGCCGAAGTGCAGCTAACTGGCACCGACCTCCCTTCGAGCGATCGGCAGCATGTTGTAGAAGTCGGTTCTGCATCTGCTTGATGGCCCAGGAATAATCAAAGTAAATTGATGAGCCATCCGCAATGGCGGGTAATCTTTATAGGATTGCCCGCTTTAATTATTGATTAAGCTAATCCACTGCTTGCGTCAGTAGCCGCAAAAACTGCCCTATGATTTTAGTGTGTGTGACATCTTTCATCTGCACTCTTCTCTTTGGAAAGGCTTCGCCATCGTTTAACCTATGCCCACTAAACGAGCAATTCTCCTGAAAAGAGGCTCTGCGATCTTCCTACGGAAGGGCTTTGCCAACGCAAATAGCCTCAGCCGTCGACCCAAAAGTAGCCTGAGATCCACTAAGGTCCAAAAACAAGAGGCAAACGCCCATGGAGCAACATCCTATGAGGCGAGAACTCATAAACGGCGTGGCATCGTCACCAGCATGCTGTCAATCTTCATGTGGACGACCTTTCTCTCGCTGGTCACCCTGATGGCAAGCCTCGCTTACATCCGCTATCAGCAGCAGTTTTTGACCCCCTCTGTCGCCCTAGTACTGGGCGGCGCACCAGAACGTGAGCGCTTTGCCGCCCAGTTTGCCAAAACCCACCCCACAGTAGAAATTTGGGTCTCATCTGGCAGTAATCCCGAATATGCTCAATGGGTATTTGAAGAAGCCCATATTCCAGTAGAGCAATGGCACCTCGACTATCAAGCAGTGGATACCGTCACCAACTTCACCACCCTCGTCGATAAGCTAGAAGCCAGCAATATCGACGACGTCTATCTCATCACCTCCGACTACCACATGCGTAGGGCCAGCGTCGTCGCTCAAATTGTGCTGGGCAGTCGGGGCATCAACTTTAAGCCCGTTGCCATCACCACAGAGCAAACGCCCGAACGGCCAGAAACATTTGTCAGAGAGGTCAGAGACGGGGCTAGGTCCCTCCTTTGGGTTGTCACAGGCAAAACAGGCTCCGAATGGAAAGCCTCCATCAAAGAAAGGTCATAATCGTCCACAACGAGCAGCATTTCTACCTCATGCCCTGATATCTACAAAGGATGATGAACGCGCATAAATAAACCTGCTATTTTGTTGCGGGCACTTACTGAAAAAGGCTATGGCATCAGCTACTCAAAACTTCCCTTACACTCAAGCTCAAATTCAGGTTTGGCTACGTGGCCTACTCACCATAGCCTGGGCCGACGGCAACTTCGATGAAGAAGAAAAAGTCATTATCCAATCCATGGTAAATGATGAATTTGCCCCCAACACAGACTTTGAAACCCTAGAACCTATTGAGCCCCAGGCCCTTGCCGACGAACTCCATCTAGACAGCGCTGCCGCTCAAAATTTCCTTCGCATGGCGGTAATGGTAGCCCTTTCCAACGGCGTTTATTCCGAAGCTGAAAACGCACAAATTATCGCCTTTGCCAACGTCTTGGAGCTAGATTCTGAGGTGCTTACCTCCCTTCAGTCGACGCTACAAAAGCTCAGTGACGCTAAAGTCGGGGCATCAGCTGCAGATAATCATGCAGACAGTGCTCTCCATAAGATAGGCGATAAACTCAGCCATGTAGAACCTCTTAAGCCCGTTCGTAGCTGGCTAGACAAGCTCGATGTAGACGACCCTCGTCTCGCCCGGTTCGTATGTAAGCTAGTGCCTTCCCAATGCCCGTTCGAGCGAGATGTCAAAATCTTTGGCAGCAAGGTGGTGCACATCCCGCCCATGTGCAAAGTTAATCCTCTGTACGAGCAGCTAGTGGGCTTACGATTCCGGGCGCTGACTTATCTTGCGGATGATGTCGGCGAAGATGTCACACCCTACATGTAATCTTCTCTAGTAGCCATCAACCAACACCCAACCATTATGGACTCAATCACCACAGATATTCTGGTCGTGGGTGGTGGCGCAGGCGGCACAGCTGCAGCGATTCAAGCAGCGAGACGAGGCCTTAAAAACAACAAGAGCCAAGCGCCAAAGAAGGCGCTGAGCGTAGTCCTTGTTTCAGACTTGCCTTGGCTAGGCGGCATGCTGACCTCTGCGGGGGTCGCCGCGCCCGATGGCAACGAATTAGAAGCTTTTCAGACTGGCATTTGGGGCGATTTTTTAAAGGAGCTTAGCCGTCGCCATCCCGAGGGGTTAAATCAAGGCTGGGTCAGCTTTTTTACCTACACCCCAGCCGTAGGAGCCTCTGTGTTTGCCGACTGGGTCGCAGAGCTACCGAACCTAAAGTGGATTTCAAATGAGCGCCCTCAGGAAGTGCTGCGTCAGGGGAATCGCATTACAGGCGTCCGCTTTAACACAGTCACTGTCAATGCCACCATTACGCTCGATGGCACAGAGCTAGGCGATGTCCTTGCACTTGGCGATGTGCCTCATCGCTGGGGATGGGAAACTCGCAATGTATGGAATGAACCTAGTGCGCCAGTGTCTCTCGGCGATCCGACAGATTCGCTCTACGAAATTACGCAGCAGTACCCGATACAGTCACCCACTTGGGTCGTGCTTATGCAGGATTTTGGAGAGAGCAAAGCGCCTAAAATTGAGAGCAAAGCACCGAAAATTGACATCCCTGCTGCGGAGTCTACTGCCTCAAAGTTCACAGGGGCTTGGGCAAACTACGGCGACGATGAAATGTCAGCGGGAGAAACTTGCCTCAACTACGGGCGTTTGCCGGGCAATTTGCTGATGATCAATTGGCCGCACAAGGGTAACGACTATGGCATTGGGCTACATCGGCTAATTGAATCGGACAAGGCTAGGGCCGAATACGGACAGGAAGCTCAGCAACACTCCTTGGCCTTTGCGCACTATATTCAAACTCAGCTGGGCGATCGCTATGGCCTAGCAACCGACGTTTTTCCACAGACGGACCAGTCACCGGGCGGTGGGCTCGCCCTCATGCCTTACTACCGAGAAAGTCGTCGCCTCATTGGAATGACGACAGTTAGCGAGCGTGATATTTTACCGGTTTCACCGGTAGAGACAGTAGAGCCGGCTTCACTAGTAGAGACAGTAGAGCCGGTAGAGACTGACGCACAGCAAACGGCGCAGGCGGCGGCGCTGCCTATGACTGAAGAAGGGTATATGGATGCGATCGCATTCGGCAACTATGCCAACGATCACCACTATCCAGGCTTCGAAATGCCCCTCGCCCCCAAATCGATCCGCTGGGGCGGTCGCTGGACAGGCACTCCCTTCACCATTCCCTACCGCGCCCTAGTTCCCAAAACCGTAGACGGTCTCCTCGTCTGCGAAAAAAACATTTCAGTCTCACACATTGCCAACGGGGCCACTCGCCTACAGCCCGTTGTACTGGGCATTGGGCAAGCCGCAGGTATGGCCGCAGCACTCTGCATAGAAAAACAATGCGAGCCCAGGGATTTACTCAAAGCCAACGACATACGCAACCTTCAAACCGCACTCCTCACAGAGACCACCGCACCCGCAGCTATTATTCCACTGTTCAACCTGCCAACAACCCATTCTCAGTGGCTCACCATCCAAGAGTTTTATCTCTCTCGGCCCCAGCAGTATCCGCTTAGCGGACACCATCCCTTCAGCCATTCCACAAACATACGCAAAACAAACGAAAATTCTCAGGTTATTTCCATCAAAGGTATGTTTAGAAGAGATGAAGCTGGTGGGTATCAACTTCATCAAAACACGGCTAAAACGCTACCCAAAAGCATCTGTTTAGTCACAGTTATATCGGGAATTACTGAAACACTTTCAATCCTAGAAAACGGCCAGTCCGTACATGTTCTAGGCACTTGGAATTCTGCTGGGAAATGGCTACTTTGCACAGATCTAAAAGCCGTTTAACTAAGTCAATTCTTCATATAGATCTTCCTGACTTTACGGGGAGTCAACGTAACTATGAATAACGACTTGGAAATCACTTAGCAATCATGCTGACATCTTCTCACTACTTGCTCGGCGGCTTTTTGGCTGCTGCCTGTGCCACCGGAGCGCTGCTACAAACCCATACCCTAGCGACTTCCAACGTGCCAGCTGCCCCTGGAGCTCTTGCCCGTGAAACCGTTGACATAGCCTACAGAGGGAGTGGTCGCCTAGACGACTCACCTGTGCGCAAAAAAGTTCAATACACCAGCCTAGCGCTGGGGAAAAATATCGTCGCGCATCGTGGCAGCGGTCGTAGTCGTCCATCATCTATATTACTAAGCCCTAATTCTTTATAAGAGCCCCGTCTAAAGTTTTGGGAACATAGCCATGCCGCTTTATACAGACCACTTATGCTAAATCCGTAAAAATAATCTTCTTTTTACGTAGGTAACTACCAACACTTACGCAGAGGTCAACCGACCGATTAGTAATGTGGAACGTGGTTACCAACGAACGTATGCCTAGGGGTGTAGAATATGTGCTAAGTAAAGCCAGCCTAAAGTTGGCCGCTTTCTTAAGTAGCAATTTATACCCGTACACACTATTTAGAATCAAGAAGGTGTTACCTTCCGCTTATTTTCTGTGCATTCTATATATTAAGCATTTTCGCTTGATTGAGTTTTTTGATGACCAGCAATACCGACTTAGTTAAAAAGTTAGACCCTAGCGCTATTGACGAGATCATGATGTACCTGGCCTTTAGTGCCATGTGTACAGGTGGCCATCGTCACGGGGCCTTTTTGGATGCGGCGGCAACCGCTGCAAAATGTGCCATCTACACGACCTATGTAGAGCAGGGTAAAAATTTGCGGATGACCGGCCACTTACATCACATTGAGCCTAAACGGGTGAAGGTGATTGTAGAGGAGATGCAGGCGGCTCTTACAGAAGGCAGAATCCTGAAGATGCTTGGCTCTCAAGAGCCTGGGTACTTAATTCAGCTGCCCTATGTGTGGCTGCAGCGCTACCCCTGGGAGAGCGGTAGCTACCGGGTGCCTAGCAACAGCCTCAGCGCCGCTGAAAAAAGACAGGTTGAAGAGCGACTCAAGGCAGCTGATTTACCAGAGCCCCTGCCCAATGCGCAGTTGCTTAACGGGTTCCAGTTTATGGAGCTGATTGAGTTTCTACATTCTCGCTCCCAAGAGAATTTGCCAGATGGCCGTCGGATGGCCTTGAGTGATGCCTTAGCTGAACACATCAGACGCCGGCTCATCTATGCAGGCACCGTTGCTCGCATTGATTCACCCATTGGCGGCATGCCGTTTTATGCACTCACTCGTGCGTCTTACTCACCGGTTGGTGAAGAAGAAAGAACTTACACCATGATGGAAGATACGGCCCGGTACTTCCGCCTCATGCGTGAATGGGCAGACACGAAGCCTGGCACCCGTCGCATCCTGGAGGAACTCAACATCCCCAGTGAAAATCGCGAAGCCGCCTTCGACGAACTCGACCAGCTAATTAGCCAGTGGGCCAACAAATATCACAACGACAGCGGCCACCCTACTGTGGTGCAAATGGCCATGGGCAACAGCGACTCGCCGCAGTGAGGCGCAGTAGCATGCTGCGCTCCTACGAGATAGTTAACACGGCGGCATACTGTTTGAATATTCCTAACTGAATAAACAAAGTCCCTTGAATCAGCTATTGATTCCAGGGACTTTGTTTAGGGAAGAAGGCGCGCTTTACAGCAAGCTCATTAACCTATCGTTTGAAGCTGCCCGCTTTTGCCTTCTCGAAGGTCGGCAGTTGAACGGCAGACATAGAACCAATCTTTCTCTGAGAGCGTAGCGGGTTCACCGTTGGAGCAACTGCTGAAGCCTCAGTATCCATCGCAGGCAAGTATTCTTCGGAGTCAGCTATATCTGACAATTTGGCTGACTTTTCAGCCGCCTTTGCCATCGCTTTTTCCACTAAAGGCTGGCCCCATGGCGAAGGCTCAGAAAAAGCAACCTCGGCAGCAGGTGTTTGGCCTGTCGGTACGGTGTAAGGGTCAATGACTACAGCTCTATCGTTAGGCGCTTTCTGCTCTAGCGCCTGGATCAACGGCTCCTCTTTAACACCCTCACTAGATGAATCTGTTAATTCAATAGTTTCTGACTCCCCCAACACTTTACTCGACGGCTCATTCGACAACTCATCTGGTGAGCGATTAACAGCCTGTGCTATGAGCTGCGCATCTGAAGGGATAGCTTCTGTAGGCTCAACTTCCTGGCGCTGCCAGTTCAATTTGGGCTCTGCGTTTTCCTGCTCTGCTTCTTTTTCTGGCGTTTCTGACAATACATTTGCTGCACTCTCAGCACTAAATAGGACCTGAGATGTCACATTTTTTTCGCTAGCAGTTTCTTCAGTAGGGGCCTCTTTGCCAACCGTTGCATCAATAGTTTTTGAAACATCAGACCCTGTAGAAACATCGGCAGAAACTGCAATTACACGTTCCATATCCTTCCACAGGTTATCTTCAGCATCTGAGTCTGTAGACAAAACTGTTTTTGTGTCGGGTTCTTCTAACTTAGTACGAGCGAGAGGCTCATTGTTGGGCTGCTTATCTGCAAACCGTCCGCTAGAAGAAAGAGAAGTCTCAGAAGATCGCGAAGGTGGCTTAGGTGTATTTGCACCTCGAATGAGGCTTTCTAGGTGAGGGTCAATGCCTTCAAAGGGTGAGCTGAGTTCGCCAGCCCAGGGCATGATGCGCCGCGCCTTTGGCATGGTGACGCCGTTACTGGCAAACGAAGACGTTGAAGCAGCCTCAGAAAACGACGTTGGACGGGTGGATGCATGCACCGTTCGGTAGTCTGTGCTGTTTGATTTGGGTGCGTTGGCCGCGCGTGCGGTTACGGTTAAAGACTTTTCGAGGGCGGCCTTGAACTGTAGGGTGTAGCGCTGCTGTAGCTGGAGGCGAGATCGCAAATCTCGAATAGTTGTTTCAGCTGTGACCCTAGCCTGGGCCTCCTCCGCATGTCGCTGAGCACCCATTGCACACTCGTGCTCTAACTGTCCTACTCTTTCCTGCGCATTGCGTAGCTCAGCCTGATTTGTTTCATTCATCAGTTGCTGACGCTGCAGGGACTGTTCGGCAGCTTCTAGCTGGGCCACCAAGCTAGCAATTTGCTGCTGCGCAGTTTGAGCAGTTTGCTCTGCAGTAAGCTGCTCGGCTACAAGCCGCTCGGCTACTTTGTTTTTTTCAGCGTTGGCATGGTCAGTCGCCTGTTGCAGCACTCTGCGTGATTCACTCTGCGATTCGCGCAGAGTAGTTTCTAGCTGCGATACCCTTGAGAGCAGCACGTCATTGCAATCGTTGAGATCGTGAATGAGAGTTAACAGTTCATTTTCGCGCGCTGAATTAAATGTAGAGGCGTCAGAAGTGGAAGCAGGTGCAGCATCGACAGTCCCCGGAAGAGCAGCTGTTTCCCAATCTTTTTCAGCTGTTGCTAGCTGCTCACCAGTAGAGCTAGCACTTAAGTCGGCAGTTGCAGAAGGGGGGACATCAGGTTGGATTGACTCAATTGTCATTTGTTCGGTGCTATCGGCTAAGGGCTTATTGACGTCGTCCATCGTACTATCTTGCGCAGGTATATTGGCGGGGTCGGGTACCGGTTGTGAGGACTGATTTTCGCTCATAGCTGTAAATGACAAGTGACAATGCAGGGTGCAGAAACTGAGGTCCAGCAGAAGGTCGGCTAAAGATCGACTTTTGGATAAAAGCTTAGGAATCTCTAAAATTTAATTTCCTAATGTATTAGCACAGAACAACAAATAAAGGTTGATATATACGAAAACTTCCAAAAGTTACGTATAAACAACCACAAATTCTTTCTACAACTAGAGCTGTTGAGCCAGAAAGTTGTTACACCATGTAATATTTATCACTTACGTGCTTTCTTAAATACAGACGTGGCAGTTGCAGTATTTGCTGTTAAAACATCTGCTATCAGGTCTTGGTGCATGAGTGCTTGATCCACACGGGCGCTAATTTGGTCTGGGGTCAGTGCGTCCTCGTTGACGTAGCAGTCGAGCCAGGCTTTGCATAGGCTGTTGGCATCTGCAGGAAAAGGAGGCAGGACTTTGGCAGTCGGTGACAGAGCCCAGCCTGGCAGTTCTAGCGATTCGCAGAGCGCGTCTACTTTGGGGTCGTAACTAATGGCAAAGC
>ERZ1740070.1172-NODE-1172-length-16612-cov-4.777738_pt1 | contig 16612 bp, 9 predicted proteins | sample MGYA00581734_ERZ1740070 | MGnify/ENA primary metagenome ERZ1740070 (study PRJEB43018, sample SAMN04849744) | marine metagenome | isolation source: floating plastic debris | place: Pacific Ocean | collected 2008-09-01 | study: EMG produced TPA metagenomics...
CACCTCTGAACCCGGCCGGATCCGTCGCCGCTCACCAGTTTCTCAACCTCGGGAACAGTGACGCGGTTAAAGTCACCCATTATGGTATGTTTGAGCGCGCTGGCAGCCACTGCGAATTCCAGGCTCTGCTGGCGATCTTCGTAGGCGTTGAGGCCATAGATCAGGGCTGAGGCGAAGCTGTCACCACCACCGACGCGGTCGACGATGTCGGTCAGCTCGTACTTCTTCGACAGCATGAAACCATCGTCGCGCGTTCGCAGACAAGCAGACCAGTTGTTGCGGTCTGCGCTCAGGCTCTCGCGCAGAGTGATCGCGATGGTGTGCATGTCGGGGTAGATGTCGAGCACCTTCTGACCCAGAGCTTCGTACTTAGCGGTGTCGAGCTCCCCGCTCTCCACATCCACATCAACGGTGATGTCGAGCGACTTCTGGCAGTCCTCTTCATTGGCGATGCCGACGTCGACATATTTGACCAGCTCGCGCATCACTTCAGGGGCGCTTTTGCCGTATTTCCAAAGCTTGCCGCGGAAGTTGAAGTCGCAAGACACGGTCAAGCCAGCCTCTTTGGCTGCTTTGACACAAGCCATGGATAGATCGGCTGCAGACTGGCTCAATGCCGGAGTGATCCCTGTAATGTGGAGCCACTTCGCTCCAGCAAAGATGGTCGGCCAGTCAAACTCATCCATACCTGCGTTGCAGATCGCGGAATTCGCGCGATCATAAACGACTTTGGAAGGGCGCTGGTTCGAGCCGGTTTCGAGGAAGTAGATCCCCACCCGGTCGCCTGAACGGCTTATCTGGGCGGTGTCGACGCCAAACTTGCGCAGCTCCATGATGGCATTGTCGCCAATGTCATTGTCCGGAAGCGCAGTCACAAAGCCAGCATCCAAACCATAGTTGGAAAGAGCGACAGCGACGTTCGCCTCACCGCCACCAAAGGTCGCTTCGAACCGGGGCGACTGGAAGAAGCGTTCATGACCCGGTGTCTTCAACCGGAGCATGATTTCGCCAAAGGACAGGAATTCAGCCATGGGGAGGAGCTTTCTTATCAGCGAGCGGCCTTGGCGATGTTGACCGCCTCGCTCGCAAGGTTGGTGATTTTAGGGTAGTCGCCGATTGCGACTGCATCCTTCGGAGTGAGCCAACTGCCACCACATGCGAGCACGCTGGGGAGAGCGAGAAACTCGGCCAGATTGCCTGCCGAAACGCCGCCGGTCGGCATGAAGCGCATCTCGCGGAACACCGATGATAGCGCCTTCAGCATGGGCACCCCGCCAGCAAGACTGGCTGGGAAGAACTTCACATCACGCAGCCCCAGCGCATAGGCGCGCTGCACTTCTCCGGCGGTCATTGTGCCGGGGAAAAAGGGAATGCCTTCATCAAGGCAATAGACCGCGATTTCATCAACCAGACCGGGCGAGACGATGAACTCAGCTCCGCTCGCCCGCACGGACTTGGCTTGGTCAAGCGTTAGCACGGTGCCCGCGCCCACGATCAGTCCCTCGGTCTCAGCAAGGATCGCTTCCATGCCTTTCTGCGCATCGCTGCTGCGCATGACCACTTCGATCACGGTCAGTCCGCCAGCAGCCAGCGCGTTGGCCGTGCTGACTGCGCGCGTCGGATCATTCTCGCCGATCAGCGGGACGACAGGCGCAGCAGCAAGGCGTTCAGTGAGAGTATCGCTCATCAGGATGGCCGCTTAGGAAAAGGCGAGGCCGCCATTGATGTCGACATTCGCACCGGTGATGAAGGAGGCCTCATCCGAAGCGAGATACGCGACCAAATCAGCGGTCTCCTCTGCTTTGCCCTGACGGCGCAGCGGCGTGGAACTGGCGACATTTTCGCGCGCGGCATCGGGCGTGAACTTGTCGTGGAAGGTGGTGGCGATCATGCCAGGGCACAGCGAATTGACGCGGATGCCCTTGGGGCCAAGCTCCTTTGCAAGGCCGCGGGTCATGGTCATCACAGCGCCCTTGGAGGTCGCGTAGGCGATCGCGCCGCCACCGCCACCATCCCGGCCTGCGAGACTGGCGAGGTTCACGATTGCCGCCCCTTCTTTCATCAAAGGCACTGCCGCTTTGCAGGCGAGGAAGGTAGATGTTGCATTGAGCTGCATGACGAAGTTGAAGAACTCCTCATCCATCTCTTCCAGCGTCTTGCGGGCCACCAGACCGCCTGCGTTGTTGACGAGGATATGAATCTCATCACCAAAGGCGTCGCGTGAAGCGGCCACAAGCGCGTCCACGTCAGCTGGCTTGGTCACGTCAGCTTTGACTGCGACGGCCTTCCCGCCTGCCGTTTCGACAGCAGCGACGGTCGCGGCCGCATCCGCTTCATTGCTGTTGTAGTTGACGACAACGCTTGCGCCTTCAGAACCAAGCTTGACGCAAACTGCGCGGCCAATGTCTCGGCTGCCCCCAGTGACGATCGCCACTTTTCCTGCAAATTTCATTGATGATTTCCCTTCCAAGGACGATTTGTGGCGCTAGGCCGATTTCGGTTTGAGTGGTTTGATTTCGGGGCAGAGGATCAGCACCGAGAGAACGGTCGCAATGGCGAGACCGGCTCCGACGATGAAGGCCGGCGCATAGCTGGTCACCGTGATCGCTGGGATCAGGAAGTTCAGTCCCACCACGGCAAGCTTCGCTGCGGTCCCCGCGTACCCAGCCAAAGTGCCGACTGAGGCACCGCTGTAGAAGTCGCTGGGCAAGGTCTGGATGTTACCGACCGCTGTTTGGAACCCGAACAAGATCGCCGCCATCATCAGGACTGCAATCAGCGGGGTGGAAGCCTGCGTTGTGGAGAGCAACGAGACCAGCATGATCACACCGCCCAAGGCAATGACCGATTTGCGGGTCTTGTTGACGCTCCAGCCTGACTTGATCCGGTTGCCTGCCAGCACTCCGCCGAACCAGGCGCCGAACATCGCGCCGACATACGGAATCCAAGCATAGACTGCGATTTCTTCAACCCCGAACCCATATGTCTTGGCGAGGTAGATCGGCAGCCAGCCGACAAACAGCCACCAGATCGGGTCGAGGAAGAAACTGGCCAGGATCACGCCCCAGCTTTCCTTGCGGCTCAAGATTTCGGCCGAGCCAGGGGCGTAGTCTGCGACCTCATTGGTTTCGACATTGCGCTGTCCGGTGAGGATGAACTGGCGCTCCTCCTCGGTGATCCAAGGATGCGCATCGGGGCCGCTTTTGTAAACGATCACCCATGGGATCAACCACAGAAAGCCCAGTGCACCAATCGCTATGAAGGTTGCTTGCCAGCTTTCTAGCCAGACAAAGAGCAGGCCGATGATCGGGGCAGAAACGATCCCACCAATCGCTGCGCCCGAATTGAAGATGCCCTGAGCAAGAGCACGCTCGTTGATCGGGAACCACTCGGCATTGGCCTTGGTCGCGCCAGGCCAATTGCCTGCCTCCGACACGCCCAAAATAGCGCGGAAAATGGCGAAGCTGACTAGACCGCGCGCAAAAGCATGGAGGATCGTGGCTGCCGACCAGACGACAATCGAGAGTACAAAGCCCAGGCGCACACCGATCCAATCGAAGATCTTACCGAAGATCGATTGTCCAAAGGCATAAGCAAAAGTGAAGACGTTGAGAATGATCGCATAATCATACTCGTCCAGCTCGAGCTCTTTGGAGATTTCAGGCCACAGAAAGCCGAGAGCACCGCGGTCAATATAGTTGATAATCGTGGCGATGGCGACGAGGCCGACGATCCAGAAACGTAGCTTTCCTTTGAACATCTGCTCAGACCCCTTCACCAAGAAAGTCTTCGCGCAAGGGGCTGAACGTGTCGATCAGGACACCTTCTTCTAAGCACACTGCACCATGATCAAGGTGCGGGGCGATGTAGAAACTAGCGCCTGCGCCAAGTACTTGGGTCTCGCCGTCGACAAAGACCTCAAACTGGCCGCTTTCCACATAAGTGGATTGGCTGTGACGGTGCGCGTGGACCTGGCCAACAGCGCCTTTCTCAAACCAGACGCGGACCACCATGATCTCTGGACCATAGCCAAGGATCTGGCGCGTAATTCCGTCACCCAAATCCTCTTTGGGTGTGTCTTTTGCTGAGACGAAGGGCGGGCTTTGCGCCTCCGCGAGTGTAGCCATTGTCAGTTCTCCCCTCCCGGAAGCGCGATCACTGCGGCAAACCCTGTCCAAGCCAACACGTCTCCACCAAGGGTGACAGAGTGCTGCGTATCGGGATCAGAATTATGCGATACGGCGATCACAAATTGCGGCCCTGATTTCAGGGTCACGCGGATGATATCGATGCCCTCGATCTGCTGATGATCGAGGTCGGAAACAAGGCTGCGGCTGTCGAGCGTTTGCTCTGCCGCGCCGTCATAGCTGCCATGCGCTTCAAGCAGGCTGGCGAAGCTCGCGCCGCCATCACGCCCGCCATCACGCTGAGCGCGCAGCAAGATCATTGGCTCGCGCCGCAGGTTAAAGTCTGGGTCGTTGGCACCGCTTTCGCCCAAAACCACGCCAAGCGGCCCATCGCTCACAAAGCGATAGGTGTAGAAACGCCCATCTAAGATCCAAGTCAGCGCTCCCTTGCCTTCATCGAGCGTCGCTTCGGCATCGATCCAAATGTGCTGATAGCCATTGTCATTGCCCAGCACGGGGCGCGCGGCAACGTTGTTCCGGGTTTCGAAGTCGTACTCCATTATGTGGCCAGAAAAATGGAGCGGCAGGTCGTATTGATGCGCGTCATCGCTGCTTGCGCGGACCAAATCGATGACCAGAGGCGCTTCCAGCCCCGGCAAGGTGGGCATCAGGAGCGTGCGCCGGATCGACACGCCGGGATAGGCGCTATCAATCTCAGCACTCGTGACCTGAAGGCCTGGCGCATCAGAGAAATGAAGCTGGGTCGGCCAGAACTGGTCAGCTAAGTCAGCATCTCCGCCAAAGTGGCTCGTTTCATCCACCACCAGAGTGTTGTGCGCAACCGAGCTTTTCGCCCAAGTTTCGTTCTCCGGCAGATACCGCCCGCCACGCTTCGCCTCGATGTTGAGGAAGCGCGCTGCGCCGTAGTCGCGGACGATCTCATTGCCGTTATCGTAAAGCTGCCAAGCAAGCTTATCGAAATGGCCGTGGCCCATGCCTTGCGCGCTGTTTTTTGCGATCAGCACAGTTGCCGGTTCGCCCTCAGCGTTGGCGCTGCCCTGCCGCAGAACCGCGACGGCGCCTTGGTCGCCATCAGGCCCATCGCTCAGCAACAAAGAGGCAAAGGGAAAGGGCTGAGCCAATCCCGCGTCCAGATCTTGCGCCACCAGAGCGCCGCTATCCCTCAGAACCGTCCGCCCTTGGAAATCGGCAATCCAGAGCAAAGCCGGATCGCGGGTCTGCCCATAGGCGATGGCGACACCTTCATAGAGCTCCGCGGTACGCAGGCTCTTGTCACGGATCGCATCGTTGAAGGGGAAGAAGTAACCGCGATAGCTCAGCTGCACGGTCGTGCGCAGCGCTTTGAGCAGAATGCCGTCGCGGTGCTCGAAAATCGCGCGCTCAGGCTCGTTGCGCTCAATGGCATCAGCGAAAACGAGAAAGGGGAGGAGAGCAAAGCGTTGGTAGTACGGGCCTTCGGTGTAGTAACCGTTGGGCGAGAATAGCAGCTCAGTCTGGCGCAGGAAGCCGGCTTGCCCGCTCTTGTCGGAGCCGAGCAGAGCGCGTTCGACCATGGCTGCAGCGCCCAGCAGGTAGCCAGTCATGCCGACGCCAGCGGTTGCCCAGGTGGCGTGGGTGTGGATGCGGTCAAAGGTCGCGACCGACTCCTGAGAAAGGAAATGCGCAGCGCGGCGGAAGACGTCATCGTCGATCCGCTGCCGGTCCGCATCGCTCAGCGTGTCGCGAATGTCAGCATAGCCCTGCACAGCATGAACCAGCCACATCGCATCGTTGAGAACCTGCCAAAAGATCTGGCCTGAATATTGGTTCGCCTTGGCCGGGTGGTCGCCCAGCGTGGGGTAGAGATCGGCGTAGGCCAGAAGCATCTCGCGCACATAGTCGCGGTATTTCTGATCACCGGTGATACGGAAGAGCTGGCCCGCATTGTAGATCGCGCGGAAGTTCCGCTTGTGCTGCTCATGGGTGTAGCCACCACCCGGATCACGCGGGACCGGGACGACAACGCCATCCCCCATCATCGCCTCGACAAAGGCCTGAGTGCGTTCAAGCTCTGCTGCGAAAAGCGGCGCGTTTGTGGATCCGGTTGAGGAGGCCGCCTCGCTCGCGTCATGCGAGGCGGCCCCTTGGGATACAGCTGCAAGCGCGGTCTGCGGCACGCCGCCGACCAAGGTTGCTGCTGCGAGGAGAATTGGGAGCTTCATTCTTCGCCCTCTTCTTCGAAGGCATTGGCTGAAAGCTGGGCGCGATGAGGCCCGTCGAAGATCAGCTCCTCAAGGATCATCTCAGCCGTCTGTGCGAAGGCGTTGGAAGTGATCTGCGTACGCGGCGTGCCAACAGTATGGACCACTCGAAACGGCGCCGAACCCCGCACTGCATTGCTCTCAATCGCCGCGATCTGAACGCCATGCAGGTTGATCGAACCACCGGTTCCATTGGTCGCCGCCAGGCCCACATTGTCGAGCGCATTGCTGGTGATCTCTACGTTCGGGCCGAATGTGCTCTCATCGCGTCCGCCGCGATAGATGTTGGCGACTGGCCCGCCGATATTAGCAAAGGCGTTGCCAACAATGTCGAGATATTCGACGTTGTACTGGCCATAATCCTCGGTCTCAGCCGACGCGGAGACAATCGTGCCGCTAATGTCCGCAAAGCTGCTGCCCGTGATCGAGACGTGATCGGCCAAGGTGCTCTTGCCCAGCGTGATCACATTAAATGATTTGTTCACATTGAGGTTGCGCACCGCAACACTGTCAAGCTCGATGCGCAGGTTTGACTGGATCGGATAGACGCCGGTCCGGATCATCGAATTGCCAACCGAGTCCGGTGCCCGCTCGCCATCAATGGCAAGCCCGTTTAAACGAAGATTGCCGCCTTCGCGCAGCTCAATCAGCGAGGGGCGCGTGAAGAAAATGACTGTCTCCTCGGCCCCCGAGCCTTTGATCGTCACAGTGGTTTCGAGCGGAATGGAGCGGTCAACGATGTACTCGCCCGCTGCGAGCTGGAGCACGTCGCCCGCTTCTGTGCCCATAGCGGCCCGCGCTAAAGTGTCCTGCCCCGGCGCGACGTCAATGACCCGCCCTGACGAACCAAAGGCTGCCGGCTCGCCGGGTTTGGGATACCAATCGACACCCACTTTACTAAGTGACACCACTCGAAGATCTCGCGGAGCCCCGGTTGATGCCAGCGCAGGATCGACTGGATAGAGCAGACCATTCTGCGCCCGCTCCATTTCAACCGGCGCCTGCGCGAAAGTGCTCAGTTCATCGGCCACCATCCCGCTCGCAACGTGATTGCCTGTAAATTCGAAGCCGGAGACATCATCGTAGACTTCAAGGAACGACGTGCCCTCCAAGCCGCTGAGAAGATTGCCTGAGAAAGTGCTACCGCTGGGTGCCGCTGACCGCTCTTCGTCCGCTCCGACATTGAAGGCCACACGCCGACTATCGACGATCGTGTTGTTCTCGATCCGCGCATTGGCGACTTCGACATAACGGTTTACCGGGGAATTAGGGACGCCGTTCATGATTGCGAGCGCGCTGGAGAAAGCATCGCCGCGAAGCCCCTCCATGTAATTGCCGCGCACGGTCTGCCCGCGATTAATAACACGAATGCCGCCCGTGTAATCCGCACCGCCGCCGAGGAAGATATTGCCTTCAACGACATTGTTGTCGCCATGGCGCAAGGTCAGAGTCCCGCGAGCTTGCAGGAAGACGTTGCCGCGAAAGACATTGCCGCCCGATTTGGAGGAAATGATCTCCACCTCGCCGCCAGTGCGGTCGAAGATGTTGTAGGCCACAAGCGTGTTCGAGTTGAACATCGAATAATGGCTCGTCCCAATGCGTAGTGTCTCTCCGCCATTGGATCCGAGCACCGCGCGCGGGCCGAAGTAATTGTATTCAATCCGGTGCTCGTTCTCGCGGCTTTCCTCAGTGTCCAGACGCACAGCGAGCGTGACGCCTTTGTTGGTTTTGCCTGAGATATGGTTGTGATCGAAGCGATTGTTCTGGCCATAGATGCTAACCCATAGATCGCTCTCATACCGATCAGGCTTGCTGAACCCATCGATCACCACCCGGGTCACACGGCTGTTGGAAGCCTGAGCATCCTTCGAAACACGGAAAGAAACCACTTCGCCGCGAGGACTAAACCCATCGCGAAAGACCAAGTCAGAGACCGTTACGAATTCGCCACCAAGTCGCAGACTGGACTGACCGGTTAGGATGACTTGGCCGGCTTCTTGCACGGTCACTGTGATGGGAGCATCGGCCGTACCCTGGCCGGAGATCACCATATCGAATTCGCGCCATTCGCCATTGGCGAGGACAATTGTGTCGCCTGCCTCAACCGCTTGAGCTGCCGCGCGATATTCATCTTGATCAGAGACGAGGATGGTCTCTGCCAGGGCTTGCATCGAGCCCGCGCATAGCAGCAGCGCGCCAAGGCTAAGCCTTGCTATCATCCTACAATCCTCTCCCTCATTTTATGGGAGGACTATACATCGAGTCGGGTGGGTGTCAATCAATCTGGCATATCAATTATGCCCAGACTGTAATACCAATTTTCTAGACTGATTTGGAGGCAGCGAGGAAACGCTCACGGCTTTGCGAAGCCTGTTGCTGCACTTCCTGGAGCGCAAGACGCTCGGTTGCTTCGAGCATGGTCTCCAGCAAGCGATGGAAGTGCTCTCGCATTGCCGCTCGCGCACCTGCCGGGTCATGAGCTTTGATCGCATCAAACACCGCTCGGTGCTCTTCGGTGCGCGATTCTGCGTCGTGGACACAAACGGCTGCATAGGTCGATTTGACCTCTGGAATGTCCTCTCGCATGCGCCAGAGGCTCTTGATCGTGTGGACCATAGCGGCATTGTTTGATGCCTCTGCGATGGTCAGGTGGAACTGCTCGTCCGCCGCGTCGGCTTCGTCCGAAGTGCCCGTGCGCATGATCTCCACCAGCTCAGCCAGCTTGGCTATGCCTTCGTCAGAGATGTTCCGGGCAGCGAGTGCAGCACTCTCCGATTCCACCAGCAAGCGCGCTTCGGTCACTTCAAACGCACTGGCTTCTGGCAAGGCGCTGTCCAAAACAGGCTCTTGTTCGCTGACATAGACCCCAGACCCGGTCTTGATTTCCAGCCGGCCTACCGCTTGCAAGGCAATCTCAGCCTCGCGGATAGTCACACGGCTTACGCCAAGCTTTTCAGCCAGTTCGCGCTCCCCGGGAAGGCGTGTGCCTGGAGGATATGCGCCCTCATCAATCAGTTGAGCAATTTGCTCAGCGACGGATTGGAATAGCCTTTTGCTGTTCATACGGGATCACTTTCCGGGTCTATACTGTGAAATGTCTATACCAATTTCCCTAAACAATTGAAGTCATGCAACTCCGATGATGTGGGAAGCCCCCGCACTGCGCGTCAAACTGGGTGTGCGCAGCACCTCCCACACCATCGAACTGCGTATTGCTAGAACCTCAGTGTGGCGCCGAAGGTGATCCGGCGATCCGGCAGCCCTTCGAAGCAGAGCAATGCGCCATCGTTGACACAATACTGACGGATTTTCGATTTGGTCAGGTTTACCCCTTCCACTCCGAAGCTAAGGTAATCTGTGACGTCGTACACGATGCTGCCATTAAGCTGGCCGCGCGCCTCGGTCACAACCGGGAAGCCCAGCGTTGAGTTGAGCGATGCACCTGCTGCTGTATCCAGCGTCCGGAACTCGTCACGCCACGTATAGCGCGCCCGTGCCGAGAGACCGTACTTCTCATAATACAGCGTCAGGTTGTACGCATTCTGCGAAAAGTCCAGCAGGCCTTGCGCAGCGGTCACGCGGACGAACGCAGAGTCGTCGTAGATCCCGTTGATCGCGTTGAAGACATCGGTGCCGCGCGAGGCCGAGCTGTTGGTTGCATCGCCACCACCGAAGTCTTGGTAGGTGTAGTTGGCGAGGATACCAAAGCCCGATGCAAAGCCGAGCGTGTCTTCAAAGCGTGACAGGTCATACTGGAACGCAACTTCGACACCCGTTTGCGTGGTATTGCCCGTGTCGTTGATTGTGGTCGTAATCGGAACACAGATACCCTGGCCCGGCTGGTCAGACAGGGTGTTGCGCTGCGCAATCGGGTTGAACACACCGCCGCCCTCACAAGGGTCGGTGATATCGGCAAAGTCGTTTGCGTCGAGTGCGACATCCTCAAGCTGCTGCACGAAGAGGTTCGTGCGCTTCTTGTGGAAGATGCCAACGCTCACAACTGCTGAAGGCGCGAAGTACCAGTCCAATGATGCATCCCAAGACTGAACCGTTTCTGGCGAAAGTCCCGGGTTGCCGAACGCAACCGCAGCGTTCTCACTGGTTCCAAACGTCACCGACGTTGACAGACGCTGGAAGTTCGGACGGTTCAGATCTTCACCAAAGCTAGCGCGCAAAAGCAGATCGTCCGTAAGTTCCGCCGCGATGTTGATGCGCGGCAAGAACTGGCTGTAACTGCCGCTGGTCACGACCTGCGTCACGTTTCCGGTCGTCCCATCGACCGTATTCCCGAGCGAGTCGATCGAAGTGTCGACATAGCGGAAGCCGATATTGGCAGTCACTGCACCGAAATCGAGATTTGCCTGCGCATACAAGGCGTGGGTCTTCTCCGAAATGTCGAAGAAACCTTGCGGACTTGCCGTTGCGTCCTCGATCGAGCCGCTTGCGCCTGAGTCAGCAAACGCTTGCTGCAGGATCGCCAGCGTTCCATCGGGATCGCTGAAAGAGCGATCAGGATCGATCACCAGGAAGTTGTTGACCGCAAGCTCCCGCCCATCGAACGAGTCGAAATTGTCCGGACCCGGCACCAGCAACTCAGAGAAGAAATCGCCCGTCGGAACCTGCAACAACCGGCTGAAGCTACGGCTGAAGTTCACGTCCTGGAACGCGCTCGAAGTGTTGCTGTAGCGATAGCCTGCATCAAGTGTATCGATGAAGCTGGCAAAATCAGACGCATCATACGAAAGGTCGATGCGAAAGGCATCTTCCGAGTTTTCTGTCGTATCGCGACCGATTGCGAGCGCCTCAAACGCGACGTTGGACGGGTTCAACAAATCCTGAACGGTCGGTGCGAAAGGCGATGCGAAATCGACCCCAAAGGTCAAGGATCCGCCCGTCAGATCATAGATGAACGGAACCGAGCTCTCGTTAGAAGTCGAAGTGGTCGGATTGCCGTCCACATCGAGACCGTCGAGCGGGACGCTCGGGTTCAGGAAATTCAACGTCGTGCTGAAATTCGGATTGGACGAGTCAGAGCTAGTCGTCGAACCTTCAACGCGGATGTCAAGCTTGCCAACTTCCCACTCGAAACCAGCGCGGAACAGCGAGTTCTCGGTGACGCGAGCACCAGTATCGCTCGAGAAACGCAGGTTGGGATCGTCATCATCGCGGTCGAGAAGGACCGGAACAACACCCGTCACAGCTGCTTCGATGCTGCCCAAGTTGACGCCGTCAAGCGTGCCGAAGTTGACCGTCTCAAACGAGTCAGGGACGACGAAATCGCGCAGGACGCTTACGCCCGAACCCTGGATACGCGAGCTATCCTGACGACGCTCTTGATCGTTATAAAAACCGTCGATGAAGAATTTCAGGCCCGGACGCGGCGAATATTCGATCGAACCAGCGATGTTGATCGTGCGAAACTCGAAATTCTCGCGTTCTTGGTTGAGAAACTGAATGCCGAGGAAATCAAAGCCCTGCGCTGCGGGGCGGTTGGCGGGATCCTGAAGATTGCCGCCACGAATGACATCGGCGTTGACGTTCTCAACAAGACCACCGTCGCGGTCGACACGCGGACGCAGCGAGCTGGCTTCTTGCTCGGTGTAGGAACCGGCGATCACGATGCCGAACTCACCATCGCCAGCATCCCAGCGATTGCCGAAGCTGCCAGCAAGGCGCGGCGTCACGGATTCGGAAATCTCACTGTATTCGCCCTGTGCGCGGAGGGTCAGGATACGATCGCTGATGTCTAACGGGCGAATGGTGCGCAAGTTGATTGTACCACCAACGGAACCTTCAATTGTCGCAGCAGTCGGCGCCTTGATGACTTCGACCGATCCGATGATTGCGGCATTTACATCTTCAAAATTGATGCCACCACGGCCCGAACCTGACCCGAGAGTTCCGACACCATTGATCTCGACCCGGTTAGCGCTGGTTCCGCGAATCTGAACTCCGGTACCAACACCTGCCGTACGCGTAATCTGCACCCCGGTTACGTTTTCGAGAACCTCTGCGAGGTTTTGATCGGGCAGCTTACCAATGTCTTCCGCTTGGATAACTTCGATCAGACTGTCTGCATTCCGGCGCTCATTAAGTGCGCTCTGCAGAGAGCTGCGAATCCCTGTGACGACGATTGCCTCGCCCTCAGTTTCATTGGAAGCGGACGCATTTTCATCCGCGTCTTGGGCAAATGCTGTCCCCGGCACCAAAGCCAGCGCAGAGCCCACGAGCATGCTGGAGACGATACGCCGCTTTCTTGCGGGCAGGGGTAGTGAATTGAAACGTTTGGCCATCAGATCTCTCCCATAGGTTCTTTTCTTATTTACCGATGGGTAGATTTGGCAAACCTACCTGTCAACCTATTGACTAGACCATAGTCGTGTGTCTGTCATACCAATTTGGTTTTTCCAGCACATCGTCCCTCAGGGCCCCCTACGATAATTGCTTCTTCCCCGGAGCTGAGACGAGCAATTCTGCAAAAGTTTCCCACTGTGGCAAATTCGCACCTTCACCTCGGCGGAAAACGCCTTCACGGCAAAACCATGCCACAAGATTAAGTCTGTTAGTCCGATTGGTATGTACATTTGGTTGACTCGCCTCGTACAGCCCATCATTCTCCCCCGCAATAAATACAAGAGGGAGAGAATAATGGCTTTTCAAAGCACCCGAGCGGGGGCTCGTGCGCGTATCTCGTTTTCCGCAGCTCTGTTTGCCGGCACCGCGTTCATGGCAGTGCCAGCGATGGCGCAGGACCAAGAACAAGACGAAGCTGCCGATGTGGCGTCTGACGAAAATGAAGGCATCATCGTCGAAGGCTTCCGCGCCGTCGTCCAAAGCTCAATCGAAGAAAAGCGCAACTCCACCGAAGTTTTCGACGCGCTCTCTGCCGACGAGATCGGTGACATCCCCGCCCTTTCTATCGGTGAGGCTCTAGAAACACTGACCGGTGCGGGTTCACACCGCGAGCAAGGCGGCGCGACGGAAATCTCAATTCGCGGCCTCGGCCCATTCCTTGGCTCGACAACGATCAACGGCCGCGTCGCCACCAATGGCAGCGGCGACCGCTCGGTCAATTTCAGCCAGTTCCCGTCCGAGCTGTTCACCAAGATCGGCATCTACAAGACGCAGGCCGCGAGCTACATCGAAGGCGGCGTTGCGGGCCAGATCGTACTCGAGACCGTCCGCCCACTAGACTATGGCGAGCGCCGCATTCAGGGCGAGATCAAGGCTGAGCTTAACCCTTACAATTTCGACATCGATTCCGATCAGCGCTTGAACGACGTCGGCTATCGCGGTTCGCTGAGCTTTATTGATCAGTTCGATGTTGGCGATGGCCAGCTCGGCATTTCGATTGGCTATGAGCGTCGCGATTCCAACAATCCCGAGCAAGAGGTCCAGGGCTCAAACACAATCCGGGCCTGCTCTTTTGACCCCAGACTGTTTGACGAGAACGATGGGATTGTCGATGAAGACAATTGCGATACAGACTTCGATTCCGACGGCATTGATGCCCTGACGCCGATCTTGAATGGGGAAGAGCCGTTCGTGATCGCGCGCAACAGCTATGGTTTCCGCACCAACATCACTGACGATGACCGTGAGGCGGTCTTTGGAGCGATCCAGTACCAGCCCTCGCCAGACGTCAATATCAACGCAGACTTCCAATATTCGAAGCGCCTATTCCGAGAGCAGCGCAGCGACCTGCTCTTCACCGAAGGCCGCCGGATTACCCCAGCGGACGATCTGAACAATGTCGGCACCGTGCTTGGCTTGCCGTCGATCCTTGAGTTCACTGAAACCGGCGCCCTGCGACTGTTCACCAACGAATCTCGCGTTGAAGCGGTCAGCGAATATCTCGAACGCGACGAGGAATATTACGGTGGCGGTCTGTCACTCGAAGCGCAAGTCTCTGACCGTATGCGCATCTCGCTCGACGCCTCTTACTCACGCACGCAGCGTGTCGAGGAAGCTGTGCAGGTTCGGTTCCGCACCGAAGATGGAGAATCCATCCTTGGCAATGACGATGCCGACGGCAATCCCTTCTTCCCTGAAGTCATTCAGGACGATGGCGACGACAATGACGACCGCGTCGAAACGCTTACGCAGATCTTCCAGAACGGCTCACAGGGTCTGAACTTTGTTGTCCAGAACTTCGACGTGACCGACCACAACCTGTTTGCCAACGATCCGCGCGTTCGCGCCGACCTTGAGCAGGATCGCTTCAATGAGATCTGGGCGATGCGCGGTGACGTTGAGTATGAGCTGGATGGCTTCTTCTCGAACGTCCAAGCTGGTCTGCGCTATCAGCAGCTCACCTATCGGGATGTACCTGGCGCAAGCGGGCCAAATCGATTCCAGGTCAACTTCAACGACACCGATGGAACGGGAGCGCTGGCAATCGCCAACCAGGAGTGCCGGACAAACTTCCCGACGACCGGTTTCCTCGACTCGATCAGTGGCGGCAATCCGCTGTTCACGAATATAGACGCAAACGGCAATGTGATCGGTACGACCAACGAGTTCGCAACCTTCGATGCGCGCTGCATCGTCCAGGTTCTCGACCGTGAGGATCCGTCCGATCTCATCAACTTCGATGAAGACGGAAATGTCATTTTCCCTGACGGCGAGTCGAACTCGATCCAGAATACCGATTTGGAAGAGCGCACTGTCGCTGCCTACCTTCAGGCGAACTTCGATTCGCAAGTTGGAAATCTGCCGGTGCGGGGAAATGTCGGTCTGCGCGTGGTTCGGACAGACGTAAACTCGACTGGCTTCCGCGGACAACTTACCGCTGTGATCGACGATACCGACGGTAGCATTACGATCATTGAAGACGATGATAACCTGCTGCCGGTCACCGGCGGAGGTTCTTACACCGAATTCCTACCGAGCCTGAACGTTGCCGCTGACTTGAGTCCAGATCTGGTCGGCCGCTTTGCGTTCTACCGTTCGCTCTCACGGCCCGATCCATCGGACCTGAGCTTTGGCCGTTTCTTCAACGGCATATCGGATGACACTGAAGGCTCAACTTCGATTGCCGAGCTGGTCGGAACAGCGAACGCCACGGGCAACCCGTTCACGGATCCGCTGCTGTCATGGAATGTTGATGCGGGCCTAGAATGGTATCCTAACCCGGACACGATCCTAGCCTTCAACGCTTACTATAAGAGTTTTGACGGCGGGTTTGAGCGGGTCGGCCAGTTTGAGACATTCAACGTGAATGGTGAAGACCTCACCACGCTTGTGACGACGAACAATGTCTCGGACGATACCAGCACGATCTACGGTCTGGAGATCACGGCTGCGCACCGCCTCAGCTACCTTCCTGCTCCGCTCGACGGTCTCGGCTTCAAGTTGAGCTACAACTTCGCAGACTCAGACTTTGAGTTTGAAGATGACACGCTTGGCGAGATTCTCGCCGTGAATGACGATGGTACGACTTTCGTAAGTCAGCCTGGGATCATCCCACCGACCAACCTCTTTGGTTTCTCCAAGCACGTTCTGTCGGCGCAGGCCTATTACGAGATCGGCCCGTTTGATTTCCAAGGCGTCTACAAATACCGCAGCAGCTATTTCCAACAGTTTGTTGGCCAGCCGGGACGCATTCGGAATGTGGACGATGTTGAGGTGTTTGAGGCGCGTGTGACCTTCAAGATCAACGACAACCTTCGGATCAGCGCGGAGGGCATCAACCTCTTCAACGAACCGCGCACCGATTTCCGCGGTGCTCCGGACGATCTGGGTCAGGTTCTGGTCTATGGTCCGCGCTACTTCGTGGGTATCCGCGGCCGCTTCTGATGATGGTGGGGCCGCCCTGGCGATACGCTGGGGCGGCTGACCCAATCATCACCCTATTCAGGTCGGGTTCGCGCCCGGCCTTTATAGTATCAATCGCGTCGAAAGGTATGTTAGCATTATGGAACTTCGTTTTTCGCAGATCGCCAGCACTCTTACTGGAGCTCTCGCATTGGCTGCGGTTCCAGAGGTCGCCTCTGCATGTCTGAGCGATGACCTAGTGCCTGGCCAAGTGTTTGACCTCAGCCTATGGAAGATCACGCTCCCCACGGACGACAATGGCGATAGCAAGCCAGATGAAATCGACGTGCGAGAGCTCCAGGATTTCGCCCATCCCGACTTCTTCTACATCAACGAAGATGGCCATTTGGTCTTCGCGGCGCCCAACAAGGCACCCACAACTGCAAATTCGCCAATCTCACGGAGAGG
>ERZ1740070.1173-NODE-1173-length-16611-cov-4.328159_pt1 | contig 16611 bp, 21 predicted proteins | sample MGYA00581734_ERZ1740070 | MGnify/ENA primary metagenome ERZ1740070 (study PRJEB43018, sample SAMN04849744) | marine metagenome | isolation source: floating plastic debris | place: Pacific Ocean | collected 2008-09-01 | study: EMG produced TPA metagenomics...
GTGGTGTATTGCGGGTGGGGGGTACTCGTTGGCGGATTCGTCGTCTTTGGGTATATGGTCGTTCTAGGTGAGATGATGCAGCGCGGGTGGGTGATGCGGTGTGGATATGATCACGGGCGGCGCGCAGGCGAGCCGGGTTGGATCGGATCTGTATCCGGTGAATTGATAGGCCGCCCAGTCGCCATTCGGTGCGAAATTGAACTCGATATATTGGTCGCTGTCCTGCGATCGAAAAAAGGCTTCGAAGCAGGTTGTTTTCCAGAGATTGTCGCGGCGCTGTCCACCGTCGTGCACGGGCCAGACCAGGTTCGAAAGATCACCGCTCAGATGATAGGTTATCGTGAAGCCCTGCGGATTGCGATCCCACGCGACGGTCAGCGCGTCCGCCCAGGGACAGGGGGTATTGGGATGGTGATAGAGATGCGTCAGCTCGGTCGACATGAGTCCTCATTGCCAGAAGCGCGTTTCTAGCTAGCTGATTCAATGCTTTTTGTAGAGCCGGGTTTAGCCCTGGGGAGTGTTGGCTTCCGGCTTGAGCGGCAAGGCCCGCGGGAGAGGCGGCTTGCGGCTACCTGCTTTTGCCGCGGCAGCTTCAGCTTCCCGGCGCAGTTTTTCCTCATCATCGATCAGGCGGCGGTCGACATAGGCCGAGCAAAGCTCGATCAATTCGTCCTGCTTGTCCTGGAAGAAGTGATTGGCGCCTGGAATACTTGCGCGTTCAATACTTTCCCCTTTCTGGATGCGGACCTTGGTCAAGGCGCGTTCGACATCAGACGGTTTGGAAATGGCATCGGCGTCACCCGAAAGGATCAGGCCCGATGCCGGGCAGGGGGCGAGGAAGCTCAAATCATAATGATTGGCTGGCGGCGCAATGGCCAGGAAACCATCAATCTCCGGACGCCGCATCAACAGCTGCAATGTAATCCAGGCCCCGAAGGAATAGCCGGCGCACCAGACATAGCGCGGGCTCTCGGTCAGGTTTTCCATATAGTCGAGCACGAACGCAGCATCTTCAAGCTCGCCAACGCCCTGGTCATAAACGCCCTGCGACCGACCAACACCGCGCGTGTTGAATCGAAGGACGCCGAAGCCTTTCTGCTCAAACATCTGATACAGGCGGATGGTTATCGGGTCCTGCATGCTGCCGCCGGCACGCGGGTGCGGGTGCAGGATCAAGGCGATGGAAGCGCCTTCATAAGGCGGCGGTGTGTAGCGGGCTTCGATACGGCCCTGAGGGCCTTGAATGAGCATTTCAGCCATGCGGTAGGTCTCGCTTTCTGGCGGTAAAAAACAGTCGAGCCGGGGCTATAGCGAATCTCAACCTGCAAATGCAAATTTTTCTGCATACGAATTCTGACTTGCTTGTTTTTAGGTCATGTGCAAATAACTTTGAAATACAAAGTTAAAGGGATGCCACCATGCCCGTTCGAATTGCCAGCTCATTGATTGCCAGTTCATTTTCTGTCCTTGCCATCGCTTTCAGCGGAATGGCGTCTGCTGAGCCGGCAGTGGGCGCGGAGCATCCGCTCGCCTTCATGTTCGGGGAATGGGTGGGGGAAGCGTCTGGCTTCTCCCAGACAGGTCCATATGCGATCACGCAGACCGAGCGCGTGGGACCGATCCTGGGGGGCGACGCCGTGGTGATTGAGGGCCGCGGCTATTCGGAAGCTGGGGAAACCATGTTCAATGCATTTGCCGTAGTGTCGAAAACCGCATCGGATGGCGGCTGGGAGATGCGGAGCTATGCCCAGGGGCGCGCTGGAACATTTCCATTTGAGCTGACCGAGACAGGCTATGTCTGGAGTGTTCCCGCTGGCCCGAATGCTCGCATGATTTACACGGCGCATTTTGACGGCGACGTTTGGCAACAGACGGGCCATTACACACCGGAAGAGGGCGACCCACGCCAGACGTTCCAGATGAATCTGACGCGGACATCAAGTACGGAATGGCCCGCCGGGGATCCGGTTTCACCCAACCGGGCTGAGTAGTCTAGCTATTCTGAAGCTTGTAGAATTCCCGGCGAAGCTCGGCTTCTTCATCCGTCACGATGGTCTCGACCGCTTCCAGACGGGATTTCAGGGCATTGATCTGCGCCTGGGACTCTTCAAGCTCTTGCTTCAACCGCGAAATCTCTTCCGACTTGCGACTGTGAGAACGGCGCCGTGACCGCGGTGCGCAGTTCCACTGGCGGCCACGACCGGCAAACATGAAGAACATAAACGGGATGACCATCCATAAGATCCATGCATTGTCGCCCATTTTCATTCTCCTTTTTGTTTATTATTGAATATCGATAAATTTTCAAAAAAGTCAAGATTTGCGGACTAAAAAACCAGACGCCTATGAAGGGTTGATCCGCGCGAGAATGATTATATCACCCGGCCTATGATCTATGCTGATTACAACGCCACGGCGCCTCTGCGCCCTGAAGCCCGCGATGCGATGCTCGCGGCGTTGGAAGTTGGTGCCAATCCATCCAGCGTGCATGGACCCGGGCGGGCGGCTCGCAAACTGCTGGAGACTGCTCGCAGTCAGGTCAGTCTTGCCATCGGCGCCCGCGCCCAGGATGTCATTTTTACCAGCGGCGGTACAGAAGCCAGCGCGCTCGCGCTGAATGGTGTGGTGGCGCAACTGGAAGGGCAGTGCACGCTCCTCGTGTCGGCGATTGAGCATGAAGCGGTGATGAAGAATGCCGGGTTTGCCGGCGTTGCGGTCGAAACGGCTTATGTCACGGCCGATGGCGTGATTGATCTGGAGCGGCTCCGGACGCGTTTGCAGGACTGGAATACAGACCGGGACGGGACGCCGATTCTGGCGCTGATGCTGGCAAATAATGAAACCGGCGTGATTCAGCCTGTCTCGGAAGCGGCCGCACTGGTGCGCGAAGCGGGCGGCCTCATTCATTGCGATGCGGTCCAGGGGCTCGGCAAGGTCATGGTCAACGTCAATCTGCTTGGCGTCGATTATCTCGCGCTTTCGGCGCACAAGGTCGGCGGGCCGCAAGGCGTAGGGGCGCTGTGGGTGCGCGCCGGCGCGCCGCTTAAGCCGGTGCTGTTTGGCGGCGGTCAGGAGCGGTCTCTGCGCTCCGGGACGGAGAATCTGAGCGGCATTGCCGGGTTTGGCGCTGCCACCGAGGCGTCCATTCGGGATATGCCGAGCCTGCAGGAGATGTCCTCTCTGCGGGATGGTCTGGAATCTCGACTGGCGTCAGAGGCCGGCATCACGATATTCGGCGCTGGCGTGGATCGACTGCCACAGACCTCGAATTTTGCCATTGAAGGGTTCCGTGCCGAGACTCAAGTGATGGCGATGGATCTTGCCGGCGTGGCCGTGTCTTCCGGATCGGCCTGCTCCAGCGGCAAGGTAAAACGCTCTGTCGTTCTGGGAGCGATGGGCGTGGAGGATACGCTCTCGGACAGCGCCGTACGAGTCAGTTTTGGCTGGCGCTCAACCGCGGCAGATTTTGAGGGGGCCGCGGCCGCATGGCTCGAAGCGGCGAAGCGAGTGCGCGCTTAACGTCGATGACACGACTCGGATTCCGGACTGTGAATAGGCAAGGGCGGATGAACGTGCTTATTACCAGCCAAACAGTCCAACAGAAGCGAGGAACCCATGTATAGTCATATGATGGTCGGATCCGATGATATCGACAAAGCCAAGGCGTTTTACGACGCCACATTCGAAGCCCTGGGCGGCAATCCGGGGATTACCGATCCGAAGGGGCGGCTCATCTATTTGCACAATGGCGGCGTGTTCATGGTGACCAAGCCAATCGATGGCGAGCCCTGTACGCATGGCAATGGCATGACGATCGGCCTCGCCATGGAGAGTCCCGAACAGGCCAAAGCGTGGCATGATGCTGGCCTTGCTGCAGGGGGCACCTCGATTGAAGATCCGCCGGGCTGGCGTGAGCAGCCGTCCGGGAAAATGTATCTCGCCTATTTGCGGGATCCCGATGGCAACAAGCTGTGTGCGCTGCATCGCGGCTGAACCAAACCCTGATTGAAAACGTACAAAGCGCATGAAGGAGGAGATCTTCCCATGCGCTTTGTTTTGTTCGCCCTGCTGGCCCTCGGGCTGTCCATGAGTGCGAACGCGACCGAAGAACCGCCGCACCAGACACTGGTCAAAGACGGCAAGTTCGAGCTTCGACAATATGAGCCCGTCATTGTTGCAGAGGTGGAAATCAGCGGAGATATGCGCCGCGCTGGTAATTCCGGCTTTCGGCCGCTGGCAGATTTCATATTTGGCAATAATACATCGCGGTCGAAAATCGATATGACCGCTCCGGTCACCCGCGTGAAGTCCGAGAAAATAGAAATGACGGCGCCCGTCACCCGGACCCCGTCGGACGATGATGCCTGGACGGTTGCTTTTGTCATGCCGTCCGAGTGGACGCTTGAAACGCTGCCGGTCCCGAACAATCCGGACGTCTCGATCCGTGAGGTTCCCGGCGAACTGATGGCCACGGTGCAATTCTCCGGCGCCGGACGCGAGCGGACCTTTGCGCAGAAGCAGATATCTCTAGAATCCTGGCTCGAAGACCAGGGCTATGAGGCCACAGGCGCGCCGCGATATGCCGGTTATGATGCGCCCTGGGTGCCGGGTCCATTTCGTCGAAATGAGGTGATGATCCCCGTCCAGGCAACGGATCGCTGACCACGGCGCGACAATCGGACCGTTTCCTGCCGATTAGGGGTGAAAAGTCGCACAAAATGATCCATATTAGGCGCGAGTTGATGAAATAAGGACGTGGAGGCGCACGTCTGCATCGAAAGCACAAGGATCCGGGCGTGGAAGTCAAGGTCAAGGACAGCATTGACGAGAGCACAGTCGCGGCTGCGAGAGCGCTGGAATCCGAGAATTATTCAGCCGGCTTCTCGACCGAGATCGAGACCGAATATGCGCCCAAGGGGCTCAATCCGGACATCGTCAAATTCATTTCCGACAAAAAGGGCGAGCCGGAATGGCTGCTCGAATGGCGGATGAAGGCTTATGAGCGCTGGCTCACCATGGAAGAGCCCGACTGGGCCATGGTGCGCTATGAGCCGATCGATTATCAGGACATCTATTATTACGCCGCCCCGAAAGCGGGCGCGAAATATGAGTCGATTGACGACGTCCCGAAGGAAATCCTGGAAACCTATGAGAAGCTCGGCATTCCATTGCGCGAAGCCGAGGTCTTGCTGGGCGTTGAAGGGGCAGCGGCAACGGCCATCGATGCGCGGACCGAACCGGATCGTCCGAAAGTCGCCGTGGATGCGGTCTTCGACTCCGTTTCTGTCGCAACGACGTTCCGGGAAGAGCTGAAAAAGGCCGGCGTGATCTTCATGTCGATTTCCGAGGCCGTGCATGAGCATCCGGAGCTGGTGAAGAAGTATCTCGGCACGGTCGTACCGCAATCGGATAATTATTTTGCGACGCTGAACAGTGCTGTCTTCTCCGATGGGACTTTTGTCTATGTGCCGCCTGGCGTGCGCTGCCCGATGGAGCTCAGCACCTATTTCCGGATGAATGCCGAAAATACAGGCCAGTTTGAACGGACGTTGATTGTCGCCGATAAAGGCGCTTACGTGTCTTACCTGGAAGGCTGCACGGCGCCGATGCGGGATGAAAATCAACTCCATGCGGCGGTTGTGGAACTGGTTGCGCTGGAAGATGCCGAGATCAAATATTCAACGGTGCAGAATTGGTGGCCGGGTGATGAGAATGGCAAAGGCGGGATCTATAATTTCGTCACCAAGCGCGGCGACTGCCGCGGCGCGCGTTCAAAGATCAGCTGGACCCAGGTCGAAACCGGATCTGCGGTAACCTGGAAATACCCAAGCTGCGTCCTGCGCGGCGATGACAGTGTCGGGGAATTCTATTCGATCGCTGTGACCAATGGCCGGCAAATGGCCGATACCGGGACGAAAATGATCCATCTTGGCAAGCGCACGCGCTCGCGGATCATTTCCAAGGGGATCAGTGCTGGTAAGTCAGACAATACCTATCGCGGCCTGGTCTCGGTCAACAAAAAGGCCGAAGCGGCGCGCAATTTCACGCAATGCGACAGTCTGTTGATCGGCGACCGCTGCGGCGCGCACACGGTGCCTTATGTCGAAAACCGCCGCGCCGATGCGCAGCTTGAGCATGAAGCGACGACCACCAAACTGGCCGATGATCAGCTCTTTTACGTCCGCCAGCGCGGCATTGGCGAGGAAGAGGCGGTGGCCTTGCTCGTCAACGGCTTTGTCCGTGAAGTCCTGCAGGAACTGCCAATGGAGTTCGCTGTGGAGGCGCAGAGCCTGCTGAAAGTGAGCCTGGAAGGGTCGGTGGGCTAAACACCTCAAGAGCGACTTTACCCATATCTTGATTTGTGTTCGAACGGGGCATGAAGACAAGGCTGATCAATCGGATAATAAAAACAGGCCGCATGCAAATTTTGGCGAGCCTTTTGTTTTGGTCCGTACTTTCGGGACCTGCGGTCGCGCAGCTTTTATCTTATGATGACATCGTAAATAGAATATCAGGAGAGTGGGCGGTGCCGGTGGAAGAAGATGGGCGTAGCTTAAGGGATTGCGCGCGCTTAACGGTATCGAGCTGGAGCGAGGAAGAGCCGGGCGGTCGGGTCTACTACTCCCAATTCTACAGTGACGAGCACGGAGAAGGCCTGCTGCACAGATCAAGCTTGAGACAGGCAACCGGCGCCGATAATCGACTCATTCCGGCGGTTTTGATCAAATACGATAATGAAGAACGAGCCACGGACTCTGGCGCACTGGTTGAGTGGCGATTGTACATGACAGCAGACGATACGTTTTCCTGGCAGGCCACGCATTGGGCCTGGGATGCGTGGACGCCACATCGCACGCGATGTGAGACCAATTCGGACATTAGCTGACATTGTCTGAACCCACCGGGTCTCAAGGCGACATTAGCCCTTTCTCCGCGATTGGCTGAACGTGAAAGAGAAGGCCAGTGACAGGATCAATGGCACCCATATTGGCAATTCCCCGAGTCCGGGCGTTTCGAATGCCTGCGCGATATGATCGTCGACACACCACCAGAGTAGAAACAGCCACATGAGAATTATCCTTTCTTGTTCTTATTGATAAACAATAAGAACAATGAGGGTCATTTTCAAGAACCCCGTCGACTCTGACCCCGATCCCCAGATTGAAGTATTCATAAGAAATCGATCGAATAACACTTGATTTGTTCTTGTTTTGTGCTAGCTTGGGGCATGGCAAGCAAACAGACACAAGATGAGCATTTGAGCGCGATCCGTACTGATATTGCGCGCGTGGCGGAACATATGGATACGTTCACCATTGAAATGCGCGCGACCCGTCAAATTGTGGCGGGCATGGCGGCGCTGCAGGATCGCGACCATGTCGAAGTCGCCCTGATCAAGAAACGGTTGGACCGGTTGGACCGGCTGGACCGGCTGGAGCGGCGGCTGGACGGCTCCAAATAAGGGCTTGGCGTCAAGGAATTGCGCGCGGCACGACATTTGCTCCGGACAGGGTCATGAATTCGCGTGAGAGACGAAAATTAACGAAACTGTCCCGTTTTGTGATGGGCGTGGCGGCGATTGCGCTGGCCGGGTGCGCATCTGCGCCGGCTGAGGAGCGCATTTATCTGTCGCCCAATGGATCTGTCTCTCAGCCCCTTATGGGCTCTGTCGATGTGGCTGGCATTGATGATGCGCTGACCCAGTTTCTGAGTGCCGAGAGTGACCATCTGATCCTGTTGCCCAATCGCCTGGACCGTAGCCAGCTGGATTTCTCACTTGAGAGTCTGTTGGTGATCGACAAATGGCTGGCCGATATTCACACTGTGAACCGATTGCAGTCTGAGACGGGAAGGGCAGGCGAGTCGCTCGTCATGGATGGGCGCGGCGACAATTCCGTCATTCTGGCCGGGCTTTATCTCGGGCAGACCATCCGGGCGAATTCCCATCTGAACTGGCAGTGGGAACGGTTTGACACCTTCCTCGCTGCAAACCCGACCTTTGCCGAGCATTATGGCCGCGCGCCGGGCCTCGATCTGTTTGTGCTGGCGGGCTCACAAGGCGCTGCGACACCCATCAATACGGCCCTGAAGCGCGTGGTGCAGGGCAAGGAAGAGAGCGTTCATTTCATTGGGAATTTCCTGATCAATGAAGTCGATCTCGACGCGGCGACAACCGGTCAGGACCTGCTGGGCATGGATCGCCGCGACTGGCCCGGCTGATTTTCGCCGCAGATGCGGCCTTTTGCACTTTGAATCTGGGCCAATCGGCTCTACATGCGCCCCATGTTAAAACTCGACGATTTGAGCGCCACTGTCGGCGAAGAAGATGAAGCCAAGACCATTCTCAATGGTTTGTCTCTCGACGTACCTGCGGGCGAAGTGCATGCGATCATGGGTCCAAACGGCGCGGGCAAGTCGACGCTGTCCTATGTGCTGACTGGCCGCGACGGCTATGAGGTCACCGGCGGCTCGGCGACCCTGGAGGGCACGGACCTGCTCGACATGGATCCCGAAGAACGCGCCGCCAAGGGCTTGTTCCTGTCTTTCCAGTATCCGGTTGAAATCCCCGGCGTGCCGGTCATGACCTTCGTGCGAACGGCGATGAATGCCCAGCGCAAGCTGCGCGGTGAAGAGGAGATCTCCGCGCCAGACTTCATCAAGAGATCGCGCGAGATTGGCAAACAGCTCAACCTCTCCACTGAGATGCTCAAACGCCCGGTCAATGTCGGGTTCTCGGGCGGTGAGAAGAAGCGGCTCGAAATTTTCCAGATGATGATGCTGGAACCGCGATTCGCGATTCTGGACGAGACCGATTCCGGTCTCGACATTGATGCGCTGCGAACGGTTGCGGATGGTGTGAACGCGCTGCGCGATCCGGCGCGCGGTATGCTGGTCATCACCCATTATCAACGCCTGCTGGACCATATCAAACCAGACAAGGTACACGTCCTGGCCAATGGCAAGATTATCAAGACGGGCGGACCGGACCTGGCCCACCGCCTTGAAGCCGAAGGCTATGACGGCGTGCTGGAAGAGGCGGCCTAGTGACCCTGTCGATTGACGCGCTCAAACAGAAGTTTCGTGATCCGGGGCCGGTCGAACTGGAACTGATCGCGCGTTATGCGATGCTGCCCGAAAGCGGGCAGCGCGAGCGTGCTTTTTCTGCCTTTGCCGAAACCGGCTTGCCACACCGGCGTCTGGAAGCCTGGAAATGGACCGACTTCAAGCAGGTGGTTCGCGCCGTCGAGGCCTCCGCCAATCCAAGCCAGAGCTCTGCCTTGCCGAGCGGGGACCATCCCGTCATCGAAATTGCAGGCACGCAGGTGCGCGTGCCGGAAAATCTCCCGGCCGGGATCAAGCTGCACACGCGCGAAGAGGCCCAGGCACTCGGAGACGCTGAACATGTTCCGCTCGGCGCGATGACCGCTGCCCTCGCTGGCAGGGTTGGCGGGCTCGCTACCCTGATCATCGAAGTGACGGATCCCACCGAGTCCCCGTTGCACCTGGTGACGCGCGGCGATCGCGACGAAACCAATTTTGCCCGCGTGGTGGTGATTGTCCGACCGGGTGCCAGCCTGGACCTGATCGAAAGCCATCTGGGCGGCGCCGGCTTTTCATCCTTCCTGATCGAGATTGGCATGCAGGAGGGCGGTCAGATGCGCCGCACGCTTCTGCAACAAGGTGGCCGGGATGAAGCGCAAGCCGTGACGGCGATCGTCAATCTGGGCGAGGCGTCAGAATATACACAGACAGCCCTTGCCTTTGGGGCCCAAATCTCGCGGATCGAGACGCGGCTCACACATAGAAATAGCGGATCGCATGCAACCCTGAACGCGGCCTATCTGTGTGCCGAAGGGTATCATGCGGACTTTACGAGTCATGTCAGACATGGCGCGCCATCCTCCGTCACGCGCCAGGTGACGAAAGGGGCCGTTCTGGACGGCGGCACCGGTGTGTTTCAGGGCAAGTTCTTTGTCCCGCGCACGGTCGGGCAATACACGGACGCAGACATGCAACATCAGGCTTTGCTGCTGGAAGATGGCGCTGTCGTGTTTGCCAAACCAGAGCTCGAAATTTACGCCGACGATGTCGAATGTGCGCATGGCAACACGTCCGGCGCGTTGGATCAGAACCAGTTGTTTTACATGCGCCAGCGCGGCATTCCGGAGGCCGAGGCGCGAGCGCTGCTGACCGAAGCGTTCATCGCAGAGGCGCTCGAAGACGCGAATGACGGCGTCCATGAGGCGCTGCTTGACTCCGCGCGGGCCTTCCTGTCGGAGCGGTTCAAATGACGCGACCGATTGATACAGATGCGATCCGCGCAGAATTTCCCATCCTGTCGCGGGAGGTCAATGGCAAGCCGCTGGTCTATCTCGACAATGCGGCCAGCGCGCAAAAGCCGGACGCCGTGATCAATGCGATTTCCGATCAGGCGCGAACGGCCTATGCCAATGTCCATCGTGGCATTCACTCGCTCGCCAATGAAACGACCGAAGCCTATGAGGGTGCCCGCGAAAAGGTCCGTGCGTTCATCAATGCGGCGTCGGTGAACGAGATCATCTTCACCAAAGGCGGCACCGAAGCCATTAATCTGGTCGCCAATGGCATTGCAGATGAGATCCAGCCCGGGGACGAAATCGTGCTTTCCATCATGGAGCACCACTCGAACATCGTGCCCTGGCACTTCCTGCGCGAACGCTATGGCGCCGTACTGAAATGGATCGAGGTTGATGATACGGGCGCGCTGAACATGGCGGCGTTCGAAGCCGCGCTTTCCGAAAAAACCAGAATGGTCGCCATCACGCATATGTCGAATGTGCTGGGCACGGTCACGGATGCGGCCGAAATTGTCCGGCTTGCACATGCTGCCGGCGCCGAAGTCCTGTTTGATGGCTGCCAGTCCGGCGTCCATCTCGACATCGACGTCCAGGCGCTGGATTGCGATTATTATGTCATGACGGGTCACAAGATTTACGGCCCGAGCGGGATTGGCGCGCTGTATGGAAAAGCGTCCGCGCTGGCCAGACTGCGCCCGTTCCAGGGCGGCGGCGAGATGATCGAAATCGTCGAGCGCGAGCGCGTTACCTATAATGAAGCCCCGCACAAATTCGAAGCCGGAACGCCGCCCATCCTGCAGGCGATTGGCTTTGGTGCCGCGCTCGACTGGCTGAACCAGTTCGACAAGTCCGCCGTTCTGGCGCACGAGCAGGCCGTCTATCAACGCGCCTATGACGGGGTCAGAGGCATTAATGGCCTGCGTGTGCATGGCACGGCGCCGGGCAAGGGCGCGGTCCTGTCCTTCTCCATCGATGGGGCGCATCCGCATGATCTGGCGCAGATCCTGGATCGCTACGGGGGCGCGGTCCGGGCCGGGCACCATTGCGCCCAACCCCTGATGGATCATCTCGGCGTATCTGCGACAGCGCGGGCCAGTTTTGCGCTGTACAATTCGGAAGCAGAAGTAGATGCGTTCATAGAAGCGCTACACAAAGCGCGCGGGATGCTTATATAGAGTTCAGTATGGCTGACGATATGACCCCTCGTGATGTGATCGATGTCTCGGTGCCCGATGCGCCTGAAGAGACGAAATCAGCGATTCCGCAGCACGAATTGAATCGTATTACCGATGATTTGATTGCGGCGTTCAAAACCGTCTATGACCCTGAAATACCGGTCGATATTTACGAATTGGGGCTGATTTACAAAGTCGATATTGATGATGATCGCAAGGTTGATATCGATATGACGCTGACGGCGCCAGGATGTCCGGTTGCAGGCGATATGCCGGGCTGGATCGAAACCGCGGCGCGAACGGTTGAGGGAATCTCTGACGTTGAGGTGCGGTTGACCTTCGATCCGCCCTGGGATCCGTCACGAATGTCCGATGAAGCGCGTTTGGCGCTGAATATGCTTTAATTGAAGCGCAAGCGTTTCGTTATTATGTAAGAGCCATGGCAAGACGACCGAGACCCAAACTAGTTACCCTGACGGATGCTGCGGCCACGCGCGTCTCTGAAATCATGTCCGAAAAGGGCACCGGGTTTCTACGTGTCGGCGTGACCAATGGCGGCTGTGCCGGCATGGAATATGTTATGGACTATGTCGATGCGCCGGAAATGCTGGACGAGATTGTCGAGGATAAAGGTGTGAAGATCGTCGTGGATGCCAAGGCGGTTCTGTTCCTGCTGGGGTCGGTCGTCGATTATGAAACGACGCTCCTGCATGAGAAGTTCACCTTCACGAACCCGAACCAGACGGACGCGTGCGGCTGCGGCGAGAGCGTTACCATCGTCCCCGCCGCAGCAGAATAATCAGCGTTGATCCGTGGCGCCTAGATGGCGTCGCAGTCTGACACGAATGTCTTGAATTCGTCATTCACGGCAGGCGGTGTGATTGTGTACGACCCAACGCGAGCAATATCCAGAGTGACGGGGCTGCCGGTCACGGCGGCATTGAAAATACGCTTGCCCTGCCAACTCTTGGTAGAGATCAGTGTTTTCGCGCTGCGGATATAGGCCCAGTCGCCATCCTTCGGATCCGTGGTGTCGGAATCGAGCTCGATATTGCGCGTGCCAAGGCGTGAATTGGAAGACAGGGTCAGATCATCCATGCCGTTTCCGTTCAGGTATACGACCGCTTGAATGCCCATTGTATCGGAACAATTAAGGGTAAGGCTCGGGCCGGATGCGTCTGCGGCATAGAGAAATGTCTTTCCGTTGTTTTCTCCGGCAGCCCAGGCGCTTTCAGCGTCCGCCGCGTGCGCAGCAAAGCCAAGGGTTCCAGCTGCAAGGGTCAAAACCGCGCCAACTTTGAAAAGGGTTTTCATATCGTTCCTCTTAAATTGATTATTGTTTTTCAATAACAGATTATCGAAAAAGGGCAATTCCTAAATCATGAACTTTTTGAAAGAAAAGGTCGTCCGGGCAAAGAATCCTTTGTCATAGAACGCTTTTTTGGGCTTGTATGGACACGGAGGGCGCCGCGCATGACACTCTATCTTTTGGGACTCGTCTTCTTTTTTGGTCTGCCTGTCCGGGTTCGATTCGGCGAAGCGCCTTCTCTGGGAATCTACAGCGTCGTCTCGCTGATCGGTTGTGTCATCGCGCTTCATGGCTCCAGTGCGGCGACCGTGTTGAGCTGACACCTGTGCAGCCGTCAGCCTTGTCTTGAAAGAGCGCTCTGATAAAGCGAACGCATTAGTAGAATAAGGTGGGGATTGCATGTCCGCTCAAACCAAGCTGCGCCGCAAGACCGTGCGCGACATTGCCAAAGCTAAAGGCGGCGATCCGCTTGTCTGCTTGACGGCCTATGACGCTCAAATGGCCAGAATCCTCGACCCGTATTGCGATATATTGCTGGTTGGGGACAGTCTCGGCATGGTGGTGCATGGTTTGCCGTCCACGGTCGGCGTGACCATGGACATGATGATCCTGCATGGCCAGGCCGTGATGCGGGCCGCTGAACAAGCTTTTGTCGTCGTCGACATGCCATTTGGATCATATGAAACGAATGCGGATCAGGCCTTCCTGAATGCCGCCCGGATCATGCAGGAAACCGGCTGTCAGGCGGTGAAGATTGAAAGTGGCGCCTATGCCGCCACCCAGATCGCCCACATGGTCGAGCGCGGCATTCCTGTCATGGGGCATGTTGGATTGCGGCCGCAAGCGATCAATGTCGATGGTGGCTTCCGGGCCAAGGGGCGCACCCAGGATGAATGGACCCGAGTGGTCGACGAGGCGGTCGCGGCCGATCAGGCCGGTGCCTTTGCCATTGTGGTGGAAGGGGTTGCGCCAGACCTGGCCGACAAGATCACTGCTTCGGTGGACTGCCCAACGATCGGGATTGGCGCTTCGGCGGGCTGTGACGGACAAATCCTGGTGACCAATGATTTGTTGGGAATGACCGACTGGGTGCCGAAATTCGTCAAAAAGAATGCCGATCTGAAATCTGTGATTGGCGCCGCCGCAGAAACCTATGCAAATGAAGTCAGGTCGCGCGCCTTTCCGGGGGATGCACAAACCTACAAACTGTCGAAAGTTGCCGCCAGCTAACCTTGTCCGTTGCGGCCCGCGACGGGCGCGGCTAGGGTGCGCCCGATCGCGTAGAATTTTTTCTCTGGAGACTGTTTTTGGCTGACATTTTTGAAGAAGTCGAAGAAGGTTTACGACAGGATCGGGTGTCCGGTCTTTGGAAGAAATATGGTGTTTTTGCCTATATCGCTGCGGCGCTGCTGATTGGCGGCGTGGCCTTGAATGAATATCTCAAAGCCCAGGCCATCGAGACGACCAAGAGCAATGCCTTGCGACTTGAATCTGCGCTGAATGAGGTCGAAGCGCGTAATTATGAAGCGGCGGCCGCGCAACTGGTTGCGATCATCGGTGACGATATCGCGCCTGCCAAGGTTGCTGCACATTATCTCGCGGGCGTGCGCCTGGATGGTAATGGCGATGCGCTTGCTGCGGCCGATGTGCTCGGCGACGCGGTCGGTGCTGCGGAAGACCCGACGGAAAAACTGGCCTTGATCAAGTCGGCCTATCTTAAGGCGGACACGTCCACGCGCAGCGAACTGGAAGGGTTGCTGGCCCCGTTGGCACAAGACGATGGACCGTTCGGCGCACTTGCCAAAGAACTGATCGCTGCGAAGGCCCTGCAGGACGGCGACATTGAATTCGCCCGCCGCGAGTTCAGCTTTCTCAGGCTTGCCCAAAATGTGCCACCTGGTGTGGTTACACGTGCGACTCAGGCGCTCGAAGCGTTGCCGCCTGTCAGTGAAGAGATCCCGGAGCCCGCACCTGCGGACTCGTTAGACTTGCCTGCCGAATCTGAAACCGGCGAACCGATTGAGGAGGCGCCCGAATGAGCGTTCGATCTGTATCCAGACTTGCAATCATCCTGGCCGCGACCGCCAGCCTGGCAGGATGCTCGATCCTGGATTTGGGACGGGCCGACCGGGAAGCACAGGAAGAGCTCGAAAAAGAAGGCCGGATCACAATGGTGCTCGGGGATGATGCCCTCGAACCGGATCCGAGCCTGCTGAGCGAAGTGATCAGCCTGCCAACGGCGCGAGAATTGACCGAAGGCTGGCCACAGGCTGGCAGCCGCGCCAGCAAGGCCATTGGACATATTGCGGTGGCGAGCGAATTGGACGTCGCCTGGCGGTCCCGCGTCGGCGATGGCTCTGACCGTCGCTCAGCCTTGAGCACCCCGCCTGTCGCATCGGAGGATACGATTTACACGATCGATTCCCGGCAGATGATTGTCGCGACCGATGCCAGTACCGGCAATCGGCGCTGGAGTGAGCAGCTCGATTCGAGCAACCGCCGGGATGGCACCGGGATCGGGTCCGGCATCGCTCTGGAAGGTGATCGTTTGGTCAATGCCAGCGGGTTTGGGTTCGTTGCTGCCTTCGACGCCAATGATGGGACGGAACTGTGGCGCACCGAAACGGAGGCGCCAATGACCGGGTCACCGACGATCAAGGATGGGCGGATCTTCGTCTCGTCGAACAATAATGAAGTCCTCGCCCTGGACCTGGACAGCGGCGCTCTGTTGTGGAGCGACCAGGCGATTGCCGAGTCCGCGCGGGTTCTGGGGTCGCCGAGCCCGGCCGCGGTCGAAGATATTGTCGTTGCCCCTTATTCGTCGGGCGAAGTGATCGCCTATCTCGCGTCGAATGGTCGACGGTTGTGGAGTGAAGCGCTTGCCAGTGTCGGGCAGTTTACGCCGATTTCGTCGATCAATGATATTGGCGCACGTCCCATTCTTGGTGGCGGCCTGGTCTTTGCCGCCAGCCAATCCGGTGTTTTGGCGGCGATTGATGGCCGCACCGGGAACCGGGTCTGGCAACAGCCAATTGGCACGACTCAGGCGCCGGCCTTGGCCGGGGAATATTTGTTCATTATGGGCGTGGAAGCCGAGCTTGCCTGTATCAAGGCCGGGACGGGTCAGGTGGTCTGGGTGAAATCCTTGCAGAAATTCGAAAAGGAAAGAAAGCAGGAAGGTCGACTCACCTATGCTGGCCCGATCATTGCCTCCAATCGAATCCTGGTCGTCTCGTCAAAAGGTGAGCTGATCGCGTTTGATCCGCAAAGCGGGAATGAAATCGACCGCTTGAAAATTGGCGATCCTATCTATATCGAGCCGATTGCTGTTCAGGACAAATTGATCGTCCTGACCGATGACGCGCGACTCGTGGCCATTCGCTAAGGCCCTCGAGCGCGCTGGACCGATCTAACCGAGGCGCGCCATGCCGTTGAAAATCGCAATTGTGGGACGCCCCAATGTGGGCAAGTCGACCCTGTTTAATCGTCTGGCCGGCAAACAACTGGCTTTGGTCGACGATCAGCCGGGCGTGACGCGTGATCGCAAGGAAGCAGAAGGACGTCTGGCGGACCTGCCGCTGATCCTGATCGATACGGCGGGTTTTGAGGATGTGTCCGATGACTCCCTCGAAGCGCGGATGCGTCAACAGACCGAAATTGCCATTCGTGAAGCCGAGCTGGCGCTGTTCCTGATTGATGCCCGCGTCGGCGTGACGGCGATGGATGAGCGGTTCGCACAGATCCTGCGCCGGGCCGATATGCCAATCGTCCTCGCCGCCAACAAAGCGGA
>ERZ1740070.1175-NODE-1175-length-16600-cov-5.647688_pt1 | contig 16600 bp, 16 predicted proteins | sample MGYA00581734_ERZ1740070 | MGnify/ENA primary metagenome ERZ1740070 (study PRJEB43018, sample SAMN04849744) | marine metagenome | isolation source: floating plastic debris | place: Pacific Ocean | collected 2008-09-01 | study: EMG produced TPA metagenomics...
GGCCGCGCGCGATCCCAATGTGGTGGCGATCAAGCAAACGCTCTACCGCACCTCCAACGAGTCCCCCATTGTCGATGCGCTTTGTGAGGCGGCAGAGGACGGCAAGTCTGTCACGGCTCTGGTCGAGCTCAAAGCCCGCTTTGATGAGGCCGCCAATATCCGCCAATCCCGCCATCTCGAACGCGCAGGCGCGCATGTCGTCTATGGTTTCATGGATTGGAAAACCCACGCCAAAATCTCAACCGTGGTGCGCCGCGAAGGTGACAACCTGGTCACCTACACCCATTATGGCACGGGCAACTATCACCCGATCACGGCGCGCATTTACACAGACCTGAGCCTGTTTACCTGTGACGCTGCCCTCGGCCGCGATGCCACGCGCGTCTTCAACTACCTTTCGGGCTACGCGCTGCCGCAACAGCTTGAAAACCTCGCGATCTCGCCGCATTCGCTGAAAACCAGCCTTCTGGAGATGATCGAGGCTGAGATTGAGCACGCAAAAGCGGGCAAAAAGGCTGAGATCTGGGCCAAGATGAACTCTCTCATTGAGCCTGACATCATCGATGCGCTTTATGCCGCAAGTCAGGCGGGCGTGCAGATCAGCCTTGTGATCCGTGGTATCTGTGGTCTGCGCCCCGGCATCCAAGGCTTAAGCGAAAACATCCGCGTCAAATCCATTGTCGGGCGGTTCCTGGAACACTCTCGCATTGTCTGTTTTGGCAATGGCGGCGGGTTGCCATCGAAAAAGGCCCGCGTCTTTATCAGCTCCGCCGATTGGATGGGCCGTAACCTCAACCGCCGCATCGAAACGCTGGTCGAAATCCTCAACGGCACCGTGAAGGCCCAGATCGTGAGCCAGATCTTGGCGGCCAACATGGCCGATATCGCGCAAAGCTGGGTCATGTCTGCCGATGGCAGCTTCAAACGCGCCGAATGGGAAGAGGGCACATTCGCCTTCAACTGTCACCGTTTCTTCATGGAAAACCCCTCGCTCTCGGGCCGTGGCACAGCCGGGGCCTCTGACGTTCCGAAACTGACGCATACCGACGATTGACCGGTCCGCGCGCATGCCCCATAAAACGGTCAGGAGACCGGGGGATACATGGACGGCAGCAACGATCCAGCTGACGCAGATTGGGGGCCATTTGGCCGACCTCTCTTTGACGAAGCCGCGTCTCGTCGCCTCAAACGCGTGGGCGTGATCGATATCGGGTCGAACTCCGTGCGCATGGTGGTGTTTGATGGGGCGGCCCGTTCACCCGCCTATTTCTTCAATGAAAAAGTCATGTGCGAACTGGGCGCAGGCATGGCCAGCACCGGGCGGCGCAATCCCGAAGGTCGCGTGCGCGCGCTCTCTGCCATGAAACGCTTTCATCGGCTCAGCCAGGGCATGGAAACCGGCCCGCTGACCGCCGTGGCCACCGCGGCGGTGCGCGACGCCGAAGACGGACGGGAGTTTTGCGCCGATGTCTTGCGCGAAACCGGCATCCGCATCTGGGTTCTCGACGGCGAACAAGAGGCCGCATTTTCCGCCCAGGGCGTGCTGCTTGGCTGGCCCGGCTCTTACGGGCTGGTCTGCGACATGGGCGGCTCGTCCATGGAATTGGCCGAAATCGATGGCGGTCGCGTGGGCCGGCGCATGACCTCGCCGCTCGGCCCGCTCAAACTGCGCGATCTCAAGGGCGGCAAGAAAGGGCGCAAAGCTCAGATCAAGGACCACGTCGCGGCCATGAGCGACCGTCTCGGCGAACAGCGCAATCGTCTCTTCCTCGTCGGCGGCTCCTTCCGGGCCCTTGCCAAGATTGACATGGAACGCCGCAAGTACCCCCTCAAGGTGGCTCACGAATACCGCATGAGCGCCAGTTCACTGCGCGAAACCATCCGCTACATTTCCGAAAATGACGCGGATGAATTGCGCGCCCGCGCCGGTGTCTCATCGGCCCGCATGGCGCTTGTGCCATATTGCGCCGAAGTCCTCAAAGAAGTGGTGAAAACCTTCAAGCCGCGCGACATCGCCATCTCAAGCTATGGCATCCGCGAAGGGCTGTTGTACCAGCAGATGCCACAACGCTTGCGCGACCGCGATCCGCTGATCGAGGCGTGCAGCTTCGTCGAATCCCGAGATGCCCGCATCCCCGGCTCTGGCAAAGTGGTCTACAATTTCATCGACCCGCTGTTCAAATCCGTCCCAGACGAGCGCAAACGCATCATCAAGGCCGCCTGCCTTCTCCATGATGTAAGCTGGCGCGCCCATCCCGATTATCGGGCCGAAGATTGCTTTGACAACGCCACCCGCGCCAACCTGGGCGGCCTCAAGCATTCTGAACGTGTCTATCTCGGTCTTGCCCTCTTGCACCGCTACTCCAACAGCCGCGAACCGAGCCGGTTCATAGAACTCAACGACCTGGTTACCGAAAAGGATCAGCATGAGGCCGAGGTACTGGGCAAGGCCATGCGCTTTGCCGCTATGCTCTGGCCCTCGCAAGAGCCACGTCTGGGCCGTCTCAAATGGTATCCCAAGAAAAAGAAGCTGGAATTGGTGCTCACGCGCGATTCAGAAGAGCTTTTCGGAGAGGTGGCCGAAGCGCGCTTCCTGTCGCTGGCGCAAACGCTCCAGGCCGAACCAACCGTGCGCATCGGCCGGGACTAACAACGCCCGCGCGGGATCAAGGCCGTAGGGCCGCCGCGCTTCGCCAGGCCCTACCCAGGGCATGACGAAATCCAACCATATGCGCATACATCAAATGCTCAGCGGGACGTCACAATAAAGTGCCAATATCGCAGCAAAGATCGCCACGCCGGGGCCTGACAAAGCCGCGGCCGTCAAATCTCGATCTCGCCCTCTTCCAAAGGCTCAGTATCCGGTTTGCGCCGAATGATGATATCCCCGTTGGGCAGCACCTCGGGCAGTTCATAGCGGTTGATGTCGTCAATCTTGTCAAACAGATCGCGCACCATCGGGCCCATCGCCTCGGAAAACTGCCGGAAGGCCGGCTCCATCTCATCGGCAAAGCCTTGCAGATCCTCGAGCGCGGGCTCCATTTCCTGCATCAGCCCTTCAAGAAACATCTCCACACCTCGCTCCATAAGCGTAGGTGCATCCCCTTCTTCCGCCGCGGCAGGCCCCGCCAAAGCGGCGCATAGGGCAGGTATGATCATCAAACGTCTCATACAGCCAATATAGCCCATATCAGTGCAGATTTTAAGACAGCTCAATATCGAGCGTTACCGGGAAATGATCCGACGCCGTCAACAGCGCCTCCCGCAGCTCCGGCGTTTTCCAGCAGGTCGGATCGTCAAACGGATGCCAAATCCGCCACGTTGGTGCCCTCTCCCGCAAGTCTGGAGACACCATGATGTAGTCCAAAAGGGCCTGCAAATACCGCCGCTCGTCCTTCAGGTAAAACCGCGCCGTGGTGTTCACCGCGCCGAGTTTCCGCGTCAAAGCCCGCCGTGCATGCGGATCATAAAGCTTGGGCCCCGCGTCTGTCCCTTCGCCCAAGATGATCTCCACCGATGACCGACCAAACAGCTCTTCATAGGCATCCAGCCCCGGCCCGTCATTGAGATCACCCAGCACTATCAAGCTTTCGCCCGCCGCCAGATGCGCTTCAATACGCTGCCTTAACCACACCGCCTGCGCCTGTTGCTTGCGCCGATTGGCGATCCCGATGCGCATCGCCTCATCACGATCCTTGGCCCCATGCGGCGCCTTGGATTTGAGATGTGCGCCGATCATACGCAACTCCACCCCGGATGAGGTTTGCATCCTAACCTCAAGCGGTGGCTTGGAAAAAATCACCCGATCTTCGGTGGCATCAATGTCCAGATCGATCCGAAACACCCCGTCAAACCGCGGCGCATCCGGGCTGCCCTTCTGCCCTGTGGGCGCGCCTTGGGGATCATGCTGACAGGTCAGCACGCCCGGATCATACATCAGTGCAATCTCTTGCTGCGTGTCATTGGCAAACCCGATCAGCGCCTTGCGCGCGCGCAATCCCATCGCGGCAGCAAAATTTTCCAACGCCCGCACAGATTGCCGCTTTCGGCTTTCATCCGGGGCCTCCACGACCAGAACGGCATCCGCATCCAGCGCCGAAAACACAATCCCCAACGCGGCCAGCTGATCGGCGCGCGTCACGTCGTACCGCGCCGACCATTCCCCATCGTCGAGAAGCGCGCCCTCATCATCAAAAAGCGCGTTGAACCATTCCACATTGTAGCTCGCAAGTCTCAACCGTTGATCTCTTCCCAGGCGCGGTTGATATCCACCAGCCGCTTCTCCGCGAGCTTCACTGCCTCCTCTGGCACGCCTCGCGCCAGCATGCGGTCGGGATGCGTCTCCCGCACCAATCGCCGCCAGGCCTCTCGGATCTCCTCTTTGGGCGTCTCGCGTGTCACGCCCAGAACGTCATAGGGATCCGCCTTTGCATCGGGCACAAATCGTGTCCTCAGCGCGCGGAACTCCTGTTCCGGCAGGCCGAAAATATCGGCCACCCGTTCCAGAAAAGTGTCCTCATTGGGGTGATAGACACCATCGGCCACCGCGATGTGAAACAGCCCCTCCATCAGATCGTTCAGCGCGTGGGTGTCCTCACCAAACATCGCCTTGATCCGCGTGGCATATTCCTCAAAGCCCGCCACGTCCTGACGCGCCAGGTTAAACACCCGCGCCGCACCGTCATGATCGGCCTCGGCAATCTGAAACACTTCGCGAAACGCCGTCACCTCATCGCGAGTGACCAGCCCGTCGGCCTTGGCCATCTTTGCCCCAAGCGCAATCACAGCAATGGCAAAGGCCACAGACCGCTCTGGGGGCGTGCGCAAATGCTCAAACACCTGCGTCAGGCTTTCCCCATTGGCAAGGGCGGCCAGCGCCTCAGTTATGCGACTCCAAATGGACATGGGCACAGGCTTACCGGCTTTGCGTGGCTTTGTCTGTGACAACCGACGCGCGCCCGATCAAAAGCCTTTGTTGATCGCCTCCAACCGCTCCAGATTGACCACAGTCGACAGCATCAGCCGGTCATGGGTCCAATCTTTATGGGTTTGGATTGAAGCCGCAAAAAGCGCAAACCCGACCGTCAGAACACCGGCGAAACCAACAGCCGGAAGAAAACCAACCCGGCCCCCTGCCCCCATCGTACCCAGCGACAAAAGCCGTTGCGCGAGGTCACGCCGCGCCGACAGCCGTCCTTGGGCGACCAGGCCCACATTCAACCCCTGCCGCCCGAGCACCGCGCGCTCACAAAACCGCAAAAGGCAGAGTGCATAGTCCAACGGCTGAAACCCACGCCGCGCCAGCACGGCTTCATCGCAGCTCAGCTCGCGCAGCTTATCAAACTGCCGCTTCAACAGAACGAAAGCCGGGTTCCAGAAAAACAGCGGGCGCAGCATCTCAAGCCCGATTTCCCATTCAAGATCCCGGTTGCGAAAATGCTGCAACTCATGGGCCAGCGCCATTTGTCGATCAAGGCCTGTGGCCTCAAATTCATAGGGCAAAACAACGTGGTAGCGGGTCAGACCCCGGGCCGCCACCGGCACGTGTACAGTTTGAGACATCCGCACATCAATCCGGCCAATCCGCTTGATCAGATGAGAGGCGCGCAACATGCTCCGCACGCGGATAGCCCGCAGACCAAAGCGCAATACAAACCCAATGAGACCACCAAACAGCGCCACCGCCAGTACCGTAAACACAGGCGTAGCCAGCGTCAGCGCCCCCTCGGTCCAGCCCGCACGCAAGTTGAGCAGACGTTCAAACTCCACCGCGCTGATCTGAATGTCACCGCGCAGATAGGCGGCCACAACGAAATCCGACAGCACCAGGCTTTGACCCGGCGCGACCATTTCCTGCATACGTGTCGCCAGAAACGACAAAACAGGGCTGAGTGCCACAAAAACCAAGAACAATTTCATCGCCCGCAACTGCACGCCATAGGCATGTCGCAACCGCGTCCGACCCAGCCCCGCGCGCAGCAAACACCACAGCGCGAACGCAAACAGCAAGGTCAGGTTCAGATTGATATAGACTTCAACGACGTCCCTAATCCCCGTCATTTTGCAGCCTCCTCTCCACCAACGCGCGGATCTCCTCCAGATCCTGCGCTGTCAGCCCTGCATCATCGACAATCCGGGCCACGAGGCTGGCCGGCGTGTCATCGAAAAGCGTGCGCGACAGATTTTTGAGTGACCGTATCTGATAGTCATCCTTCGCCAAAAGCGGCGTGTAGACCAACGTCTTGTTCTTCTTGCGGCTGGTCACGAACCCCTTTTCTTCCAATATTCTCAGAACAGTAGCGCCCGATGTGTACGCAAGGCCCCGCTCCTCCGGCAGCCTGGTCAATACATCTCGGACAGAGCCACGACCAAGCGCCCAAAGTGCGGTCATGAACTCCAACTCTACATCCGTTAAAAGGTTTCCAGCTTTCCGCTTTCTCATTCTTGCTCTCACTCGCTACCGTCGCGCGCAGCGGCTATAGACAACCATGTTTTCATGGCTTCGCATAGTCAAACCTTCCAGAACACGAACACGCCCCAGGCCACTGCTATGAAAAGCGGCGTCCAGATCGGTTGCCCGACGATGCCAAGCCAGGCGAGGAAGATATAAGCAGAGCCAAGCAGCGTGATGAACAGCCGATCCCCCAGCGTTGTGGTCAGCCCCAGGATGCCTTTACGCTCAATTCCGTCGCGAAATTTGAACCCTTCGAGCAAGCCAATCAGTGCGATCGCCCCGAAAATCCCGACAAACACGGCGAAGGTGGCCGGTGTCCAGGCCATCCAAAACTCTGGCCAAAGCGGATCGGTCCAGGAAAATCCCTTCTCTTCCTGCTGCGCCACACTGCCCCAGGAATTCTGCGCCTGCGCCGCACTGAACGGCAAACCCAGCAACAATGCGCACGCCCATAGTCGCGTCATCACACCCTCCCCATCGCGAAGCCGCGCGCAATGTAGTTGCGCACAAACCAAATGACGATTGCGCCGGGAATGATCGTCAGCGTCCCCGCCGCCGCCAACAGGCCCAGCTCATACCCCGCGCTTGAGGCCGTGCGCGTCATCACGGCCGCGATCGGCTTGGCCTCCACCGCTGTGAGTGTTTTGGCGAGGAGCATCTCCACCCAACTGAACATGAAACAGAAAAACGCCGCCACGCCGACGCCAGCCTTGATGTTGGGGAGGAAGATTTTCGTGAAAAATCGTGGGAACGAATACCCATCCACATAAGCTGTTTCGTCCAATTCCTTGGGGATGCCCCGCATGAACCCTTCCAGGATCCACACCGCCAGAGGCACGTTGAAAAGCGTGTGTGCCAAAGCCACGGCCAGATGCGTGTCGAAGATCTGAATGGACGAATAGAGCTGAAAAAACGGCAAGGCAAAGACCGCCGCCGGGGCCATCCGGTTGGTCAGCAACCAGAAAAACAGCTGTTTGTCGCCTAAGAACCGATATCGCGAAAACGCGTAGGCCGCGGGCAGTGCCACCGCAACCGACAAAAACGTATTCAGCGTCACATAGATGATGGAATTGATGTAGCCCCAATACCATGTCGGATCGGTGAAGATCGCGATGTAACTGTCGAGCGTAAAGGTCTGAGGAAACAAAGAAAACCCGGCCAGGATCTCATTGGTTGTCTTGAACGACATAGAGACCAGCCAATAGATCGGCAGCATCAAAAACAGGATGTAGAGGATCGGGATAATGGCGCGTTTCTTCATTGCTGATCATCCTTCGTCATCAACGTGTAGAACACCCAAGAGACCAGAAGCGTGATCGCGAAATAGATCAGGCTCATCGCCGCCGCAGGCCCCAGATCAAACTGCCCAAGCGCGATTTTGACCAAATCGATCGACAAGAGCGTGGTCGAGTTCCCCGGCCCTCCTCCTGTTAAAACAAAGGGTTCCGTGTAGATGTTGAAGCTGTCCATAAACCGCAGCAGGATCGCAATGGTCAGCACCGTCTTCATCTTTGGCAGTTGAATATAGCGGAACACGGCCCAGGGGGACGCGCCATCAATCTTGGCCGCTTGGTAATAGGCATCCGGGATGGACACGAGGCCCGCATAGCACAAGAGCACCACCAGCGATGTCCAATGCCACACATCCATCACCACGACCGTGATCCACGCCGCCAGCGGGTCCTGCGTCATATCATAATTGACGCCAAGGACGTCATTCATGAAATAGCCCAGCATCCCGATCTTGGGCAGCGCGAAGATGTTCCACATCGCGCCCACCACGTTCCACGGGATCAGCATCGGCAGCGCCATCAGCACGAGGCAGACCGGAACCCAAAACCCTTTGCGCGGCATCGAAAGCGCGATGATGATGCCCAGCGGCACCTCAATGGCCAAGATAATGCCCGTGAACAGGAATTGCCGCCCAAGTGCCGCTTGGAAGCGCTCTGAGCGCAGAATTTGTTCAAACCAATCAAGGCCTTGCCAGAAGAACTTATTGTTCCCAAAGGTCTCCTGCACCGAGTAATTGACCACCGTCATCATCGGAACAAGCGCGTTGAACGCCACTAGGAACAGCACCGGCAGAACAAAGAACCACGCCCGTTGATTGACTGTCTTCATCGCTCAAGCCCCCCAAAGCACATCCCGCCCCGGACTTGATCCGGGGCCTCTTGCCCACCGCGCATCATGACCGTGCCTCCGTCGCGATCCAGCCGTCTCGGTAGACCCGCGTTTTCTCAGGTTGAAATGCCAAATGCACCGCGCTGCCCTTTTCCGGCGGCGCCTCTTCCAGCACGGCCTTGAGCGAGGACGCGCCCACTTGCGCCTCCACCACGAAATGCCGCCCTACATCCGACACCTTGGTCACGGTCGCGGGAATGCCGGCCTCCGCGACCCTCACATGTTCTGGCCGCACGCCCAAAGCCACGTCACCACCATTGCCGATCACCGCGCCCTCCAGTGCCACGTCATGGCCTTCAAAAACCGCTCTGTCCCCGCGCGCCTCACAGGGCAGCACATTCATCCCCGGCGATCCAATGAAATGCCCCACAAAGGTATGCTGTGGCCGCTCAAACAACTCCACCGGCGTGCCGATCTGAACGACTTCACCGTCCTGCATGACAACCACCTCATCGGCAAAGGTCAGCGCTTCGGTCTGGTCATGGGTGACATAGATCATCGTTGCCTTAACGCGCTGATGCAACTCCTTGAGTTTACTTCGCAAAACCCATTTCAGATGCGGGTCAATCACAGTGAGCGGCTCATCAAACATCACCGCATTCACATCATCGCGCACCAGGCCGCGCCCCATGGAAATCTTCTGCTTGTTGTCCGGGCTCAGACCTGCCGCACGGACATCCAGCATATCCGTCACATCCAGCATCTCGGCAATCTCGCCCACACGCTTGGCAATGGTCCCCTCATCCACCCCGCGGTTTCTCAGCGGAAAGGCGAGGTTCTGGCGCACCGTCATCGTGTCGTAGATCACCGGAAACTGAAACACCTGCGCGATGTTGCGCCGGTCGGGCGGCAGCGTTGTCACGTCCTCCGACCCAAAAAGCACCCGCCCTTCCGACGGGGTCAAAAGCCCTGAAATGATGTTCAAAAGCGTCGACTTCCCGCACCCCGACGGCCCCAGCAGCGCATAGGCCCCGCCATCGCGCCAAGTCACGTCGATCTCTTTGAGCGCATAATCCTCCGGCCCTTTGGGATCTGGCAGGTAGGAATGTTTCAAATGCGACAGCGTGATCTCCGCCATTCAGGCCACCCGCTTTCCGTCTGGATCGAAATATCGGCAATGCGTCGGATCAAGAAAAAACGCGTGGCGTTCCCCCACTTCAAACGCATGCACGCCCGAAGCCAAAGACACCCAGGCCACATCGCCCAGTTGGAAATGTGCGCTGGAGTCCGACCCCGACAGCTCCGTTACGATCACCTGTCCGGTCAGCTCCACATCCGTCTCGGACGCGCGATAGGGCAACACCCGATGCGGCCGCACGGCAACCGAGTAGGCCCCATCGGCCAAATCCTTCGCCGCACCGCTCAGCGCAAACTCCGTCCCGCTTTGCAGCACCGCCCGGTCGCCTTGCTTCGTCAACCCCATCACGTTGATCGGCGGATCGGAAAACACCCGCGCCGCGCTCAGATTGTCAGGGTTGCGATAAATCTCTGAGGTCGGGCCGAATTGCGTCACGCGGCCATCCTCCATCAACGCGGTCTTGCCGCCCAAAAGCAGCGCCTCCTCCGGCTCTGACGTGGCATAGACCACTACCGCCCCGCGCCCCGCAAACAGCTCCGGCAGTTGCTCTCGCAATTCCTCACGCAGTTTGTAATCGAGGTTCGCCAGCGGCTCATCCAGGAACACAGCGCGGCTTTCCTTGGCAATCGCCCGGGCCAGCGCCGTCCTCTGTTGCTGTCCCCCGGACAGCTCTTGCGGCTTGCGGTGCAGCATCGGCCGCAGTTGAAGCAAGTCCGCCGCTTCCTCCACGCGCCCTTGCACTTCACTGGCCGCCATACCCGCCACGCGCAGCGGCGAGGCGATGTTTTCAAATACCGACATATGCGGGTAGTTGACGAAAAACTGATGCACCAGGCTGATGTTGCGCTTCTGCGTGCTGAGCCGCGTCACATCCTCCCCATCCATCGCAATCCGGCCGGAGGCCATCGGGTCCAGCCCAGCCATCAGCTTGATCAACGATGTCTTGCCCGATCCGGTCGCCCCCAGCACGACATTGAACTCGCCCGGGGCGAGTTTGAGCGAGGTCGGTTTGATGTGCGTGATGTGACCAACCACCTTGGTCACGTCAAAAAGCTCAATCATTTGAGAGGGGTGTCCCGCGCCCTTAAAGCCGTTTTCAAGAGGCCACCCATCACGGGCGGCCTCTCAAAGTCACGTTTTACTGCTGCCACCGCGCGACAAGCTCGTCATAGTCGACGGTCTTGCCTTGCGGCTTTTCATTGGGCAGCTTGGCCTTTGGCGAGCCCGGCTGGTTCAGCCAGAACTCCGCGTCCTTCTCTTCATTAAGACGCGGCCCGCAGCCACCGTAGACGTTGGCGGCTTCATCGGCCTGCTGCATCCGGGCCATGGTGATGTCCATCTCCTCGGCCAGACGGTCCATCGCCTCTTGCGGGGTGAAAGCACCGGAGTTCACATCCCCGATCTGCTGCCACCAAATCTGCGCCAGCTTGGGATAATCCGGCACGTTCACACCGGTGGGCGACCACGCCACCCGGTCAGGGGAGCGGTAGAACTCCACCAAACCACCCAGCTTTGGTGCACGCTCAGTAAAGGACGTGTGGTTCACCGTGCTGTCGCGGATAAACGTGAGACCGACATGGGATTTCTTCACATCCACGGTCTTGGAGGTGACGAACTGCGCATAGAGCCACGCGGCCTGAGCACGATCCGACGGCGTGGATTTCAGGAAAGTCCAGGACCCCACGTCCTGATAGCCCACCTTCTGGCCTTCTTCCCAGTAGGGACCATGCGGGCTGGGCGCCATCCGCCAGAGCGGCGTGCCCTCTTCGTCCACGGTGTTGTTGCCTTCCGACTGCGGCTTCACCATGTCGGCGGTAAAGGCCGTGTACCAGAAGATCTGCTGGGCCACATTGCCTTGGCTGAGTGCCGGCAGAGACTGGTAGAAGTCAAAGGAGGCGGATCCGGGCGGTGCGTAGTTGCGCAGCCATTCATCCCATTTGCGGATCGCGTACACTGCTGCCGGGCCATTGGCCGCCCCGCCGCGGGTCACAGACGCGCCCACCGGGTTACAGCTGCCATCTTCCATCCGGATGCCCCATTCGTCCACGGGCACACCGTTGGGCTCACCCACAGAACCGGCACCGGCCATTGAAAGCCACGCATCGGTCATCCGCCAGCCCAAGTCAGGTGCGCGCTTGCCATAGTCCATGTGACCATAGATGCGCGTGCCGTCGATCTCTTGGACGTCGTTGGAGAAGAACTCGGCAATGTCCTCATAGGCCGACCAGTTAACTGGCACGCCAAGGTCATAACCGTACTTTTCCTTGAACGCCGCCTGCAGATCTTCACGATCGAACCAGTCCTTGCGGAACCAATAGAGGTTCGCAAATTGCTGATCGGGCAACTGATAGAGGTTGCCATCCGGCCCCGTCGTAAACTGAATGCCCATGAAGTCATCCAGATCGAGCGTCGGCGACGTGGTATCGGCCCAATCGCCCGCCATCTGTTCGGTCAGGTTATAGGCCAGTTGCAGCCGCGAATGCGTGCCGATCAGATCGCTATCATTGACGTAGCCATCATACAGGTTCCGCCCCGTCTGCATCTGTGTCTGAACGGCCTGAACCACTTCGCCTTCCCCAAGGATCTGGTGGTTCACCTTGATCCCCGTGATCTCCTCAAAGGCTTTGGTTAGGACTTCCGACTCGTAGCCATGCGTCGGAATACCTTCCGACAACACGTTGATTTCCATGCCGGAAAACGGCTCAGCGGCGTTGATAAACCACTGCATTTCCGACATTTGCTCATCTTTGGACAGCGTCGAGGGCTGGAATTCCTCATCAATCCAGCGCTGCGCTGCGGCCTCATCAGCCCATGCCGGGCCATAGCCAACAATCACGGCACCTGCCGCGACCGCGGACAACAAAAAGTTCCGCATAATTTCCTCCCGTTTGCGCATGCGCCCAAGCAGTCAGGCGCAAAGATAGGATCGACGGCAGGCCGGGAGTTTGTCAAACTAAATTTTTAGTAAAACGAAATAGACCAGAAGTCTCTTTCCAGATCAGTGCCTTAAAAGACGTATCTCAACCAACCACGCCCCACGCATTCTTTAAAAGAATGCGACCGAAGTCTTTTAAAGACTTCGCTCACGTCGCGAAAATCTGCGCCTCGTAATCCTTGAGGTAAATCCGGAGCCAAGGCGTAAATCGCGCGGGCTCACGCTCCACCCAGGCGGCCAAGTCTGCCATGTCGACCCAGTCAGTCGCCATCACCTCGTCGGGATTGGGCACGGGCCGCACGCGACTATTGACCCGGGACAGGAAAATATCCACGCGCTCATGCTCAATCAACCCGCCACCCACATCCGCGCGATAGGTCAACTGATCGCGGTATTCCAGCGGCAGCCCCTTCAACCCCAATTCTTCGTAAAGCCGCCGTTCGGCACAGACCTCAGCAGGCTCCCCCCACAAAGGATGGGTACAGCAGGTGTTCGCCCAGAGCCCGGGCGTATGGTATTTGCACATCGCTCGCTGTTGGATGAGCACGTCATTGCCGCACATCACAAACACCGAAACAGCCATATGTTTCAGGCCTTTAACGTGCGCTTCTAATTTCTCCACCGCGACCAGATCGCCCCCAATCCAGGTGGGGATCATCTGGCGGGACGGCACATCAGGGGCGTTCATACATAGGCCTCCGGGACCAATCTTGTGAGGTGGGCTAGGTTCTTCAAACCGATCTTGATGTGCGCCATGGGCCGGGCTTTGACAAGCTCTTTGTTCATGTAAGCCTCAAAGGTCAATCGCTGCACATCCTTGTCGTGGCACAGCGAGACAAACCGCTCCCGCCGCTCATCTGATCGGTAATAGGCGTTCTGCATCGAGCCCAGCACGCGGAAGACATTCTTGTGATCCCGCATGAAGAGCTTGCGCGCCAGTTGCAGGTCTTTCACCCGTCCGCTGGCCAGACACGCCGCCGCCGCCGTGGCCGCCACACGCCCGCCGAACATGGCATAGTAAATCCCTTCGCCCGAGCTTGGGGCCACAACGCCGCTGGCATCGCCCGCCAGCACCACGTCTTTGCCATTGTCCCACCGGTCCAGAGGCTTCAGCGGAATAGGCGCGCCTTCCTTGCGGATGGTCTTGCACCCGTCGAGCCCACTGGCCACGCGCAAATCCGCGGTGGCTTTCTTCAGGTCCACCTCTTTGACCATCGAGCCCATGCCGACGCTCGCCGTTTTGCCATGGGGGAACACCCAGCCGTAGAAATCCGGCGATATCGCCCCGTCATAGATCACATCGCAGCGATCCGGGTGATACGCCCCCACCGGGCCGGGTGCCTCGATGATCTCGTGATAGGCCACCACAAAGGGGATCTTGTCCCCGTCCGGGATCTCTTGGCGTGCCACATTGGACCGCGCGCCATCCGCGCCAATGATCAGTTTGGTCGACAAGCTGCGCTCATTCTGGCTCACCTTGTCGCGGTAAATCACCCGCGTTTCGCCGTCTTCGCGCTCAATGCGAACAAAGGTGCCCGTCGCCCGGTCCGCGCCCGCCTTGGCCGCGCGGACCCGCAGGAATTCATCAAAATGCTCGCGGTCGACCATGCCGACAAAACCGTTTTCGATGGGGATATCCACCTGACGCTTGGTCGGCGAAATCATCCGGGCCGTGGTGATCTTGGCCACCAATTGCTCATCGGGAATGTCAAAATCCCGGATCAAGCGCGGTGGAATGGCCCCACCACAAGGTTTGATCCGCCCCGCCCTGTCGAGCAACGCCACCTTGTAGCCTGATCGCGCCAGATCTTCTGCCGCTGTGGCCCCGCAAGGCCCGCCCCCGACGACGACAACATCATACATCTCTTATTCTCCCGGAACCATGGCGGCACGAGGGCCGCGTGTTGGATCAATGACTTTCAGCGCCATCAGCGCCGCAATCACGAAAAGTCCTGCTTCAAAGACAAACACCGCGCCAAATGCGGTCGCATCATTGGTCATGCTCACCCGCATCACATCGACGGCGGCCGCGCCCATCAGCCCGCCGAAGCCTGCGGCAATCGCTTGCGCCGCGCCCCAAAGGCCCATGCGCGTGCCTTCTCTTGCACCGCGCCCTTGTCCTGCCAGCGCCATCATGGACCCGATGGCCGCCACCGCGAACATCCCGTTGAAAACGCCCAAACCCACCACGGCGGGCATCAATGTGGAGGGCACCGCGGGCCCACCCAGCAGCGTGATCAACCCCAGGCTCACCGCGGATCCCAGGCAGCCCGCGACCACCCAGGCCCTGAGCGAGCCAATGCGTAGTCCGGTGGCCATGATGCCGACCGTCAACATGCCGAGGAAAACCCCGCCATTTTGCGCACCCGACAGGGAGGTGGATTGCCCCGGTGTGAAGCCAAAGACCAGCCCGGCGTAAGGCTCCAAGATCAGTTCTTGCATGAAATAGGCGGTCATTGAGAGGAACACGAAAATGGTGAAATGCCGCGCGGCGGTCTCGCCCCAGATCTCCTTTAGGCCATCCAGAAACCGGGTTTCGTCCCGCGTCCGTTCAACCGGCTGTACCCGGGCTTCAATGCCCCACACCGCGAGCGTGGTCAGCACCACAGCCCCGCCGGTGACAATGCCCACGATTTTCATCAACAGCGCGGGCGTATAGGGATCGAGGAACGCCCCCACCGTGCCTGCCGTGACGGCGATCCCTGCAATCATCATCAGCCAGGTGATCGTTGCTGCAGCCGCCCTGCGGCGTGGTTCGGTCGCCGTGGCCAACAGCGCCAGGAGCGATGTGCCAGATGCCCCCACGCCCAGACCAATCAAGGCATAAGCCACAATCGACAGAGCCAGCCCGGCGGCAAAACTCGTCTCAAAGAGCAAAACGCCGCTGGCGGCCCCGAAGGCCCCAAGTGCCAACGCGACCATCCCACCGATGATCCACCGCGTCCGCCGCCCGCCCGTGTCGGACATGAACCCCCAGTTGGGACGAGTGATCTGAATGCCGTAATGCAGCGCCACCAGAAGGCCCGGCAAAACCGCGGGCAGCGCCAACTCCACCACCATCAACCGGTTGAGCGTCGACGTGGTGAGCACCACAACCGCGCCCAAGGCCATTTGCACCAGACCCAGTCGAACGATGGACAGCCAGCTCAGCGTCATGGCGTGACCCCCACGGTGCGCAGGGCCACGGCGGCCACCATCATGCCGCTCACATAGAGCATCACACCGGTGCCATTATACCAGGGCGCTCGTCCCTTCGGGTCTCGCAGCAGCATGCGCATCGCCCAGAATTGCGCGGCCAAGAGCGCCAGAATAATGAGGGAAAAGACAGGCTTTCCCCACACCGCAAGGCACGCGATCACGACAACCTGCGGCAGGGTCATCACCCAACAGGCCACGCGTGCCGCGCGCGCCGGCCCGAGCGTGACGGGAAGGGAGTTCACGCCCATTTGACGATCACCCTCTAAAGCCTTGAAATCATTGAGCGTCATGATCCCATGCGCGCCAAGCGCATAGAGCAGCGCAATCACAACGATCTGCCATGACGGCGCGCCCGCAGACAATACGGCGGCCCCTGTGAACCAAGGCAGGCCCTCATAGCAGAGCCCCACAAGACCCGGACCCCAAATGCCAGAGCGCTTCATGCGCACAGGTTCCGCGGAATAGGCCCAGGCGGCCAGAACCGCAAACACCGTCGCGCCAAAGCCCCATGGGCCCAAGAATGACCCGAGAACCAAGGCCAACGCAGACATAACAAGCGCAATCCAAAGCCCCCAGCGTCCGGGGATCAGCCCAGAGGGGATCGGGCGATGCGGCTCATTGATCGCGTCGACATGCCGGTCACACCAGTCATTGGCGGCTTGGCTCATGCCGCAGACCACCGGCCCGGCCAGAACCATGCCCAGCCCCACCAGCCAAGGTGCGGAGGAGACGGGGACGCCTGAGGCACCAACAC
>ERZ1740070.1176-NODE-1176-length-16594-cov-4.243122_pt1 | contig 16594 bp, 14 predicted proteins | sample MGYA00581734_ERZ1740070 | MGnify/ENA primary metagenome ERZ1740070 (study PRJEB43018, sample SAMN04849744) | marine metagenome | isolation source: floating plastic debris | place: Pacific Ocean | collected 2008-09-01 | study: EMG produced TPA metagenomics...
CCATATGGCCAAACTTGTTCGAGAGCGCCATCAGAGTGAGACCGCGCAGACGCGACTGGATATTCTCTTCCGTCGTGTCGGCTTGCGTCTCGGCAAACGCCTCGCCGAGCATCTCATCGAGCGCGCCAACGCCCGGTGCGATATTGATTGTGTCATAGCGCACACCGAGCGCTTCGGCGCAGGCCTTGGCGTCCTCGAGGCTGTCTGAACTTGTATATTTGCTCGGCATCATCACGCACCAGACCCGGTCAGGTCCGAGCGCATCGACGGCCATGGCAGCAGTCAGCGCACTATCAATGCCACCCGAGAGACCCAGCACCACGCCCGGGAACCGGTTCTTGTTCACATAGTCGCCGAGCGCCAGGGTCGCGGCGCGATATTCGGCTTCCCAACCCGATGTGAGCTTGGCCGGATCATCTGCAGGCGCAAAGCGATGGCTCTCGCCCTCATAAGTGACGAGCGCGGTGCCGGTGACGAAATCGCCAAGCAGTTGATGCTCCGCGCCGTCAAAATCGACCGCATAAGACGCGCCATCAAAAACCAGCTCATCTTGCCCGCCAGCTTGATTGGCAAACAAATATGGCACGCCAGTCTTGGCCCAAGCTGAAAAGGTCGAATGGCGCTCTTCATTCACCGTGCGCCGCCAAGGCGAGGCGTTCGGGACGAGTAGAACCTCAGCGCCAGCTTCATGCAAAGCGGCGGGCACGCGCGAATACCAAAAGTCCTCGCAAATCGCGATGCCGACTTGGATGCCGTTCATTTCGACGAGGACATGATCGCCTTTGCCCGCATCGAAGATCCGCTTTTCGTCGAAAACGCCATAATTGGGCAGTTCGCGTTTATCATAGCGCAGCCGAATCTCGCCCTGCTCAAGCAAAACCACGGAATTGAAAAGCTTGTCTTCGGCCGCCCAAGGTGTGCCGATCAGCATAGACGGACCGTCCTTGGTCAGCGCTTTGAGCGCTTCAATGGCCGCCATGGAATGCTCGACCGCCGCCGGTTTCAGCACCAGATCCTCCGCCGGATATCCGAGAATAAACAGCTCGGAGAGCACCAAAAGATCAGCCCGTTTCGCCTTGGCCTCGGCGTGAGCGGTCTCAGCTAAGGCTTTGTTTCCTTTGATGTCTCCCACCACCGGATTGAGCTGAGCCACGAGCATTTTGAGCGTCTTCGTCATAGCCTTTGAGTTAGGAAACAATTGCGCCGCTGACAATCACCTGAGCGCGCATTTCGCGGGGGCAGGTTTGACAGCGTCTCGTCGGCTGGCACATTCAAAGCCAAGCACGGAGGAAGACGCCATGGCAGACCACGATCTGGTGATCCGAAACGGGGTCGTCATCGATGGAACCGGCGCGCCGGGCCGTGAGGCCGATATCGGGGTCCAGAACGGCCGGATTGCTTCGGTCGGCGCGGTCTCCGGCAATGGTACAGAAGAGATCGATGCCAAAGGCAAATTGGTGGCGCCAGGTTTTGTCGACATTCACACCCATTATGATGGCCAAGTGATCTGGGGTGACGTGCTTTCACCCTCATCCAATCATGGCGTTACAACGGCGATCATGGGCAATTGCGGGGTCGGGTTTGCGCCCGTGCGCGATCATGATCATGACCGGCTGATCCGGCTTATGGAGGGTGTTGAGGACATCCCTTTCCCTGTGCTGGCCGAGGGCTTGCCTTGGAATTGGGAGAGTTTCCCGGACTATTTAGACAGCCTTCAGGCGCGCGAATTTGATATCGACTTTGGCGCGCAGCTCCCGCATGCGGCGCTTCGGGTCTATGTCATGGGCGATCGCGGCGCCAATCGCGAAGATGCGACCGACGAGGATATCGCAGCCATGGCGGTCTTAGCGAAATCAGCCGTAGAGGCGGGCGCGCTTGGCTTCTCCACCTCGCGCACGCTCAACCACCGCACCTCGGATGGTCGGCCAACACCGACGCTCACAGCCTCTGAGAAAGAGCTGACCGGCATCGCCGAGGCGCTCGGTGCGGCAGGCAAAGGCGTACTGCAAGTTGTCTCTGACTTTGATGATCCGCAAAAAGAAGCCGCCATGCTCCGGCGCATTGTTGAGCGGTCAGGTCGACCGTTGTCCGTGTCGCTCGCGCAAGCCGATGTTTCGCCAGAAGGGTGGAAGCTCCTCCTCGGAGAGATTGAAAGCGCGAATGCGGCGGGCCTTGAGATGCGGGCACAAGTCGGGCCACGACCTGTGGGCTTGCTCTTGGGGCTGGAGCTCACGTTGAATCCGTTTTCTGGTCATCCGATCTATCAAACCATCGCTGCTAAGCCATTCGAAGCCCGCTTGAAGGCTTTGCGCGATCCGACTTTCCGCGAACGACTCTTGAACGACGAACCGGATGCTGAGAACCCGTTCGTGAAGTCGATCTTGCGCAGTTTCGGAAAAATATTCGTCCTGGGCGATCCGCCAGATTATGAGCCAACAGAAGACAAGACTGTCGCGGCCATCGCTAAAGCACGCGGGATGACGACAGAGACGGTCGCGCTTGACCTGATGTTGCAGGATGATGGGCGCGGCATGCTCTATTTGCCCTTCTTGAACTACGCCCAAGGTAGCCTCGACCCGGTGAAAACCATGCTGGAAAGCCCGGCCAGTCTGCCCGGCCTATCCGATGGCGGCGCGCATGTCGGAATGATCTGCGATGGCTCGTTTCCGACCACGCTGCTGACCCATTGGGGCCGCGACCGGACCCGCGGCGAGACGCTCCCTTTGGAATTCCTGATCCAGCGCCAGAGCCGGGATACGGCTGCGTGGGTAGGCCTTAAAGCTCGCGGTGTCTTAGCGCCAGGCTATCGCGCCGACTTGAATGTGATCGACTTTGACAATCTCACTTTGCATGCGCCTTACATCACGCATGACTTGCCAGCCGGCGGGCGGCGCTTGATGCAAAAAGCCGATGGCTATGAAGCAACGGTCGTGGCCGGAGAGATCATTCAGCGCCACGGCGAGGCCACGGGTGCGAAACCAGGCCGCTTGGTACGTGGGGCGCGGGCGGCTTAAGACTCGAACTTCTCTTCAACGCTCTGCTCAGCTCGTCTGGGCAGCCCAGCACCTATACTGGTTTCTCGGAGCGAGAGCGAACATGTCTCTCTCGATCTTTTGGATGCATCGGGATATGGACCCCACGGCCGCGCGACGCGCGCCATCAGGAGCGTTTTCCGCTACCCAGCCTGTTCCAGCGCTTCGCGACGTTTCTCAGCGGCAGATTTCTTCACGCTTTCAGAGCGCAATTGCCCACAAGCAGCAAAGATATCGCGGCCGCGCGGCGTGCGGATGGGGCTTGCGTAACCGGCGCGGTTCACAACTTCCGCAAAGGCTTCAATCGTTTCCCAGTCTGAGCATTCATAAGGGCTGCCGGGCCAAGGATTGAACGGGATGAGATTGATCTTGGCCGGCACACCGCGCAGCAATTTCACCAGATCGCGTGCTTCGGCGAGGCTATCATTCACGCCTTTCAGCATGACATATTCAAAGGTCACGCGCTTTGAATTGCCAAGATCTGGATAGGCGCGGATCGCGTCGAACAGGGTCTGTAAATCGTATTTGCGATTAATCGGTACGATCTCATCGCGCAGATCGTCGCGCACGGCGTGTAGTGAGATGGCCAACATCGCGCCGGTCCGCTCGCCGAGTTCTGGGATTTTTGGGGCCACGCCCGCTGTCGAAACAGTGATCCGGCGGCGGCCAATGGCAATCCCGTCGCCATCGCTGATCGTATCGATCGCTTCAGCGACATTATCGAGATTATAGAGTGGCTCGCCCATGCCCATGAAGACTATATTGGTCAGACGCCGGTTTGCCATACTGCTCGGCCACTCGTCGATCGCGTCGCGCGCAATCATGATTTGGCCGACAATTTCCTGCGCGGTGAGGTTTCGCACCAGTTTCTGTGTGCCCGTATGGCAGAAGGTGCAATTGAGCGTGCAGCCAACTTGGCTGGAGACGCAGAGTGCGCCGGATTTGCTGACATCGGGAATGAAAACGCTCTCGCCTTCAACGCCCGGCTGAAACCTGACGAGCCATTTTTGCGTGCCGTCGACGGAGACCTGATGATCCGCGATCTCAGGGCGCTCCAGGTGGTAGGTCTGTACCAGCTTTTCGCGCAGGTCTTTAGCGACATCGGTCATCGCCATAAAGTCTTGGCAGCCCATATGATGGGCCCAGCGCCGGACCTGTTTCGCACGCATGCCGGCCTTTTTCGGCGCCACGCCAACGGCTTCCATCTCTGCCTTTAGCGCAGGCAGAGACATCCCCGCCAGCGATTTTGGCGCGGGCAGAGTGTCTGGGCGTTTAGAGAGATCGAGCTCAACTTTCATGCCGCGCCTATATCAGAGCCTGAAACGAAATGCACCCGCCAGCGGTCAGCCAGCGGGTGCACGATAGATAGGATGGGGTTGGTCTAGCTAAAGACGCCCACATCATGGCCGCCCTTGGGGGCAGGCCCATATTTGTTCGGCCCGGTCGTGCCTGGCATTGCGAACCAAATGAGCTGTCCAAGGCTGGCGAGAATACCGATCAGCGGGATCGCGCCTAGAATAGCAAAGACCAGGATAAGCCAACCGGTTTGGCCAAGGTCATGAAAGCGGCGAACGCTGAGCGCCAAGCCAGGAATCAAGATGGCGAGGACGGCGATACCTAAAACTGCAGCCAGCAACATGCCGATTGGGTTGAGATTGTCTCCGCTCAGGCCGCCAATGGTGAACATCAGGCCGCCGACGACGAAGAGGAAGATGTAAAAGGCGAGTATGAACCACCAATATTCAGACCGGCGCGATCGCCCCTGAAAATCCGTGTAACGCGCGAAAAATGTACGAATTGCTTCTCCCATGCCCATGTTGGGTCCTCCCTTTGAGACTAGCGATGTCTACAGAAACCCGCGACTTATGCGGCCGCTGTTTTCTTAACCGTGGTATCGCGTTCAAACGCTCCGCGCAATGCACGCGAGGGTTTAATCACGCTCGAAATCCCTTCTAACGCTTCGTCTGGTGCGGCGAACAGGTAAGCGTCTGGCAGGAGTTGCGCGCTTAGAGTTTCGACCGCTTGGCGCTGTGCAGACGGAGCCAAAGCCCCGAGAACATTACAGCAGAGGATGATATCGAAGGCGCCAAGATCGCGGGCAGAATCCAACAGATTGTGCCGCCGGAAGTTCACGTTCTTGTGCAGCGCTTCATTGACCACCCAATCGCCATTGTCACGGCGATTGAAATTGGTCATCAGGCGGTGGATAGACAGGCCCTTTTGAACGTCAAAATGGCCATACACGCCTTGTTTCGCGGTTTCGATACAGTCTGTGGAAAGGTCTGTTCCAACAATCTCAATGTCGGCGCGAGCAAGGGTGGACCCCATTTCCTCTGACAATCGAATGGCGAGCGACCAGGCTTCTTGTCCGGTCGAGACCCCGGCGCACCAGATGCGCAATCGTCCATTTTTGGATTGCTTGAGGCGTTCCGGTAGTGCTTGCGTGACGACTTTTTCAATCAAGTCACGCGCTTCAAAGAAACTGGTTTTCTTACTGCTCAGCGCGGCAGCAACTTCTTGTTCGAAGCGCGGGTTGGGGCGCGCTTTCAGGCAATGGACCAAGTCATCGAGAGTCGCGAGGTTTTCACGCCGAGAAATTGTGCTCAGCCGGGCTTCAAGCAGATACGCTTTGGACGCAGCGATATGCTGGCCGCTCAAGCGGAGGGCTAAGTCTGAAAGCTCGTTGAATGTGCTCTCTTGCATTTGAGGCGTGACCCCTCGTCTCGTCCAAAAGTTACCAAAAACCGCAATTTCATTAAGAAATTGCTTCAGACCAGACCGACTTCTGCGAATTTGCTCTCAATAATGTCGGCGTCGAATGGCTTCATAATATACTCATTAGCGCCCGCGCGAATGGCTTCGCCAATGTGTTCAGAGTCGTTTTCATTGGTGCAAAACACCACGACTGGATCGCTGCCATTCTCTTCGCGGCGCAGGGCTCGCAAGAATTCGAGCCCGTTCATGACCGGCATATTCCAATCCAAAAGGATCGCGTCTGGCATCTCTTTTCGGCATTGTTCTAAGGCTTGTGCGCCATCGGCGGCCTCTGAAACAGAGAAGGACAAATCTTTCACAATCCGGCCGGCAACAGTGCGGACCACGCGTGAATCATCAACAATCAAACAGTGCTTCATAGCCCACCAGACAGTCAGTTAGGCCGCCTTTATGCTGCCAGGGTACTTAACAGACGGTTATCCCTCGGCCCGTAATCCACTCGCGGTGAAGGTCACGCACTCTTCTGCGGCGGTCGCGGTGATGTCCCCGCCAAGGTCATTGGCGACCATTTTCGCAAACAGAGGCTGAATGGTCCGCGCTGACCACCCTTCCTCAGGCGTCGTGCCTGCCAGGGCAGAATCGGTAAAATCGGACAGCCGCGCTTTCGGGCCTTTGGCTTCGGCTTCAATGCTCAAACCCGCGCCATCATTGCCGACTTTAAGCGACACCACACCGCCGCGCGGGACCGCAGCTGTGGCCATGATCACCAAGTTCATCAGAACCCGTGCATGCCCGCAGCTAAAGTGCTCGGTATCGATTTGCCATTCGACGCTCGGCTTATGGCTCTGCATAAAGCCTTCGACGATTTGCTGTACCTCATGGCGATCGGCGGCCGTATCTGACAGGCCAGCAGAGCCGAACGCATAGCGCAGTAACTGGATGCGCGCGCCCGCAGATTCGGCGCCATTGTGCAGGAGTTGTTCGGCTTGCGCCTTCATTTCGGCGTCGCCAGGCTCTTGCAAAAGTTCCAGGGCCGAGTTCACCGATGCCACAGGTGAAATCAAGTCGTGACAAATGCGCGATGCAATAAACGCTGCAAGGCGGGAAGGTTCGATCATAGTCTCAGCCCCTGAAAACAGTTCTACACTCTCTAACCGATTCGCGCGGTTCTGACGTGTCTAATCATTTAGGTCTTCAGGTCGATCGATATCATCATATCCATCGCGGGCGCTTTTAAAGGTTAGATAGAACAAGCCTCCAGCCAGCAGGACGCTGACAACGCAGCCTAAGCCATAGGCGATCCAACCATGCAGGGTCATATGCACGCCAAGTTGCGCCCACATCGAGGAGACGCCCCAAACGGTGACGGCGAGGCCAATAATGGCAGCCAATATGACGAGCAGGGTCATGCGCATGCAGTAAGCAAATAGAGCGCCCAACGCGCCTGTCTATGGGCCAATCCAGCACAGTGACGTGGAGTGTGCTTGGTCCTTGTTCATGACTGAAAAGACATGACGATTCAAACGATCAGTTCTTGCCAGCGAGGGGAACTGGTTATTAAGTCTTTAACGGCACAATTCTTGAAGTGAGAACGTTTTAGGTTGCTGGAGCGGGACTGAGCGCTAGTTGAGGTCTGCGGGAGTAGAACAAAATGTTGAATTCCTTGTCTCATGGGACCCGAAGTCTCATCGCGATAGGAGCTATTGTGGCTCTGAGAGGGACAACGGTCGTTCTCCTGAAGACAGAATCCGACATGCCCGTTGCTGAACCCGAACCCGTTATTGAGACAGCCAGTCTTGCCTCTTTACCCGTGGATGCGGAAGATTTCGGCATTGGTGCGCCGCTCGACGTGCGTCCGGCCAAGCTAAAACGCCGCGAAACACTGTCCGATTTGGTCAATCGTTTGGACTTGCCGGGCAATCAGGGTCACCAAGCGCTCTACAGCCTGACCAATGCAGATTTGCTTGACGCCCGCCGCGTTCGTCCAGGCTTAGAAGTGACGGCCCATGTAGATGGCGATGAGTTAAACGCCTTGAGTGTAAATCTCGAACCGGGACGTCGCCTCATGGCGAAGCGGATGGCCGGCGGGGCTTACACAGCTTTCGCCCTCGAATCGCAACTCATTCCGATGCCCATGACTGTTAGAGGCACGATCAAGACTAGCCTCTATCAAGACGCTCAGACACTCGGCGCGGAAGATCAACAAGTCGTCGATTTCGCCCAGGTGTTTGCTTATGATTTGGACTTCCAGCGTGAGGTTCACCCTGGCGATGAGTTCGAACTGGTCTTTGACGTCCTTCAAGATGAGCGGGGAAACGTGATCCGCCGCGGCGATGTGCTCTATGCCGCACTGGATGGCAAAGCCGTCGACAAAGCCTTTTATCGCTTCACCACGCCGGATGAGAACATCACCGATTATTTCCAAGAGAATGGCGAAAGCTCGACCAAGTTTTTGATGAAGACGCCAATCAACGGTGCGCGTCTTTCGTCTCGCTTTGGCCCGCGGCGTCATCCGATCAGCGGTTATACGCGCCTGCATAAAGGCACTGACTTTGCCGCGCCAACCGGTACGCCGATCTATGCGGCGGGGAATGGCGTCGTCGAACGGGCCAGTCGCTATGGTGGCTATGGCCACTATGTCCGCATCCGCCACTCTAAAGGCTATAAAACGGCCTATGCGCACATGTCTCGCTATGGACGCGGCGTCCGCAAGGGTACGCGGGTGCGCCAGGGGCAGGTGATTGGTTATGTTGGCTCGACCGGCGCTTCGACCGGCCCGCATCTGCATTATGAAGTCTATAAGAATGGCAAAGCTGTAGACGCGATGCGCCTGAAGCTGCCCACCGGGCGAAAGCTCGCCATGGATCCAGATATCTTCGCCGCGTTCGAGGTGGAACGCGACCGGATCAATGAAATACGGGCGGAACAGTCAGATACCGAGATACAACCCATCATCACAGCATCTGTTGCCCCGCCCGCACCTTAAGCAGACTCTCGCCGCTTAATTCATTCCCATGTCAGCGCTCTGGCCGGTCGCCTTTTGATAGGCGAGGGTTAAAAATGGCGCATCAATCTGGGTGACGGCTGTTTCCACGATTTCTTGTGTGCAGGCCGGGTCAACGACGGTGGAGGTCAGTTTCCCAGGCAGGGGAAGACGGCAGGTTTGCCGCGCCTCTTGCTGGATCATATCGAGCACTTCTTGGGCGCCAGGCTCAGTTGCCAATTGCTCAAGCGTGTAAACCAATTCTGCGGTGACCGGTTCTGTCGTTTCCGCATGGGCTGGTGCAAAAACCAGCAAAGCCGTGAGGCAGGTTAGGGGTAAGCGCATTCTTCCGCTCCTTCTGGTTAGAGCGTTGAATCTATTACGCTAAATTCAGTGAATCATTATCTGGGTGTCGCGTTCAATCTTTCCTAGTGTATCGAAATCGTGGTTAAGACGAGAAAGGTTGTCCTTTTCAATCGATCGCCACAAGATTGGGCGGCTTCGATCAGGCCGCCCGGATCCAAAAAATTAGTTGAGCGCTGCTGCACCCTTGGCGAAGGCGTTCGGAACTCCATTGATGGTGAGGCTCATGCCATCGACATCGACTTCGATCGGGTCGCCATCATGGATCCGCCCTTCCAATAAGAGCCGGGCCAGTGGATCTTGTAGCTCCTTTTGGATCACGCGTTTCAGCGGTCTCGCCCCATAGATCGGGTCATAGCCCTGCTCGGCGAGCCAAGCGCGGGCCCCATCGGTCAGCGTGATGCTCATCTTGCGGTCTTTCAATAGACCTTCGAGTCGTGCGATTTGGATATCGACAATATGATCTATCTCGCCGCGCCCCAGGCGTTGGAAGAAGACTGTCTCATCAATCCGGTTGATGAATTCCGGCCGGAAATGCGCCCGGATTGCGATCGAGACCGCCTCGCGCTGGGCTTCGCTCAGCGCCCCTTCGTCACCGCTCGCAATCGCATCTGCGCCGAGGTTCGAGGTCATGATGATCACTGTGTTCTTAAAGTCCACGGTCCGGCCTTGGCCATCGGTCAAACGCCCATCATCTAACACTTGCAAGAGCGTGTTGAACAGATCCGGATGGGCCTTTTCAACCTCGTCGAACAGGACAACTTGATAAGGTCGGCGCCTGACCGCTTCGGTCAGAACCCCGCCCTCATCATAGCCGACATAGCCGGGAGGCGCCCCAATCAGACGCGCGACAGAGTGTTTCTCCTGAAACTCTGACATATCGAGCCGCAAGACGGCGCTATCGTCATCGAACAAAAACTCGGCCAACGCCTTAGTGAGCTCGGTCTTACCGACCCCTGTAGGACCAACGAATAAGAATGCTCCAATCGGACGATTGGGATCCTGCAGGCCCGCCCGCGCCCGGCGCACCGCGTTCGACACCGCTTGCAAAGCCTCTTCTTGGCCAACCACACGGCCGCGCAGCGCGTCTTCCATGCGGAGCAGCTTCTCGCGCTCGCCTTCCAGCATCTTATCGACCGGAATGCCGGTCCATTTGCTCACCACAGCCGCGATATGGTCGGGGCGCACCACCTCAGAGACCAAGCCCTCATCTTGCTCAGCATCATCGCCGCTTTCGACGTCCGCAATGCGTTTCTCAAGCGCCGGAATAGCCGAGAATTTCAGCTCGGAGGCCTTTTGCAAATCGCCAACGCGTTGAGCTTCAGCCATTTCTGCCATCGCTCGATCGAGCTCATCCTTGGCGGAGGCCGCGCCTTTCAGCTTGTCTTTTTCGGCTGCCCAGGCCGTGGTCAGCTCATCAGATTTCGTCTGAAGCTCGCCAATCTCGCCTTCAATCGTCTGCAGGCGATCTTTTGAGGCCGTGTCCTTTTCTTTCTTCAACGCCTCCGCTTCGATGCGCAGCTGTAAGAGGCGGCGATCAATCTCGTCCAACGCTTCCGGCTTGGAATCGACTTGCATGCGCAGGCGCGAGGCCGACTCGTCCATCAAATCGATGGCTTTATCGGGCAAGAACCGATCCGTGATGTAGCGATTGGACAGGGTTGCAGCCGAAACAATCGCCGCATCTGAGACCCTCACGCCATGATGAGCCTCATAGCGTCCTTTCAAGCCGCGCAGGATCGAGATCGTGTCTTCAACCGTCGGCTCATCGACATAGACGGCCATGAACCGCCGGGCCAATGCGGCGTCGCCTTCAACATATTTGCGATACTCATCCAGCGTGGTCGCGCCTAGACAGTGGAGCTCACCCCGGGCCAGAGCTGGCTTAATCAAATTAGACGCATCCATCGCGCCATCAGTTTTGCCTGCGCCGACCAACGTGTGCATCTCGTCAATGAAGAGCACGATGTCGCCCTCGGCTTGTTCCACTTCTTTCAAGACCGCCTTTAAACGCTCTTCAAACTCACCGCGAAATTTCGCGCAGGCAATCAGGGCGCCCATATCGAGGGCGAGGAGGCGCTTGTCTTTCAGGCTTTCTGGCACGTCACCATTGACGATGCGCAGCGCCAGGCCTTCCGCAATCGCCGTTTTACCGACGCCAGGCTCACCAATCAGGACAGGATTGTTTTTGGTCCGCCGCGACAAGACTTGAATCGCCCGGCGGATCTCTTCGTCGCGGCCAATGACCGGATCGAGTTTGCCCGAGCGCGCGTCGGTCGTGAGGTCGCGCGTGTATTTTTTCAGTGCTTCATAGCCTTCTTCTGCATTGGCGCTGTCAGCCGTGCGGCCTTGGCGGAGTTGCGCGACAGCGGCCTCAAGCAGGCTCGGGGTGACGCCAGCTTGCGCCAATGCCTCGGCGGCTTTGTTCTTCTTCAACCCTGCAAGTGCGATCAGCATGCGCTCCACCGTGATGAAACTATCGCCTGCTTTTTTGGCGGCTGCTTCCGCATCGGCGAAGAGCTTTGCGGTGGCTTGATCGAGACGCAAACCACCTTGACCACCACTCACTTTCGGGATTGCGCGCAACGCATCGTCCAACAGCTGCACCACACGCTCGGATTGCCCACCCGCCGCGCGGATCAGGTTTGCCGCGAGCTGGTCACGATCTTCGAGCATGGCTTTGAGAATATGCTCTGGTAGAAACAGTTGGTTGGAATTGGCGAGCGCTGCGGTTTGGGCGGCCTGTAGGACGCTTTGCGCGCGCTCTGTATAGGTGTCGAAGTTCATCTTCATCCCCTTTCAAAGGCAGATTGTCCGCCAAATCGAGTTGCGCGGAACAGAATTTCAGGTTTCAGGCCCCGCTCAGCGGCAACCTGTCTGACTGTCATGTGGGAATAGAAAAACGGGTTCGCAAGTAAGACTTTGCGAACCCATTCTGAGCGACAAAAGAAACGTCCTTACGTCGCTGGTATAAGACCTGCTTTTTCTGGATCGCCGACCATTTTTGTCAGCGTTTTCCGAAGCTTGTTCAATGCTTGGTGTTCGATCTGCCGGACCCGCTCTTTCGAAATGCCCAGGCGCGTACCGAGCACTTCAAGCGTGACCGTATCTTCTGAAAGGCGGCGCTCCATGATGATCAGCGTTTCGCGCTCGTTCAGCACTTCTAGCGCTTCGGCGATCCACTCTTTGCGTTTAGCGCTGTCGCGTTCTTCCATAACTTGCTGATCGGGGGTTGCGCTTTCGTCTGGCAGTAAGTCCTGCCATTGCGCGTCGCCATCGACGGCGAGTGGCGCATTCAGCGAGCGGTCCGAGGCCGAAAGCCGAGAGGCCATGTTCTCTACATCGCGCTCAGGCACGCCGAGATGTTCAGACACCCATTTTTTGTTTTCTGCGGTCATGACTGCATCGCCGGTATCATCAATCTTGGCGCGCAGCCGGCGGAGATTGAAGAAAAGCGATTTTTGCGCCGCCGTCGTTCCGGTCCGAACGATAGACCAATTGCGCAGGACATAGTCTTGGATGGAGGAGCGGATCCACCAGGCTGCATAGGTTGAAAAGCGCACTTCGCGAGACGGCTCAAACCGCGCCGCCGCTTGCATCAGACCGACATTACCTTCTTGGACCAAATCGGCGAGGGGCAAGCCATAGTGGCGGAATTTCGAAGCCATAGAGATAACCAGCCGCATATAGGCCGTGGTGAGCTCGTGCAGGGCGCGTTCGTCATCATTGTCACGCCATCTACGGGCCAGGTTCTGTTCATGCTCGGCTTCGAGCATGGGCGCTTTCATCGCCTTGCGAACGAATTGACGGTCTGCGTTACCACCTTGCTGGGCTATCGCCACGTATCACCTCCAAACCCCCTTTAAGGGTGTGTTCATGAAGGTTTACGAGCGGTATCCGTAAGTGGATCAAAAAAAATCTTGAAAAAGTTTGAGATGCTCTAAGAAGCGAAAAACCCCGCCGATTAGGCGGGGCTTTTCTTAAGTCGTTTCGCCGTCTTCCGGCTCACCCTTTCAGGCGGCTTTCTTCTTCGCAAGCGATTCAGCCAAGCGATCCATCGCTGAGCTGTGATCAATGCTTTCAACAGCAGCAAGCTCGCGTGCCATGCGGTCGAGGGCGCTTTCATAGAGCTGACGTTCTGAGTAAGACTGCTCAGGCTGATCTTCCATACGGTGCAGGTCGCGAACAACTTCTGCAATGGAAATCAGGTCGCCCGAATTGATCTTCGCTTCATATTCTTGAGCGCGGCGAGACCACATGGTCCGCTTAATGCGCGCTTTACCGCCAAGTGTTTTCAGGGCATCATCGACCAGCTTAGAGCCCGCCAGCGCCCGCATACCAGATGCAATTGCGCGATTGGTTGGGACACGCAGGATCATCTTGTCCTGGTCAAACGAGACAACATAGACTTCTAAGGTCATGCCAGCGACTTGCTGCTGCTCAATCGCGGTGACGGTGCCAACGCCGTGGGCAGGATAAACGATCTTCTGACCTTCTGCGAAATCTAGTTTCGTTGCCGCATCTGCTGTTGCCATGTGGAGACCTCTTCTTCTACGCAAACGAGCCACGTTGCCGGCGAGAAAATCTCGTAGGTGCCGACATATGCATGGCTCGGATATGGTGTTGTGATATCTCTACATAGCACAACCGGCGCTAATTCTCAATAGGAACGTTCAATTCTCATTAAGAATTGGCATTTGCCTTATGTGGCAGGCAATTCGATGGTAAATCGCGCGCCGCCTTCCTCACGATTCTCAGCAATGACGGTGCCCATATGGGTGGCGACGATTTGCGCAACGATAGAGAGACCCAAGCCAGAATTGTTGCCAAAAGCGGCTCCTGCGGGGCGGTCTGTGTAAAATCTTTCGAAGATCTTCTCGAGTTTATCCACAGGGACGCCTGGCCCATTATCTTCGACCAGAATGCAGGCTGTGGTCTGCGGACCTTGGCGACTTTGGCGTAGTGTCACTGTCACCTCGTCACCTTCCGGAGAGAAGGAGCGCGCATTGTCGATCAGATTGCGCAGCACTTGGCCGAGCGGGCCTTCGCGGCCCCGAATGGTGAGACCGGCATCCATGGTCGCATCATTGAAGAGGACTTTTACATCGCGCTGATGCTCTAAGCCTTCATAGGTGCGCACCACGTCGCGCAAGAACGTGGAGAGATCCAGCTGCTCGGTCGGGATCCGCGTGATTTCGGCTTCGAGGCGCGAGGCATTGGAAATATCGGTGATGAGCCGGTCCAAGCGTTTCACATCCTGAGCGATGACTTTGCGCAATTTCTCCCGCGCCACCGGGTCATCTTGGACCATTTCAGCGGTTTCCACGGCCGAACGAATGGAGGTGAGTGGATTCTTCAGTTCGTGCGCGACATCGGCAGCGAACGCCTCGTTCGCCGTGATCCTTTCGAACAGCGCGTCGGTCATCGCCTCAACCGACTGGGCCAGGTGGCCAATTTCGTCATGCCGCTTGGTGATCCGGGGCAGGTCGAGTTTGCTGCTGGTGCCGCTGCGGATGCGGTCCGCTTCGCTGGCGAGCCGTCGTAGCGGGTTCGCGATCCCGATGGTGAGCAGCCCAGACGTGATCAGCGCCACCAGGATTGCAACGGCAATGAACGGGATCAAAGCCGCCCGTTCGGCGCGGATAATCGCATCGATGTCATTGGATTCGAGCGTCAAAACTCCAACCACAGCGGAGACATGCTGTATCGGCAGAGATACAGAAATGATCCGCTGGCCGCGATCATTGAAGCGCTGGCTCGCCGCTTCATTGCCGGTGATCGCCTCGGCATATTCTTCTTCAAAGGTCAGCGTGCGGACCGCATCTTCGCCTTCAGTCGGACGGAAAGAGCCGAGCACAGAGACGGCCCATTCCGACAGGCCTTTGCTCCAAACCGTCAGCTGATCTGGGTCTTGCAGCGGCGGCAGGTTCTCGACGCTCACGCGGTCAGACAAGAAATAGCTGTCGCCGACCAGTTCGCCTTCCGTATTGTAAATCTTGCCCCGCATCGATTGCGGCAAGGACAAAGACGCCATCACGTCTTTTGCGAGCGCGTCATCCAAGATGGGTTGCGGCTCACCATAGGCGGCATCATCGCCAATCAGATTCGACAAGAGGCGCGCCTGACCGACCAGATCGGTCTTTTTCGAGACAACAAATGTCGCCCGCATCTCATTCAGCACCATGGCCCCGACGATGAGAATGATCAGACCGGCCAAGTTAGACGCAAATATCAGCCGCGCGATCCTGGAGCCGAGCAAACGCCGACTCCATCTCCTGACATTGAAACTGTTTTGCGCCGAAGCCATAAGTCGCAGTCTCGTCTAACGAAGCTGAACTTTACCCGTCTGCGGCAACTTTCATAGAGACAATGGAATCTGGCTCGCGCGGCGGTTCGCCTTTGGCCAGAGCATCGATCACGTCCATGCCCTCGGTGACCTTGCCCCAAACCGTGTACTGATTGTCGAGGAAGCTCGCATCATCAAAGCAAATGAAGAACTGGCTATTGGCGCTGTGCGGCTGATTGGTCCGAGCCATTGAGCAAGTGCCGCGCACATGCGGCTCTGGGTTAAATTCTGCTTCAAGGTTTGGCTTGTCAGAGCCGCCCATACCGGTGCCTTGCGGACATCCAACTTGCGCCATGAAACCCGCAATCACGCGGTGGAACACGATGCCATCATAAAAGCCTTCGCGCGCCAGCTCACGAATACGGTCGCAATGTCCTGGGGCGAGGTCGGGACGCAGTTCGATCGTCACACTGCCTTGAGAGGTTTCCATCAAAATTGTGTTTTCGGCATCAGCCATAGCGGGAAGCTCCTGAAATGAGTTTCCCTTCGCATAAGTGCTTATCTGCGGCGTTGAAAGACCTGTTTAGCGGTTATTTCCAGCAATGTCGTAGAACAGCGAGAAGTCGATAGGCAGCGCATCGCGAATGTATTGGCGCACGAACAAGTTTTGATCGGCAATTGGCTTGCGCGTTACATAGACCACATCAAACCGGCGCAACGGCGTCCAGTTTGCGAGGGTCGGATCATAGATCCCGGCCTTAAGATCAAAGACCGCCGAATTCACCTCGCCGCCTGGCATCCGGCGCATCAAGACGACAGTTTGGGCCTTGCCGCGATCCGTCACGCCGCCGGCCATGATGATCGCTTGCAGCGGATCAATCTGACCGGGAAGATCTAACAGTCCTGGATTGGTCACCTCACCGCCAACGAACACACGCTGCGACGCGGTGCCGGTCAGCAGAACATCAATGTCCGGATCATTGAGCTCGCTCGCCATAGCGGCGATAACGGTCTCGCGCACTTGATCGACGGTGCGCGCTGAGGCCTGGATCGGCGGCGAATATGGCATGCGAAACCGGCCATCCGGGCCAACTGTAACCGTCCGGGTCAGCTCCGGCGCGGTATGCACAATGCCGTCCAGCTCATCGCCGGGCGCGAGTAGATAGAAGGCGTCTTTGCCATCTTCATGGCGCCAGGCGTGGTTCGGAGCGGGCT
>ERZ1740070.1177-NODE-1177-length-16583-cov-5.945910_pt1 | contig 16583 bp, 18 predicted proteins | sample MGYA00581734_ERZ1740070 | MGnify/ENA primary metagenome ERZ1740070 (study PRJEB43018, sample SAMN04849744) | marine metagenome | isolation source: floating plastic debris | place: Pacific Ocean | collected 2008-09-01 | study: EMG produced TPA metagenomics...
GAGGCCGCGCACCGGATCGGTGCGGATGTGATCGAATTGCATACGGGCGCCTATTGCGATGCGCATGCCGAAGGGCGGTTTGCCGAACGCGACGCAGAGCTGAAACGGCTTACCGAGATGGCTGCGTTCGCGGGCGATCTTGGCCTTGAGGTGCATGCCGGTCACGGTCTGACTTATGGCTGTGTCGCGCCGATTGCGGCGCTGCCGCAGGTGATTGAGCTGAATATCGGGCATTTCCTGATGGGAGAGGCGCTGTTTCTGGGACTTGGCCCCGCGATTGAGAAGATGCGTGGCGTCATGGATGCGGCCCGCGCGGGCCTTGCAGCCTGACGGATGCGCATTCACGGTGCGGCGGCGGTCGCATGGAGCCGCATCGTCTTGCGCATCATCACATTCGTGTTGGCGCTTGGCGCGATCCTGATATCGCTCGACCGGCTTGAAGGCGCGCGAAGCGGGCTCGACATATCGGAAGTGACGGCAGGCAGCACGCCCGTTCGCCATTATGCGTGGCCCGATGCCACCGGACCGGTCGTTGTGGTGGCGCATGGATTTGCCGGATCGCTGCAACTGATGGAGGCCTATGCGCTGACGCTCGCGCGGTCTGGCTACCGGGTCTTTTCCTTTGATTTTGAAGGGCATGGTCGTAATCCAGTGCCGATGTCGGGCGATGTGAACGCGATTGAAGGGACCACGCAACGGCTGATTGATGAAACCCGGCGCGTCGTGGATTTCGCGTTGGCGCAAACGGGTTGGGACCGCCCTGTTGCGTTGCTGGGCCATTCCATGGCGACAGATGTGATCGCGCGGACGGCGTTGGCGGATGATCGGGTGGGCCCCGTGGTCGGGATTTCGATGTTCAGCCAAGCTGTCACCGCCGAGGCCCCGGCGGACTTGCTGATGATAACGGGCGATTGGGAGCCAGCGCTCCGCGCGGCCGCGGTGGACGCGATGGGCCTTGTGCAAGACGGCGCAGGCGAAGGCGAGACGGTGCAAGCGGGCGACGTGATCCGCCGCGCCGTGGTTGCCCCCAATGTGGAGCATGTGGGCGTCTTGTATAACCCCACCGGATTGCGCGAGGCGGTGGCATGGTTTGACCGGGCGTATGGGCGCAGTGGCGCAACCTGGGTTGTGTCGACAGGCGGCTGGATCGCCTTGCTTTTAGGGTCGGTCGTAGCCATGGCGTGGAGCCTGGCGGCCTTTCTGCCGCAGCAGGTGGGCTTGCGTCGTCCGTTGGAAAACCGACAGCTTTTGATCGCAAGCGCTGTCCCTGCCATCGTCGCACCGCTGACCGCCATGTGGATCGAGATCAGCGCGCTTCCGGTTCTGGTCGCCGACTACCTGATGGTGCATCTGCTGATATACGGGCTTGTGCAGCTGGCCTTGTTGCGAAGATTTCAGGTGCCCTTTGGCCAGAGCGGCTGGATCGGATTGGGTGCTTTGCTGATCTGGGGTTTGGGCGCTTTTGGCCTGTCGCTTGATCGTTATGCTGCGAATTTCACACCCAATGGCATGCGCTGGGCAATCGTCGGGGTGCTGGCCATTGGAACGGTGCCGTTCATGGTGGCCGATGCGCTGACCACCGCAGGAGGCCGCGCGCCGTTCTGGCATCGGCTGGTTGCGCGCACGGCGTTCTTTGTATCACTGGCTGCGGCGGTGGCGCTGGATTTTGAAAGGCTGTTCTTTCTGGTCATCATCCTGCCGGTGATCTTGCTGTTTTTCATCGTCTTCGGATTGATGGGGCGTTGGGTGGCCCAGCATCAAGGGGCGCTGGCGGCTGGCTTGGGCCTTGGGGCGATCCTGGCCTGGTCGCTTGCTGTCACGTTTCCCTTATTTAGTGCAGTGGGGTAAAAGGCGCGGATGATTTTGGGCATCGGCACAGACCTCGCGAATATCGAGCGCATTCAAGGCACGCTGGACCGCTTTGGTGACCGGTTCAAGAACCGCGTTTTCACGGATGTGGAGCAACGCAAATCCGAGCGGCGCAAGGACGTGGCAGGCACCTATGCCAAGCGCTGGGCCGCGAAAGAGGCGTGTTCCAAAGCGCTGGGCACCGGGCTTGCGATGGGAATTGCCTGGAAGGACATGTCGGTCAGCAATCTGCGAAGCGGCCAGCCCATCATGCATGTCACTGGATGGGCGAAGGATCGCCTTGATGCAATGACACCAGAGGGTCATGAGGCCATTATTCATGTCACCTTGACGGACGATCACCCCTGGGCGAGTGCCTTTGTCGTGATTGAGGCGCGGCCTGCTTGACTCCACCCCTCGACCTGCCCATGAAACCCCAACCTGTCGAGCGGAGTACGAAACATGGCCGAAACGGCTGAAAAGAAGCAAAACCCGATCATCGAGACGATCAAAACCGTCGTCTACGCTTTGCTGATCGCGGGCATCTTCCGCACGCTGTTTTTCCAGCCGTTCTGGATCCCCTCAGGATCCATGAAAGACACGCTGCTGATCGGTGATTTCGTCTTCGTTAACAAGATGGCGTATGGCTATTCCTATGCGTCATGCCCCAGCCTGCGGTTGCCGCAATTTGGGATTGATATCGACGCCAAAGACGTCTGCGGGATGTTTGATGGTGAGAACACGCGCTTTTGGGGCGGTGAGCCGGAGCGCGGCGATGTCATTGTCTTCCGCCACCCCGGCACCGGGGCGGAATTTATCAAGCGCTTGATCGGCATGCCCGGCGACACGATCCAGATGAAACAGGGGCGTTTGCATATTGATGGCGTGCCTGTACCGGTTGAAGACGCCGGTAATTTCGAAGAGATCTACGAACGCCAAGGCCCCCAAGGCCGCTACCCGGCCTGCGAAAACGGCCCGGTTGGGGAAGGCGCCGTTTGCTTGAAGTCGCGTCAGCGCGAAACGCTGCCGAACGGACGCACGCACAACATCCTCAATGTGGGAGATCGTGTGCTGGACAACACGCCCGTTTATACCGTGCCCGAGGGCGAATATATGTTCATCGGCGATAACCGCGATAACTCCACCGACAGCCGCGTTCCGCTGGCAGCGCGTGGCGTTGGGTTTGTGCCTTATGAGAACCTGATCGGGCGCGCGGACCGGGTCATGTTCTCGTCGGCGGGGCGGTCCATGTTCTTCTTCTGGACATGGCGCGGGGATCGTTTCTTTAAGGCGATCGAGTGAAGCTGTCGGGTGACCTGAAGGCGTTTGAAAGCCGTTTGGGGCACCAGTTTGCGCGCCCCGAACTGCTGGTGCGCGCGGTCACGCATGCGTCGATGTCCACGCCCAATCGGAGCGACAATCAGCGGTTGGAGTTTCTGGGGGACCGGGTGTTGGGTCTGGTCATGGCGGAGGCCGTGTTGCTGGCTGATATGAGCGCGGCAGAAGGGCAACTGGCCCCGCGGTTTAACGCCTTGGTGCGCAAGGAAACCTGCGCTGACGTCGCGCGGGAGATCGGCTTGGGTGATGTGCTGAAACTGGGCCGATCCGAGATGCTGTCTGGTGGGCGTCGTAAAGAGGCGCTTTTGGGAGATGCGATGGAGGCGGTGATTGCTGCCGTCTATCGTGATGGCGGGTTTGAGGCAGCGCGCAAGGTTGTCACGCAGCTTTGGGGGGATCGTGTGACCACGGTTGAAGCAGATGCGCGCGACCCCAAGACGGCGTTGCAGGAATGGGTGCAGGCGCGGGGGCAGCAGCCTCCGAAATACGCGATTGCAAAGCGGACGGGGCCGGATCATGCGCCTCAATTCGTGATTGAAGTGACATTGCAAAGCGGTGAGGCCGCGCAGGCTGAGGCGGGCTCGAAACGCCATGCCGAGCAGGCCGCCGCCCGGACTTTGCTGACCCGTCTGGAGGGTGTGAAATGAGCGAGACGCGCGCTGGATTTGTGGCCCTGATCGGTGAGCCGAATGCGGGCAAGTCGACGTTGCTGAACCGGATGGTTGGGGCGAAAGTGTCGATCGTGACGCATAAGGTGCAGACGACGCGCGCACGCATTCGTGGTGTGGCTATGGAAGGCCAGTCGCAACTGGTTTTTGTCGATACGCCCGGGCTGTTTCGTCCACGTCGCCGTCTGGACCGCGCGATGGTGGCCGCCGCTTGGGGCGGGGCTGCGGATGCCGATGTGGTCGTTCTGATGATCGAGGCGCATCGTGGGATCACCGATGGTGTGCGGGCGATTATCGACAGCCTTGAGGAGCGCGCGACGGGGCAGCGCGTGGCACTGGCGATCAACAAGATTGACCGGGTGAAATCCGATGTGCTGCTGGCGTTGACCAAGGACCTGAACGAGCTTTATGCGTTTTCCGAGACGTTCATGATCTCGGCCGAGAAGGGGCACGGCGTGCAGGACTTAAGGGTTTGGCTGGCGGGCGAGGTGCCGGAGGGGCCGTTCCTGTATCCTGAGGATCAGATCGCAGACCTGCCGATGCGCATGATCGCGGCGGAGACAACGCGCGAAAAGCTGACCCTGCGGCTGCATCAGGAATTGCCCTATCAGCTGACCGTCGAGACGGAGAAATGGGAAGAGCGCAAGGATGGCTCTGCCAAGATCGACCAGCTGATTTATGTGATGCGGGACGGGCATAAAGGCATCGTTCTGGGCAATAAGGGCGAGACGATCAAAGCCGTTGGCAAGGCCGCGCGGGAAGAGCTGGAAGAGTTTCTGGGACGCAAGGTGCATCTGTTTTTGCAGGTCAAGGTGCGCCCGAATTGGCTTGAAGAGTCTGAGCGTTACGACGAGATGGGTCTGAATTTCCGCGACGGGAATTCATGAGCCGCCTGACCTCGGGGTTCTGGGTCGACGCCTACCGGATGCGGCTTGAGGCGCTGGGCGTTCCGGTGATGGTGGTGGCCAAGGGGGACGCCACGGCGGGAGCGGTTCTTATCAAACTGAATACGCTTGACGGCCAAGCGACGCTTTATCACCGCAGCTTTAACCTGATGACTGGCGCACGTGTCTGGGACGTGCTGGGCAGCGGGACGGAAGCGGAAGTGGACGGCTCGATCTCCAAACAACGCTCGTTCGATCCTGACCTTTGGGTGATCGAGGTCGAGGACCGCGAAGGGCGGCATTTGCTGGACGATCCATCGCTGGCGTGATGGGATAGCGCCATGGTTGATTGGCGGGATGAAGGGGCGTTGGTGCGCGTGCGAAAGCACGGGGAGACCTCTGTTATCATCGACGTTTTTACCGAAGAACATGGGCTTCAAGCGGGCGTCGTGCGCGGCGGCACGAGCCGGAAGATTGCGCCGGTTCTGCAACCCGGAGCGCAGCTGGATGTCAGCTGGCGCGCGCGGCTGGAAGAGCATCTGGGCAGCTACACTGTAGAGCCCGTCCGGTCCCGCGCGGCAGCCGTGATGGCCGACCGGTTGGCGCTGGCGGGGCTCAACGCTGTCTGCGCTTTGCTTGCATTTGCGTTGCCAGAACGTGAGGCGCATCCGCAGCTGTACCGCCAGTCGATCACATTGATGGACCTTTTGGGCAATACGGATGCGTGGCCGTTGGCTTACCTACGCTGGGAGTTGGCTCTGCTGGAAGAGATGGGGTTTGGCCTTGATCTGACTGAATGTGCTGCGACGGGGGCTGTCGATGATCTGGCCTATGTGTCGCCTAAAACGGGGCGCGCTGTATCGGCAGAAGGGGCGGGCATTTGGGCGGATAAGTTGCTGCCGTTGCCGCCGTGCTTGCTGGGGATCGGCACCGCGCCGGACGAGGAAATTCGCGACGGTCTGGTGACAACGGGGTATTTTCTGCGAACCCGTCTGGTGCCCGCTTTGGGGGATCGGCCCTTACCATCGGCACGGCAGCGGCTGATTGATTTGCTGAATCGCTAGATCTGTCCGGTGAAGATCATTTTCTGACCAGCGTCATTTGACAGGATCAGCGTCGTGCCCGAGACCTCGGAAAGCGTCATCTCTGAAAGCGCTTCAAAGAAACTTTGTTCGGCCTGCAGATCAGGGCAGGCGCGTTTCGTGGCAACGATAGTTTCGACCTTGAACCACGGATAGGGAACCGTTTGTGCCCCCGAATAGCTGTTGCAGGGCGCCCGGCCAGCGATGCTGCCTTCCTGAGGGAAGGTGAGCGTCGCGCGTGCTGGAAAGGGCGTGTCATTGATCGTTTGCAAAACGAAGGTCGTCCCCGCAGGCGCATACCCCGAGATTGTTTCATCGGCGAGACACCCGCCAAGGACCAACGGGATAAGAAGCATACGAGCCATCATTCCTCCTTTTTGAAGCGATCAGCCGGGACGATCCAGTGAAAATCACCAGAAATTCACCGAGGATAAGGCGCGATTTGCAAAAGAATTTCCTTCCAATCCCGTCTTGGAAAATCGCTTTGAGTCAACGCGCTAGGGCTGTTTTTAGCCAGATTACAACGCCATACGCCTACCTGCGAGGTGTGGCGAATTGAACCAAACAGGCTCTGACGGCGTATTAAGTATAGGTTATCGCCGCGAGTGACCCAACGGCAACCGGTGTACGCGTTAACCACCTAATTTAATCAGGAGTAAGACGCATGACAGTAATTGATATGGCGGCAGACACAGCGCGCCGCCTTCCGACGATCCGCAGCGCTGATTGGTTTATCCGCATCCCCCTAGCGGCCATCATCATCGAACAGGGTATGTTCAAAATCCCGGATATGGCGATTCAGGCCGAGGGATATGGCCTTCCGCTTGTTCTTTTCGCGCTGGCGACACTTGCTGAGATTGGCGGCGGTATCGCGCTTCTTGTCGGTGGCTTTTTGCGGAACAACTGGTTCTCTGATTTGCTGACACGTCTGGCCGGCTTTGCGATTGCCAGCGTTGTCGCGGGTGTCATCGTGATGATCTACTTTGGCCCATTCTCGGGTTGGCAGCTGCAAGGTATGCTGCTTGCGGGTGGCTTGTTCTTCCTGTTGCGCGGCAATGGGGATGTGAAAGGCCGAAGCCTGATCTGACCTGAAAATACTGTGCGCCCGCTGAGATGGCGGGCGCCATGTCATCCATGTGTTTCAAAAACGAGCGACACAGTTGTTCGCATAAAAAAAGCCCCGCGAAAGCAGGGCGTTTTTGTGTTTGGCGGACTATTTTAGTCAAGCAAGCGGCGTGCGATGACCTGCGCCTGAATTTCGGCGGCCCCCTCGAAGATGTTGAGGATACGGGCGTCGCACAAAACGCGGCTGATCTTGTATTCCAGCGCGAAACCGTTGCCGCCGTGGACTTGCAGGCCATTGTCCGCTGCAGCCCATGCGATGCGGGCGCCGAGCAGTTTGGCCATGCCAGCCTCAAGGTCGCAACGGCGGCCTTCGTCTTTCTCGACAGCCGAGAAATAGGTGAGCTGACGGGCGATCATGATCTCGACCGCCATCATGGCCAGCTTTCCGGAGACGCGGGGGAATTCGATCAAGGCTTTGCCAAACTGCTTACGCTCCAGCGCGTATTGCATCGCGATGTCGAGCGCGGACTGCGCAACGCCAACCGCGCGGGCGGCGGTCTGGATCCGGGCGCTTTCAAACGTCTCCATCAGCTGCTTGAAGCCTTTACCTTCTTCACCGCCCAGAAGGTTCTCGCCTTTGACATGGAAGTTATCAAACGCCAGTTCGTATTCCTTCATGCCGCGATAGCCGAGGACTTCGATCTCGCCACCGGTCATGCCTTCAGTGGGGAAGGGGTTTTCGTCGGTGCCGGGGGTCTTTTCGGCGATGAACATCGACAGGCCGGAGTAGTTGGTCGTCTCGGGATCGGTGCGCGCCAGCAGTGTCATGATCTGCGTGCGGGTCGCGTGGGTGATCCATGTTTTGTTACCGGTGACGCGGTAATCGTCACCGTCTTTCACCGCGCGTGTGCGTAGCGCGCCGAGGTCGGAGCCGGTGTTGGGTTCGGTGAAAACAGCCGTGGGCAGCGTTTCGGCGGAGGCCAGTTGCGGCAGCCATTTCTGCTTTTGCTCTTCGGTGCCGCCGCAGATGATAAGCTCTGCTGCGATTTCCGAACGGGTGCCGAGCGAGCCGACGCCGATATAGCCGCGCGAGAGTTCTTCGGAGACGACGCACATGGAAGATTTCGACAGGCCAAACCCGCCATATTCCTCGGGGATGGTCAGGCCGAAGACGCCCATTTCGGCGAGTTCCTCGATGATTTCCATCGGGATCAGTTCATCTTTCAGGTGCCATTCGTGGGCGTGCGGCTCCACCTTGTCGATCGAGAAGCGGCGGAACTGCTCGCGGATCATCTCAAGCTCGTCATCAAGGCCGGAGGTGCCGACGGTGATGTTGGCGGAGTGTTCCTGCATCAGCTCAACAAGGCGGGTACGGGCGGCTTGGGTGTTACCGGTCTGGGTGAGCGTCATCACCGCAGGGTCCATCAGGGCGCGCATATCTTCCTGTGTCAGGCCAATGTCCTGCAGGCGCAGGATTTCGCCCTGGTTCATCGGGATGCCGCCATAGATCTGCCAGAGGTATTCGCCAAAGGCGATCTGGTGGATCAGTTGCTCTGTCTCGCCGAATTTGCCTTCGGCTTGCAGCTTTTCCGCCCAAGCCTGCATCTGGCGCAGCGATTCAACGTAAGTGGCAAGCCAAGCCAACCCGTGGGCGGCGGTTTGATTTGCTTCAATCAGGCCGCCAGAGACGCGCCCTTCTTTCGTCACCACCTTGCGCAAAGCCTCTTTCGCTTTGCTCAAAACCTCTTCCACAGGGGCAATTGCCGCGCCTGTGAGGCTGAGAAGATCAGGGAGCAGCGCCGTGGGCGCGAGGGGCATGTCTTGTCCGTCGTGGGCCATGAATCAGTTCCTTTGTTTGGTTACCTGACGACATAGGGCGTTCGCAGGTGCAGCGCAACTTTTATTCCAATTAAAGCGGCGGTTTGAACAAAAATTGCGCAAGCGATTATTGCAGTGCAGCGCGAAGGGGGCTGCGTTATTTGAAAGCATGGATAGCATTTTTACCCTCATGTCCCCAACCCTGCTGATCGCCGCACTTGGCATCGCCTTTTTGGGTGGGTTGGTCAAAGGTGTCGTTGGGTTCGCCATGCCGATGGTCGTGATTTCGGGGCTTTCAGGCTTTTTGCCCCCTGATGTCGCGCTGGCCGGGCTGATCTTGCCGACGCTGGTGGCCAATGGCGGGCAGGCGTTGCGGCAAGGCGTTGGCGCGGCCTTGCGGTCTGTTCAATCTGTCTGGCGGTTTCTGGTCTTTGGACTGATAGCGCTTTTGCTGAGTGCGCAGCTGGTAGCGGTGTTGCCTATCAATGTGCTGTTTTTGATGATGGGCGTTCCGGTTGTGCTTTTCGCCGCATTTCAGCTTGCCGGATGGCGGTTGCACATCGCACCTGCGTTGAGACATCGGTGGGAGGCCGGGATTGGCACCTTTGCAGGTTTCATTGGCGGGATATCCGGCATCTGGGGGCCGCCGACTGTGGCCTATCTGACGGCCATCAACACGCCCAAGGTCGATCAGATGCGTGTGATGGGCGTGATTTATGGGCTGGGGGCTGTCGCACTGACAGCTGCGCATTTGCAATCAGGGGTCTTGAATGTGCGGACCGTGCCGTTTTCGGCCATCATGATTGTGCCGGCTTTTGTCGGCATGGCGCTGGGCTGGCTGGTGCATGACAAGATCGACCAGCAGGCTTTTCGCAAAGCGACGCTGGCCGTTTTGTTTTTAGCCGGTCTGAACCTCATCCGGCGCGGGCTGTTTTAGCCGATCGCTGCGGCTTTCACATCGTCGTCGATGTAAGGCACGTATTGCTCGAAGTTATCCGCGAACATCTGCACCAGCTTTTCGGCTTGGGCGTCGTACGCTGTTGCGTCGGCCCATGTACGGCGCGGGTCGAGCAGGATGTCGGCCACGCCGGGCACGCTGACGGGAACTTCGAAGCCGAAATTGGCGTCCTTGCGGAAGTCGGCCTCGGCCAATGTGCCGTCCAGCGCAGCGGTCAGCAGCGCGCGGGTGGCGCGGATCGGCATCCGCGACCCAGAGCCATAGGCGCCGCCCGTCCAGCCGGTGTTCACCAGCCAGCAGGTCGCGCCGTGCTTTGCGATCTTCTCGCGCAGCAGGTTGCCGTAGGCTTCGGGACGACGCGGCATGAAGGGCGCGCCGAAACAGGTGGAGAATGTGGGCTCAGGCTCGGTCACGCCACGCTCGGTCCCGGCGACCTTGGAGGTGAAGCCCGACAGGAAGTGATACATAGCCTGGGCCGGTGTCAGTCGCGCGATCGGGGGCAGCACGCCAAACGCATCGCAGGTCAGCATGATGATGTTCTTGGGGTGGCCCCCCAGCGCACTGGATGACGCGTTCGAGATATAATGCAGCGGGTAGGCGCAGCGCATGTTGGCGGTCAGGCTGTCGTCTTCAAAATCGAGCTCTTTGGTCTCCTCGTCAAAGACCATGTTTTCGATGACGGTGCCGAATTTCTTCGTGGTCGCGTAGATGTCGGGCTCGGCTTCGGCGCTGAGGTTGATTGTCTTGGCATAGCAGCCGCCCTCGAAGTTGAAGGTGCCTCGGTCGGACCAGCCATGTTCGTCATCACCGCTCAGCGTGCGCGCGGGATCAGCGGAGAGCGTGGTTTTGCCGGTACCGGAGAGGCCAAAGAAGCTCGCCGTGTCGACGGGGTTGCCCGGCGCATGGTTGGCTGAGCAGTGCATCGGCATGATGCCTTTTTCCGGCAGCAGATAGTTCAACAGGGAGAATACGGATTTCTTGTTCTCACCGGCATATTCTGTGCCGCCGATCAGGATCAGCTTTTTGTCGAAGTTCAGCGCGATGACTGTTTCGGAGCGGCAGCCATGCTTGGCGGGATCCGCCTGGAAGGTCGGGCAGTTGATGATCGTGAAATCGGCGGTGAAATCGTCCAGCTCATCACGGTCGGGGCGACGCAGCAGGTGGCGGATGAAAAGGCCATGCCAGGCCAGTTCCGTCACAACGCGCACGTCCAGACGGTGCGCAGGATCAGCGCCACCGAAGAGATCGTGGACGAAGTAATCGCCGCCTTCCATGTGGGCGACCATGTCGGCGTAAAGGGTTTCGAACGCGGCAGGCTCCATCGGGGCGTTGTTTTCCCACCAGATGCTGTCTTCGACAGACGGCGTACGGACAACGAATTTGTCCTTGGGCGAACGGCCCGTGTGCTTGCCGGTGGAGACAAGGAACGTGCCCCCTTCGCCCAGCGTGCCTTCATCGCGTTTGAGCGCGGCTTCGATCAGCGCGGGCTCCAGCAGGTTGTAATAGACATTGCCAAGACCTGTGATCCCTTGGTCTTCGAGGCGGTGCTGCGGGTTGACCCGTCCAGATGTCATTGAGTTGCTCCTGTGGTGCCCTGCGCGGGCGAATTATCCTGTAACGCATGGATCGCGCCTGCCGCCGGAAGCAGCGACAGAGGTCCAGATAACATGACGCTTCCCGATTAGAACAGGACGCAATCGCGCAGTTAGCGCAACCAAATGCAGGTTAGCGCCAACACCGTCGAAAGACGGCGGTGAACTGCTGCATTTTAGCAATTCATTTTCTTTTTTGTTCCAAAACTGACGCAGGTCGGACGTCTGATTCGCTTTAACAGTTGATTCGGCCCCTGAAAAAAGCGAGATTATCGAAAAAACAGGCAATAAAAATTGAGAGCAGTAAAGGAATTCCCCATGTCGAAGATCGCCTTGGTGGACGATGATCGGAATATTCTGACATCGGTATCCATGACACTCGAAGCCGAAGGGTTCGAGGTGCAGACATATAATGACGGCCAAGCCGCACTGGACGCGTTCAACAAAAGCATGCCCGATATGGCTGTGCTTGATATCAAGATGCCTCGCATGGACGGCATGGATCTGCTGCAGCGTTTGCGCCAGAAAACGTCGATGCCGGTGATCTTCCTAACCTCGAAAGACGACGAGATCGACGAGGTTCTGGGCCTGCGCATGGGCGCGGATGATTACGTGAAAAAGCCGTTTTCGCAGCGCTTGCTGGTTGAGCGAATCCGCGCGCTGCTGCGGCGTCAGGACGCGATTGCAGGCGATGTTGTGGGCGACACCGAAGACACCAAAGTGCTGGTGCGCGGTGAGCTGCGGATGGACCCGCTGCGCCACGCAGTGACGTGGAAAAGCATGGATGTGTCGCTGACAGTGACCGAATTTCTGCTGTTGCAGGCGCTGGCGCAACGGCCTGGTTTTGTCAAAAGCCGGGATCAGTTGATGGATGTGGCCTATGACGATCAGGTTTATGTCGACGACCGCACAATCGACAGTCATATCAAGCGGCTGCGCAAGAAAATGCGGTCAGTTGATAACGAATTTACTGCAATTGAGACGCTCTACGGTATTGGCTACCGATATAACGAGGACTGATGACAATCGCGCCCAAGATTGACGTTCGGGATCTGAACTCTGTCCGCAAGGCGGCCAGACCTGATGTTGTGCTGGGCGATGATTATGAAGCCCCTGACAGCTTTGGCGAAAAAGAGCTGCAGGACAAACGCCAGCGGCGTGGATTGATAACGCTCAACCGCTCTCCGCTGGCGCGCAAGATCATCACGTTCAACCTCTTGGCGCTGATCGTCCTTGTCGCGGGGGTCCTTTACCTGAACCCCGCGCGCGACAGTCTCGCCTTTCAGCGCGGCACGGCGCTGGTGTCTGAGGCCGAGTTGATTGCGGATGTGTTTGAAGCGCAGATCGAAGGTGGTACACCTGTCAATCTTGCGGCGGGCGATGGCCTGGATGTGACCGAAACACTCGAAGCGCTTGATTTGCGGTCCGGGGTCGAGGTTTTTGTCTTTGACCCGCAAGAAGCATTGATCGGCTCCACCGAAGGTATGGAACGCCGTTTGCCGCAGATCGACGGGCTTGCCAATTCTGAGACGAACACGGTTATCACCGATTTTCTAAATCGGATCTGGTCGGGTGCATCGAACCTTCTAAACCCTGATATTGACGTGTCCGAGGTCGAAGACGCATCGACCCTTGCTGCCAAACTGGTCGGGGAAACGCTTGCCGGGGGCACGCAGGTAAAGATGGGGCGGGACGCCAATGACGCCACGCTCTTTACCGTTGTCACGCCTATTTTACAGGGCGAAACGGCTGTTGGTGTGATCGCGCTTACAAGTGCCGCTGGTGAGATTGACCAGCTTGTCCGTTCCGATCGGGAGCAGATTTTGCAAATGTTCGTCATTGCGATCCTGGTTTCCATCGGGTTGAGCCTTGTGCTGGCCTCGACCATTGCGAACCCGTTATCCGACCTCGCTGCTGCTGCAGAACTGGGCCGCGACAAGAATGCGCGGAAAATGACGCCAAGCCGAATCCGCATCCCCGATTTGACAGCGCGCCCTGATGAGATCGGTCGCCTGTCCAGCGCGCTGCGCGGCATGGTGGCAGCGCTTTACGACCGCATTGATGCGAACGAACAATTCGCAGCGGATGTGGCCCATGAGATCAAGAACCCGCTCGCGTCGCTCCGCTCGGCCGTGGGAACGATGCGCGTGGCCAAACGTGATGACCAGCGCGAGAAGCTGCTGGATGTCATCGACCATGACGTGAGCCGTCTGGACCGTCTGGTCAGCGACATTGCCAATGCCTCGCGGCTTGATAGCGAACTGGTCAAGGAAGAAGAGCAAGCCTTCGATCTGCTGAAAATGATTGGCAACCTGAACGAATTTTTGGGTCAGGAAGCGTCGGTTAAAGGTGTTGAATACATCGCCGACATCCCCGAGCAGCCGATTGTCATTCACGGGCTGGAAGCACGTCTGGCGCAGGTGTTCGTGAACCTGATTACCAATGCGATCTCGTTTTGCGAGGACGGCGATGCGATCCGTGTTTGGGCACGGCAACGCGAAAACCGCGTGTTGGTTGTGGTTGAAGATACCGGTCCCGGCATCCCCGAACCCGCGTTAAGCAAGATTTTCCAGCGGTTCTATTCAGAACGCCCCGAGGCGCAGTTCGGCAACAATTCGGGCCTGGGACTTGCGATCTCCAAGCAGATTGTCGAAGCCCATGGCGGGGTGATCTGGGCCGAGAATATTCGCCCGACCGACGCTGATATCACCTCGGAACCGCTGGGCGCGCGGTTTGTTGTCGGCCTGCCGATCTGACCATAAAGGCAGCTGCTTTTTGATGTCTGAACCGCTGCCGCAAGACATTCCCGAGACAGATGAACCCGTGCTGGTACATGCGACTTGCGTCGCGGTTGCCGGTCAGGCGTTGCTGATTGTCGGCCCATCCGGCGCCGGAAAATCAAGCCTCGCGCTTGAGATGATGGGGCTTGGGGCGGGGCTTGTAGCGGACGATCAGACAGCCCTGCATTGCACATCCGACATGGTCATCGCATCTTGCCCGCCTGCCATCATCGGCCGGATCGAGGCGCGGGGGCTTGGTTTGCTCAACGCCGTGCCAGAAGGCCCCACGCAGATTGCCGCGGTCCTTGACCTTGGTCTTGCCGAACAAGACCGTCTGCCCCCTTTCCGCGAGGTTGTTTTGTTAGGCCAAACACTCCCACTGCTTCACAAAGCGGGGATAACGGCTTTCCCTGCCGCGCTGATGCAATATCTCAAAGCGGGCAGACGGGATTAAGTAATGGCACAAATGTATCAACATGCCGGCCAACGGGTCGTGCTGGTCACGGGGCCGTCCGGCGCGGGCCGCTCTACAGCGATCAACGCGCTTGAAGACCTAGGTTATGAGGCGATTGACAACCTCCCGCTCAGCCTGATGCCGCGGCTTCTGCAAGGTCCTCCGATGACGACACCGCTTGCGCTGGGGCTGGATGTGCGTAACCGCGATTTCAGCACCCAAGCGGTGATCGAGATGATCGACCGTTTGGGTGAAACGCCAGAGATTGCGCTGGAAGTGCTCTATCTGGATGCAAGCACGGACATGCTGTTGCGCCGCTACTCTGAAACACGGCGTCGCCATCCTATGGCACCCGGAGAAAGCCCCGCGCAGGGTATTGCGCGTGAGTTTGATCTGCTCGCCCCGATACGTGCGCGCGCCGAGATGTTGATCGACACCTCTGATCTGAGCCCCCATGACCTGCGCGCCGAGGTCGAGCGATGGTTTGCGCCCGAAAGTGGCGACCGTCTGGCGCTGGCCGTCCATTCGTTTTCCTACAAACGCGGACTGCCGCGCGGGATCGACATGGTCTTTGACTGCCGCTTTCTGAACAATCCTTACTGGGAAGAAAGCCTGCGCGCGCTTAACGGCCAAAGCAAAGCGGTCAGCGAGTATGTCCAGAAAGATCCAAGGTTCGAAGAGTTTTTTGACCGTGTCCGCGGCTTGGCCGAGATGCTGTTGCCGGCCTATGTCGCCGAAGGCAAAGCGCATCTGTCTATCGGATTTGGCTGCACCGGAGGGCAACACAGGTCAGTTTCCGTAGCGGAAAAGCTGGCACGAGCCCTTGAATCGACTGGTTGGCAGGTATCTATAAGGCACAGGGAATTAGAACGCGCTGCAGCCACAAGGCCCGCGCCACAGCATAAAGAGAGTAAAGCGTGATCGGCATAGTGATCGTCGCGCATGGGGGATTGGCCCGCGAATATCTGGCCGCTGTCGAACATGTCGTCGGCAAGCAGGGCGGTATTGAGGCCATCTCTATCGAGGTCAGCGATGACCGCGCCGGCAAACAAACCGAAATTTGCGAGGCGGCAGATACGGTCGACATGGGCGACGGTGTGGTGATCGTTACGGATATGTTTGGCGGCTCGCCCTCGAACCTGAGCCTGCGCGCCTGCAGCCCGACCAACCGCAAGATCCTCTACGGGGCCAACCTGCCGATGTTGGTTAAGCTCGCGAAATCCCGCAACAAACCGGTTGAGGATGCTGTCACCCTCGCTCGGGATGCGGGGCGCAAGTATATTGACAGCTTTGATGCGGATGCGGTTTGATCCAAACCTATGAGTCAGACCGTTTTGCGTAGCCATAAAATTGTGAACGAGAAAGGTCTGCATGCCCGCGCATCGGCCAAACTGGTCGAGGTCGTCGAAGCGCATGACGCGACGGCGCAGGTCTCAAAGGACGGGATGAGCACATCAGGTGACAGTATTATGGGCCTTTTGATGTTGGCAGCCTCCAAAGGAACCACTATTGAGGTTGAAACCAACGGCGCCGAGGCAGATCAACTTGCCGATGCGATAGATGCGTTGGTCGCCGACAAATTCGGCGAAGACTTCTAGGCGACTTCGGTCGGGGGGCGGACGCACCAAGTGGTAGACAGTTTTCAGAACTCGACTGTGACACCGGTTATCACCGATCCCAATTACGTGCCCTATGACAAGCGCAAGCTGTCTTATGCCAACACATTCGAAAACCCGTTCAAGTCGATGACCATCCGGGTGATGGAGTGGTGTACGGGAAAGCTCTCGCTGTTACGCCTCATCCGCCGGTTCGAGGCTTTGGGCCCGCAATACGGCCAGGCGTTCTGGCGTCAATCCCTTGATCTGATGGGGATCCCATTGGCCACCCCGGCCGAGCAGATCGCACGCATTCCGAAGGACGGCCCTGTGATTATCGTGGCCAACCATCCGCACGGCCTGGTGGATGGCATGATCCTTGCCGACCTGATTGGCCGTGTCCGGACGGATTACAAAATCCTCACCCGCAGTCTTTTGACGGGGATCGCCGAGATCGAGCAGTTCATGATCCCCGTGCCGTTCCCGCACGAAGCGGATGCG
>ERZ1740070.1178-NODE-1178-length-16574-cov-14.438646_pt1 | contig 16574 bp, 12 predicted proteins | sample MGYA00581734_ERZ1740070 | MGnify/ENA primary metagenome ERZ1740070 (study PRJEB43018, sample SAMN04849744) | marine metagenome | isolation source: floating plastic debris | place: Pacific Ocean | collected 2008-09-01 | study: EMG produced TPA metagenomics...
TCATCGCTTACGTCTGGCTGCTCTATTTCTTGAGCGGCAGCTGCTTCAGCTGCTGCAAGATTGGCTGCTTTAATGGCTTCCATTTGAGCTGCCAGAGCGGCAGCTGCCTCTTCTTCTTGCTGACGTTTTGCTTCCAGTTGGGTGTGTACCTTTTCGTCCTCAGCGTCGTAGTCATATTTAGCTGAGTCTTTGATGTCGATTTTCCAGCCCGTGAGCCGTGCGGCTAGCCGCACATTCTGCCCTTCTTTACCAATGGCAAGACTCAGCTGATCTTCGGGGACTAGCACGTGGGCCTGACGATCTTCAGGATTCATCAGTCGGACTTCATCGACCCTAGCGGGGCTGAGGGCGTTGGCAATATAGGTCGCCGGATCTGGTGACCAGCGAATGACGTCAATTTTTTCGCCGCGCAGTTCGTTGACTACGACCTGAATGCGTGAGCCACGGGCACCAATGCAGGCGCCGACCGGATCAACATCACGCTCTAAGGTATCAACGGCAATTTTAGTTCTAGGACCGACTGAACGAGAGGGGGGGTTAGCTTCTCGGGCGACGGCGACAATACGCACCACCTCATCTTCGATTTCAGGGACTTCGTTTGAAAATAATTCGACGACGAGACTGGCATCGGCGCGGGAGACAAGCAGCTGTGGTCCTCTGTGGGAACCCTCTGATACTTTTTTGAGGGCTACGCGAAATGTAGCATTGGCTCGATAGTTGTCATTGGGTAGTTGATCTCGCTTGAGCAGCTCTGCTTCGACATCGGGTTGGCCCACACCACTGCTGACTGCCATAATCACGGACTGACGCTCAAACCGTAATACCCGTGCTTGGAGAATGGTGCCTTCTAAATCTTGAAATTCTTCTTGGATTAACCGTCTCTGCTGGTCGCGCAATTTTTGAGCGAGCACCTGTTTGGTTTGGATGGCGGCCATGCGGCCAAAATCTTTCTGTTCTGGTGTAACGTCTAGCACCACTTCATCGCCGATCTGGGCTTCGGGGGCAACTTCGATCACTTCTGCCAGGGAAATCTGATGATCAGGGTTTTCTACGGCTTCGACGATCATCTTGCTGGATAGGACCCTAAAGCCTTCTTCCTCTGGATCGAGTTCTACGGCGAAATTTTCAAAATAGTCTTCGTCAAATTGATTGCTATCCATACGGCGAGTCCGGCGATAGCGTTCGTATCCTTTCAGTAGGGCGTCTCGCAGTGCTTGCTCTACTGCAGAACGAGGCAAATTGCGTTCTCGACTGATGCCTTCAATCATTTCCTGTAGGCTGGGCAGACTGACCATTGACATGGGCTCTCTCCTCCTTAAACAAACAGACGTTTGATGCGAATAAAAGTAAGAATGATGCTGATGTAGACCTGATATCCTTGCGGGTATTTTTCTGTAGAAAGGCTGTGTTGCTGATGTTGTGTTGTCGTCCTAAGCTTCAACCTGATTACTTAGTTGTACTGATTCGACTAACTCTATAGGTAAGGCAACGCGGCGTCCCCTTTGACTAATGGCTAGCTTGCTTTCTGTCCGTTCTAGCAGGGTGCCTACCCATATGGTTTTTCCCTTATGAGGTGTGTGGAGGGTGACTTCAATGGCAAATCCCTTGAATACAATAAAGTCACGAGAGGTTTCAAGCTGGTTGGATACTCCGGGACTAGAAACCTCTAAAACGTAGGCATCAGGCAGGGTGTCAGAGGTTTCTAAGCTTTCCCCAAGGGCGATGCTCATGCGTTCGCAGTCATTTAAGCTGGTGTCAGTCTGACTGAGGTTACGGACATCAATGCGTAAGATAGGTGGGCTATGGTTGGTTTGAAAAACCGCGTCCACTACTTCTAACCCCAATTCGGTGGCAAGTGGGGTCGCTATTTCAAGGACCTGTGGGATAACAGGATGGGCCATGGAAATTTACAAATTAAGCAAAATAAAAAGTGGGCCTTGACGTCCCACTTCTCACACAATCATTCTTGAACTGGGGCAATAAAGGTCTAGACAAAAGACGTACCCATTAGCATGGATACTATGGACTTTTACTGCGTTACACAGTCTAGCGTGTTTTTCTTTGCTTTGATTCGATACCCGTGGCTTGGAAAAGTTCGGCAACGGTGGCGCAGTAGGTTTCTATGCCGAAGCTGGAAGGGGTCAAGGGGTTTTGATAAGTAAAATGACGATACTTTAAACAAAACCGATCCCAGTCTTCCATACGGACGTTGAAGAGCTTAATAAAAAAGTCTATGAGCCTTTGAGATAAAGGAATGCGGAAGTAAATGGAACGACCTAGATAATGGCTGACGGCTGTAACGGCCTCGTCGACGGTTAGGGCAGAGTTCCCTAACACGAGCTCTCTAGATTCACCTGTTTGAGGCGCGTGATCGATTAGGTATGTAACCACCGTGGCCACGTCTTGGGCATGGATGAAATGTAGGGTGCCGTCGGCGCTAAAAAAGCGAATCAGATCTATCCACTTAGTAACTTCTGATAAGCCGCTAGAGATGTGGGAGTAGGGCTTGTTGGTGTCACCCCCAAAAACGAGTGTGGGAAAGAGTGTGGTGATTTTTGGGAAAATTGCCAGGTCTTTGAGCTTTTGGTGACACTGATACTTACTACGAATATAGTCAAACGATACTTGACCCGCTTCTTTAAGGGGCTGATTTTGTTGATTTAGAATGCTGGCGGTTGAGAAGTAAAGCACTTGCTGAACCCTGTCGGGATTGAGCAGGCTCATGATCTTTAGATTGGCGGTGACGTTAATGTCATAAATGGCGGGCGCTCCTCCCCAAGATGTGGCGATGAGGATGGCGCTATCCATCGTGCCTAGTAGGTCTGAAAATTGGTCGATTGCGCGGATGTCACCGTTGAGTACATGTACGTTTGGGTGATGGGTAATATCTAGTTGTAGTTTGCCTGGATTACGCAGCAGTAAAAAGAGTTCGTGGTCCGTTTGGCTAAGCAGGCTCTCAAGGACATAATGGCCGATACAGCCGCTAGAACCGGTGATAAAAATTCTTTGGGGTGATGATGACCTGATAGCGTCTGCCAGTTGACTCACGGGTTGATTGGGCGCGATGTTTAAGTACCCATACTATTATTTTGCGTATAGGTTGCGAACAGTGATGACGACGGGGGAGACGCATTACTGATTGCATGGGAGGGGAATGACAGCCAATCCTAATAAACTAGGGGCTGCCATTCCTGACGTAGCCTAGACGGAAACTGCTAATAACTCTTCGAGCTGTTTGCCGGTTTCAAAGAAGTGGGCTGCATTTTCTTCGGGGGTGCCGGGGAGAATACCGTGGCCCAGGTTCAAAATATGACCGCCACGACCCGCTTTGCGGACAGTATCGAGGATGCGATCGCGAATAAAGTCTTTTGAGCCAAAGAGGACACCTGGGTCAACATTACCCTGAACAATCATGTCAGGACCTAGACGACGGCGGGCATCAGCCATATCAACCGTCCAATCAACGCTGATGATATCAACGCCAGACTCGCCCATGATCTCAAGGACACCGGCACTGCCGCTAATGTAGAGAATTAGAGGGGTATCGGGGTGAGTTTCTTTTACCTGGCGCACCACCTGCTGCTGGTAGGGCAGGGCAAAGGTGCGATAGTCCTCGGGGCTCAGCTGACCAGCCCAAGAGTCAAACAGTTGTACCACCTGGGCACCGCAGTCAATTTGATAGCGCACATAGGTGGCAATCCCATCGGCGATATGACTGAGCAGCTGGTGCAGCATTTTGGGCTCAGAGAACGCCATTCCCTTAATGATGGAGTAGTTCTTAGAACTTTTTCCCTCAATGGCATAGGCGGCTAGGGTCCAGGGAGAGCCGACAAACCCTAGGACCGTAGAAGCGTTGCCCACTTCATTACGAAGTGTGTTCAAAATCGTTTTGATAAACGGTAAATCCTCTTCCGGATTGAGGGGACGCAGGGCATCAATTTGGGCCTGGGTGCGAATGGGAGGCTCAATCATGGGACCCTTGCTTTCGACGATGTCGAAGGGAATACCCATACCGGGTAGCGGGGTCAAAATGTCTGAAAACATGATGACGCCATCGGGGCGAAATGCACGCCAGGGCTGTAGTGAAATCTCAATGGCGAGGTCTGGATTCTCAGAGCGCTCTCGGAATGAAGGGTACTTTTCTCGCAGGTCGCGATAGATCTTCATATACCGACCTGCCTGACGCATCATCCAGACCGGTGGTCGATCCAAGATTTCGCCCTTGGCGGCTCTTAATAAGTAGGGCGTTTGATCGGGTTGGGTCATTGAAATCTCACCACAGACTAAAAAGCTTTTTATTTGCATCTGTTAGCTTATCATTGCGAATTGCCTGCAATGACTTGAGATAGCTGGCTTGTGTGGGTTTTAGCCTGTGGGCTAATATTTTTTGCGCGACCGTCGCGGCGTAAACTTAAAGTCAGATAACGAATTGTGGCCACTTGTGTCGCTTTATTCAGACCTAGTCATGCAGAATGTGAACTTTTTTAAAAAGCAAGGGGGGCGGTGGTTCTCGCAACGTACCACGCATTATCTAAAAGCAGGGGAGTCTAAGGCGGGCAAATCTGATTTGGAAGTGACCTACGTAGACGCCAACGCCGATGGTGTCGTCAAGCTCTGTGGGGCCGTAAACTGCTCTGCTGCTGATAGTTTAGGCGGTCTATTGATCACGCAGAAGAGTACTATCCTCGGTGGTCAGTCGCGGGAACAGTCGACCTTGTTGGTTGCGATCGCAACCGATGAAAATACTGGCAAACTGTTGCGCCAGACAGATGGGCAACCCGTTTCCTACACGAGTCAATATCGATTTGAAAACGAGGTACTCACCATTACCACCGAGACTGATGGTCTGCGAGCAGAAGAGCGTTGGTGGTTTATTACCGATAAATTACGAATGCGCACCAATGTTCTGAGCGATGAAGCCGGTCAAGTAATGGCATCCTTTTGCTCAGAAATTCGCATGGGGGATGTTAAATCCTAGGCATAGCGCTTAGGTCGAGCCGTTGGTCGAAATGGTTGTATGGGAGCAGATGTCACTGGAGGCGCATAGTCCGACTGAGCAGGTAGGGTGTTTTCATTGAGACTAGACACCTCAAAACTCAACCTCTTAAAATTAGCCGGATTGCTCTGATGAGAGGTGACGTAGGTAGAGGATAAGGGTGTTCCACTCGCTTGATACACTTCCACCAAGGTATCAACTGCTTCTACTGGAAATGCCTCAATCGATAGATCAGAATCATCGGTGCGACTAATAATTGATGAGTCAGCCATAATCCTACTCACGGCTGGACTTGGTGCCGTGGGCATTGGAGACGACAGGTAAACGTCGTAGCTATCTGACAGCCCCCCTGTCACCATAGGTTCAGATGTGGCTACAGGTTGGGAAGCAGCCGTGGGGGTAGATAGATGTAACGGGGTTCCCAGTTGAGCTGCAATGACTTGCTCAAATCCAGAGGTAAAGTGACGGACAGGTTGTCCTCGCCGCTGCCAAATCGCCAGAATATGCTGTACTGAGACAATTTTGTAGCGCCCTTGATAGACAGCCTCAATGATGGCGTCTCGAATCCAGGCTGCCCGATATTTATTGAGCCAATACAAAACCTGACTTTCAGGGCTGTATTCATTCAGCTCCAGGCTAAAGGACTTAATTAACGTAATGGCCTGCTCTGCTTCTCGTCCTATATCTGGTGCCATCATAAGAAATTACCTCTAGCCCAACCTATTAGTTAATTCATCGTTTCAGCTATGGTTTCCTAATACGATGAGAAAAGAATATTTACGGATTTATTAAGGACTAATAGTTCTCAACTTTAACGTCTGCATCTACAACTTGATGTTGACCTTAAATTTTATTGAGCTGCCGGTTAGTTAACTGGAGCCGTGGCCAATGGCCCGCTGCAATCGATAAGCAACGAAGAACACCGTATCTATCCGTTGTTGAGAACTAGGTTGCCCAGCACCAGACATTATCTGAACACTGCTAGCTCAAAACGAATGCTCATACGAAATCCTGACTGATAGCACCCGGTATCTAAGGGCAACCACAAGGGATGGCCCCTACAGGATTGCTCATTTTTAATCGGGTTTAACTGAATTCGGATTTGTTATTAGCTCTGGTGACACAGGTTTAACGCTGTTCTACGACACCGCTTTCTACCTGTCGGATATTTGGGCTATCAAAGGGGCTACTATTCCCCAGCCAGTTAAAGTCACTGAGTCTGAACCCAATTGACCCAGTGGACTGGGTAGGGCTATAGCGAACGACCAATCCATAGGTGCGACGGCTATACTCACCAATGATTTCAGTATTAATTTCTTCCCGTGTATCGAGGTTAATCGAGGTTTGAAACCCTAGCAAAATAGGACCAACGATTTGCTGAACAACCCCAAAGGTCAGAATCCTGTCGTCGACATTGCGATCAAATAAAAAGGGAGAGTTATTCCCCGATATTAGTTCTTGGTAGTAGCCCAGGTTAAAGCGGGTGTAGTCAAAAAAATTGTTAGATAGATGCCCTATTTGTCCGTCTATGCGCACATCCCCGGCAACGACTTCTTGAAAATCACCATTGGTGTAGTAGGAGCCCACACCAAACAGACTAACGTTGAGGTTTAAAAAAGGGACTAATGGTACAGGGCTGTAGCGTAGGCCTTCCGTTTGTGTGGCCGGCAGAGGCTTACCACGCCATAAATTAAACCCTTTGCTCAAACGCGCACTGCCCTGAAATCTGCCCAACGTAGCCAGATCCTCATTACCCAGGGGTTCATCCACAAGCTCAGGACGATCGGTTTTTGCAGTGACCAGTTGCCCACCGACTTGGTAGGTTAAGATGAGCCCGCGACCGTCTAAATTGATCGGTGGCGAAAGGAGTACCGACCCAAGGCTAGACCGGACATCTTGGAAGCCGAGACTGCCGTTAAAGAGTCGATTTCGATACGTATACTCATTGACCAACAGATGATTCCCAATCAGGTAACGATTGCGAATCCGGCTACGGAGGTTATCTTCTAGCTCGTCAAAATTAAAACTAGTAAGTGTCACACTAGCGGAGAGATTAGATCTCTCGCTGAGGCGGATATTAAGATCGCTTTCGATACCAAACACTTCTGAGTCAAGTAGCCCTTGATCAATGGCGCGCTCAACAAAATATTGAGGGGTGATACTAAAATTGACTGACTCGTTTCTGAAGACAGGTACCTCACTTTCAAGAAAAACCCCACCTCGGTCGCGTGAGTCGCTATTAATGCTGACAAGGAAAGGATTCACTTGGTTTGAATCTACATCGCCACGGTTGATGACGTATCGCGATTTTAAAAGTGGTAAGGCAAATCCTTGATCAAAGACTAATCTGGGATCTTCTGTGGTGAGCAGATCGGCCGTTGGGGATAACGTGACTAAGGTTATCCGGTCAGTGCGAAATTCTAGTTCCGGGGGTGAAAACGGATCATTGGTTAATCTCACCTCCTCCGCAACCCAGCTCTCTGAATCAAAATTGACCCTGGCGGCTTCAAATCGCAGACGTCTGACGTTACCTTGGGTATCTGGTAAGGAACTAGGCGCTGTTCCACTGACTCGTGAATTGATTTGTAACCCGCCAGTGGCGGTAACGCTATTAAGTTCTTGATCTGGATTCAGCGGATCAAATACTGAACGACTTGTCAGTGGCCTCTCTAAGGGAGACGAAAAGTCATCGTCAAGTCCAGGTAAAAATAGCTCGCCCCGGGTTTCAAAAATTGTGCCTGATTCCTGCAACAGGTTGTACTCAGCGCGTTCCCCTCGAACTTCCTGTTCTCCGCGGGTCAAGATGACATTGCCCTCTGCTAGGACGTAGCGGTTGTTTAAGTTGATCCACATTTCGTCAGCCAGCAGAAAGGCATTGTTGAGCTTAAAGACCACATTGCCTCGAGCTGTCACCACCTGCCGGTTAGCATCAAAACTTTGAGTATCTGCTGTGACTTCTAGCTTTGAAGGATCTAGGGGACTGGGGATATTGGTTGCAGGTGGACTGACTGGCGGTGCTGGGGTTTCCTCTGGACTACTCTCTGTCGGTCTGTCCTCGGAGGTGGCACCATCTACATCAGTGTCACTGTCTTCTGGGTCACTGTTTTCTGAGTCAGTGTCTTCTAAAACGTCAGTGACTTGATTTATTTCTGGAGCATCAGTTGCTCGCTCATTCGTATTAACCCCATCTAAATCGATGTCGTTTGGCTCAACGTTATCGAGATCTATCGCATCCGGTGAGTGTGTCTCGAGCGGTTGCTCAATGGGCTCTAAATCTGTACCTGCTGGCTCGATGTTCTCAAGGATGTCGATGCCTGGTTGCTCACCTGGTTGCTGATCGTCAATGGCGTCATTAATAGTTTCTTGAGCTTCCTCTGATGCCGGAGCGGAATCAGTTTCTGGGGGGAGGGGAGGGAGCTGCGCAAGATTGGGCTGTGAGAAGTCTTCGAAACTCGTTTCTGACAGCTGTTCTAATGGAATCAGACTTGTGGGGGCAGCGACTATGTCTAAGAGGTGGACCGTCGATGGGTTGGGTGCAGCCTGAAGATTGGTAAGTAGGTAACGGGCTTCTGAGCCTTGCTTGATTTGGGGGGCAGCTGCGCTAATAGAGACCGTTGGTGGTTGATTGAGAGAGGGTTCAGGCGGTAAATCGATTGGGGCCATGGATATCGTTAAAAACGGCCAATGGTCAGCAGACTGGGGCTAACCCCCATGAACACAAGCGTTGGAAGAAGCACTAATGAAAAACCGACTCGCATTAAAAGCTCCTTAGCTAGGTTAGCTAAGGAGCCTAATCAAAATTCATTGGAATTTTTTTGGACCTAGCGTGTAGCAGAAATTATTCCATATCTTGACGCCCAGGGTTCCGAGCGGGGTCACCATTGAGGAAGCCAAAGATAAATAGGCCTACGAAGAAAGCAACAGTCAGATATACAACGATCTTTAGAGTCAGCATCGGGAGTCTCCAAGGACAGACACTTAAATTTATATAAATACTATTCTATCGCAACATTGAATTCATCTACCTAATCTATGGCCATTATGGCTACGCCGCTCACCATAATGCTGGCTCCGAGTAGTCGCTCTCGTAGGTCGGTTTCACCAAAGAGAAAGTAACCAAACCCGACTGAAATCAAGGCACTCATGCGTTTGACTGCGATCACCTGTGCGACTGGGGCCATGGTCAAGGCTGCAAACTGTAGGGAGACGCCTACGGCGATGAATATTCCTGCCAATACGACAAATTTAGCCTGGACCCTGAGGGGGCTGACCACGTTTTGCAGCCCTTTTTGTAAAATGCGCTGTGCCACAAAGGGCACCATACCGAGGGCAACGGTGGTGAATAGGGACATTCCCCAAAACAGCGATGATGAGTTGAGCGTGCCGACTTTGTCAAAATTTGAGGTGATGCTCCATAAAAAAGCTACGCAAACCATGGTGCGACTGCCGGCATTGGCGGTGATGGCTTGGAGTGGGGCGAGGGTGAAGCCTTCGCTGGGTTTGAGATTTAAGACATAGGAACCCAGGATGAGTAGCACCACACCGACTGCATCAAGGCCAGTGGGCCATTCGCCAACGATGATCGGTGACGTTACTAGCAAAAATAAAGGTGTGAGGGTGACCAGCGGTACGGTTAGGGAAAGGTCGGCGGTTTTGATGGCGCGGAAGTAAAGGGTAAACGCCAAAATATTGAGACCGCCCCCCACGAGTAGCGCTAATCCATAGCGCGGTCCTAGGGTGGGCACCCCCTCTGTCATCAGCATAAAGCTGCCCATGAGTAAGGCCCCAACGGTGCTAAAGCCTAATAGGACTGAATATTCGTCAAGGGATTTTAGGGCCTGTTTTCCGGTGACGTCTTTGAGGGCTTCGCACAGGGCGGTGCCACTGGAGAGCAGGAACCAGAGCATAAAAATATAGGGGAGTATGGAATTTAGTTAAGGGTGATGGTGGTTAGGCCCCGCAGCAGCGGTCGATGCCTAGACTGTCTAACAGTAAGTCACCCACGGCATTGGCGACGGCAAACTCGCTGTAGAAACTTTTGGAAAAGTCGAAGGCCTGCATTTCTGTCAAAATTGCCATGACTAAAGGAATCAGCTCGTTTTCCCCTTCCATACGCTGACGGACGAAGACCTGAGACGCGCGCTGGGCAATGTCTTGATTGACGGCTTCTGGTAAAAACTCGGTGTCTAACCACTGTTGCAGTGATGCTTTTAGCCATTCGCCTTCCTGCTCTGGATTTTGAGAGGCTGGTAATGTGACGGACTGAATCGGTTCTGTCATGGCGAATGCGGCAGCGGAAACTGTATGTTTTCGGTTTTAGGTTCTTTTAGGGTAAGTTTTTTTAGGCTACGGTAGGGGAAGGGTTTGAAGAATGTAATGGGCGAGTTGATATCCCCGCTATCTCAGCTGCTATGGCTTACTCGATTCCCCATATTTTGCAGTGCTATGCCCAGGGCTATTTTTTGATGGCCGATAGTGATTACCAAACGCTGAATTGGTATTCCAGCCACAAACGAGCACTGATTCCCTTAGACGATCGATTTCGTTACCCTAAATCACTGCGGCGGGTGCTTAATCAGGATCGGTTTGAGATTGCGTTTAATCGAGATTTTAATGGGGTGATTGAGGGCTGTGCCGATCGCACAACGACCTGGATTTCTGATGAGCTGAAGGCGATCTATCGTATGTTGCATCGAGCGGGGCATGCCCACAGCTTTGAAGCATGGCAGGGGGATCAGCTGGCGGGGGCTATTTTAGGAATAGTGCTAGGGGGCGCATTTATCGGGGAGTCGATGTTTTTTAACATCCCCGATGGTTCGAAGGTGGCGATGGTAAGGCTGGTGGAGTGGTTGCGATCGCAAAACTTTCTCCTATTCGATGCCCAAATGATGAATCCCCATCTCGAACGGTTTGGGGCCTACGTGGTTGAGGCAGAAGTATATGAAGATGTGCTGTATCAAGCCGTTCAACGGCCCTGTCGCTTTTTGCCCTCGGCGCTGCCTAATCAGGCAGTTCCCCTACGCAAAGTACGTTTAGATCAGGTTAAAGAGTAATGATCGTTGTCAGAAGCACCTGGCAAACGGTGCCCCTAGGTTATTGTGGCCCTACTGTTCTAGGGATGGTTGGACAGGGACCCAATGACAGACCAGTTTGCCATTGACAGTTTGCCAAGTTGCAACTACCCGAGGTCGCTTCTGGGGGCGAGAGTCCTTGGGAGGAACGGCGCGATAAACAGTGGCTGGGTTAGAAAAAATAAGCATAGACCTGCACTCCTAAAATAGGTAGTCGCTATCAGCGGTTTCCGAGGTTCACTCGGATTTTTGCCAATTTAAGATGGCTAATACTCAGGAGCCCTAAATGTGACCGGTTACCTCAAGGGTTTGCCAGTTAGAAGCCTTGACTCCAGCGGTTCAGCATCAACTTTTATTGGTTTTAATGTATAGATGGATACAAAGTTTGTGGAGTGATTTCGGGTCGCTCGCTATACCTGGAGCATTTGTAATGAAGTTCGATTGCTACATCACCGCTTTGAAATAATTAGAAGTCTTGAATTAACTGGGTTTGAATGGCGCTGCGTATTTTTCGCGGCAGCATTGTGACGCTTTGTATCGACGATAAGACCGATTACGCCGATCACGTTGATGAATGATGGCTGCTAACCTTTGTCTCTTTAGGGGATGTGCCAATCGGGTGATGGTGCAGTCAAATGGATGTCATGAAAAGGGTCGAAATTTTCCCTTAGGAACTGGTAAAAAGGGAGAAATTCCCTGTTCCTAAATCTGAATTTCATGGCTGTTTTCCAGGATGCATTTATCTCTTACGGACGCACGGATAGTAAGGCGTTTGCAATTCAGCTAAAGGACCGTCTTGCAGCTGCTGGGTTGAGTGTGTGGTTTGATTTTGATGACATTCCCCTGGCAACGGACTTCCAAGAACGCATTGATAATGGCATTGAGAGATCCTATGCGTTTCTATATGTGATTTCGCCCTCGTCGGTGAACTCGCCCTACTGCGATAAGGAACTGAATCTGGCGCTGCGGTGTGGCAAGCGGATTATCCCCATCATGCATGTGGAGGCTATTGATCGAGATGTCTGGCAGCAGCGTAACCCCATTGGCACAGAGGAAGACTGGCAGGCGTTTCAGACAGCAAAGAAACATAGCAGCTTTGAGAATCTCAACGAGACCGTTAGCAAGCTGAACTGGATCTTTTTCTCTGAAGGGCATGACTTTGAACAGTCGCTACAGGGTTTGCTATCCCTATTCCCACTGCATCAGGACTATGTGCAGCGCCATACACAGTTATTGCTGCAGGCGCTCACATGGGAGCGGAACCATCGTCAGACACGGTATTTGCTGGTGGGGAATGAGCGTATAGAAGCCGAGAAATGGCTGAATATTCACTTTGCCGATGAGGCGGCCCCGTGCGAGCCGACGCCGTTGCACTGTGAGTTCATTACTGAAGCGACGAAAAACGCGAATAACCTGATGACCCAGGTGTTTTTGTGTCACGACGACCAGGATCAAGACACCGCAGAGCAAATTCGGCAATCGTTGATGCGGCGGGGGATTACGGTGTGGAACTACCGCACGGATATTCAAACCAGTCAGGATTATCACGGTGCCATTGCCCGAGGGCTAGAAGAAGCGGACAACGTGATTTTTATCCTGTCGCCCCATGCGGCCCAGTCTGATTATTGCCAGCGGGAGTTGGCTATGGCGTTGCAACTGCACAAGCGTGTGATTCCGATTTTGGCTGCGCCCACTGATGACGAGATGGTGCCAGATAGCCTGAAGTCGTTGCAGTATATAGACCTGACGGATAACAGCCAAGCCAGTGACTATCTGGCCGATGAAAGTGAACTTCTAAAGCAGCTAAATACTGAAGCGGCGTATTACACCGAGCATAAGACCTGGCTGACCCAGGCACTGAAGTGGGAGCGGCAGCAGCAGAACCCCACCATGCTATTGCGGGGGTACAACCTGCGGCGGGCGGAGAATTGGCTAAAGGTTGCCCGCACCCATGGCCAGCCACCGACGGAGCTGCAGGAGCAGTTTATTGCCGAGAGTTTGCGGCAGCCCTCGGATGGGGCGTTGGATGTGTTTGTATCCTATTCACGGGTGGATGCGGACTTTGCGCGGCGGTTGAATGAGGCGTTGCAAATTCAGGGGAAGCGCACCTGGTTTGACCAGGAGAGTATTGCGACGGGGGCGGACTTTCAGCAGGAGATTTGTCGGGGCATTGAGAATTCCGATGTGTTTTTGTTTGTGCTGTCGCCCCAGTCGGTGGCGTCGCCCTACTGTGCGGATGAGGTGGAGTATGCGGAGAGTTTGAATAAGCGCATGGTGACGGTGCTGCATCGTCCAGTGGATGTGGGGAATTTGCATCCTGTGTTGGCGAAGCTGCAGTGGCTGGATTTTCGAGATCATGATGGGGATTTTCAGGTCAATTTTCAGGAGCTGCTGCGGACGTTAGATACGGATCGGGAGCATTTGGAGATCCATACGCGGTTGTTGGGGCGGGCGTTGGAATGGGACCGGGGTGGTCGGGATGAGAGTTTGTTGTTGCGAGGGCAGAATCTGGGGTCGGCTGAAGGTTGGTTGGTGAGTAATGGGGAGGTGGAGCCTAGGCCGACGGGGTTGCAGCAGGAATATGTGCGGGCGGGGCATGCGTTGCAGGCTGCGAAAGATTCTGCGGATAGGAAGTTGCGACGAGGGGTGCGGCTTGGTGTCTGGGCTGCTGCTTTAGGTATTTTGCTAGCGATAGGTTCTAGTTGGTATTCCCAGACAAAAATAGCTAAAGCTAACCAATTACTTCAGGGCGCTCGCCTGGAGAAAGCTGGGCTTGAAGCTTTCAATCAATCGGAGTTTGAGCAAATTCAAGCTTTACTCAAAGCTATCCAGGCTGGAAGGTCACTCCAAGAAAGTATTGAAGCAACGGACCTAAATAACGTATCTGACTACACGGCGACTAGCCCTATCTTGACATTGCAGCAGATTCAAGCTGCCGCCGACCAAATTCCCAATCGCCTACTAGCCCATGGAGAAAAAATTAATAGTGCAAATTTTAGCTCCGATGGCACTCTAATGGTAACTGCATCAAGCGATGGTACGGCGCGAGTGTGGGACCTCAAAAATAGTAAGAATAGTATCTTGACTACCCTAGAAGGCCATGAAGCAGAGGTTACAAGTGCAAGTTTGAGTCCCGATGGTACTCAGGTTCTAACGATATCAGCTGACGGTACGGCACGGGTATGGGACCTCAAACGCGATACTTTTAGTCCTCTCAAAGGCGATAAAGAAGAGATCTGGAGTGCAAGTTTTAGCCCCGATGGTACTCAGATAGTGAGCGTGTCACGTGACAATAAGTTGCGGGCATGGAATCTCGAATTTGGTACCTCGAGTCTTCTTGAAGGCGATAAAGAAGAGATCTGGAGTGCAAGTTTTAGCCCTGATGCTACTCGGGCAGTGAGCGTGTTGTATAGTCCTAGGCTGCGTGTATGGAATCTTGAATCTGGTACCTCGAGTCTTCTTGAAGGCTCTTCAGGAGGGGCTATGAGTGCGAGTTTTAGTCCTGATGGTACTCAGGTGGTGAGCGTACCAGCCATTTATACAAGTCACCTCAAGACACTAGCTGCTGGCGGTCAAGTAAAGGTGTGGGATCTCAAAAGTGGTAGCTCCACTCTCTTGGAAGGCCACGAACAAGAAGTTTATAATGCGAGCTTTAGTCCTGATGGTACTCAGGTGGTGACTGCGTCAGAGGACGACACAGCACGAGTATGGGACCTTAAAAGTGGTACCTCTATTCCCTTGGAAGGCCACGAACAAGGGGTCCTTCATGCAAGTTTTAGTCCTGATGGCACTCAGGTGGTGACTGCGTCAGGGGACGGCACAGCACGAGTATGGGATCTTCAAAGTGGTACCTCTACTCCCTTGGAAGGCCACGAACAAGGGATGTATGATGCAAGTTTTAGTCCTGATGGTACTCAGGTGGTGACTACGTCACGGGAAGGCACAGCACGAATATGGGACCTTGAAAGTCGTACCTCTACTCCCTTGGAAGGTCATGAACAAGAGGTCAAAAGTGCAAGTTTTAGCCCTGATGGTACTCAGGTGGTGATTACGTCACGGGAAGGTGTTACAGCACAAGTATGGGACCTCAAAACTAGTACCTTTAACCTCCTGGAGGGCCATGAAAAAGAGATCATACATGCAAGTTTTAGTCCTGATGGCACTCAGGTGGTGACTGCGTCTTGGGACGAAACGGCACGGGTATGGGATCTTGAAAATAGCACTTCTATCCCTTTGGATGGCCACGAACAAGCGGTCACTTATGCGCTTTTTAGTCCTGATGGCACTCAGGTAGTGACTGCGTCATCGGATGGCACAGCAAGAGTTTGGGACCTTAAAGGCCGACAGCTAGCTATTTTTGAAATTGCTTTCGGTAACCTCTTTAACTTTCCTTTCGTTAACCTTAGTTCAGATGGTCAGCGAGTGACCGCGATGCAAAATGGCAAAATCCTAACACACGAAATTCTGACGCTACCCGAGCTACTCGACTGGGGCTGCCAGTGGCTTGACAACTACCTCAAATATGGCCCAGTCACCGATGCCGACCGCGAGCTTTGCGGCTTACCACCCCGAGACGACTCCACCCATTCCGATACCGTCTCTTCAGCCAACACATCTGCCCTTGCCGTCAGTCCTTTCGTCAGCGACATGAGCCATAGCGCAATGGTTGACCCATCATTTTTCCCCAGCGCACCACAGACCGACGCTTAGTGACCATTTTCCTATGATTAAAGCTAGGATCTGATACATCACCAATACAACACTAGCCATGTTTACTGTTGAGACCCCAGCGGCGGTTCCATCTGAACCGATTTGGCGCTTAAGCGTCGCACAGTACCATGCCATGATTCAATCGGGCATTCTGACCGATGACGACCCGGTAGAACTCCTCGAAGGCTGGTTAGTAGTCAAAATGCCAAAAAATCCACGCCATAGAGCAGCCACAAGAATTATTAGAGGAGCCTTAGAAAACCTCTTGCCCGATGGCTGGTATGTCGATACCCAAGAGCCAATTACCACAACTGATAGCGAACCCGAACCCGACGTTGTCATCGTTCGAGGCGATACACGCCAATATCTGGACCGGCATCCAGGGCCAGAGGATATTGCATTGGTCCTTGAAGTATCAGATGCCACATTGCAGAGCGATCGCTCCTCAAAATATCGCACCTATGCCAGAGCCAACATTTCCATCTATTGGATTGTTAACCTGGTTGAGTCTCAGATTGAAGTTTACACAGCACCATCGGGACCAATCGACCAGCCCAACTATGGTCAGCGCAAAGATTACACATTGTCAGATGTAATTCCTGTCATGCTCGAAGGCACCGAAATAGGCCAGTTACCACTACACGAGCTTTTGCCTTAACGACCCTTACCAACAATTAAGTTCACAGCACGGGCGTTCTAAGACTCCCACAATCGATACTGCCCCATACCCAGCAATTGTCATCTAGAAATCTATTGTTAAATTAACTAGATGTAGCGCTATAAATCGGCTAATCTTA
>ERZ1740070.1180-NODE-1180-length-16571-cov-7.477900_pt1 | contig 16571 bp, 15 predicted proteins | sample MGYA00581734_ERZ1740070 | MGnify/ENA primary metagenome ERZ1740070 (study PRJEB43018, sample SAMN04849744) | marine metagenome | isolation source: floating plastic debris | place: Pacific Ocean | collected 2008-09-01 | study: EMG produced TPA metagenomics...
GCCGCATCCAAACGGCCCGGATCAATCGGCGGTCGCCGGATTGCACCGCACAAGCAAACCTGTGTGACGCCTCTGGTTTTCAGGTCATTTAGCAAGGTGCCAAGCGTTTCAAGATGGAAGCCTATGTCTGGGGTCAGGCCATCGGGTTCGAATCCTGACAGCGCCGCGACCAGCGGACGCCTGTTTTGCGCATCTGACACGATGCGGGGCAATCGGCCTTGTCCGCAGATCAGCGCCAGTGACATCGTTTAGCCCGGAGTGAGGAACGACCGGTCGGTGTCGCCCAGAATGAAATCGACAATGTGGTGCACATATTCGCTGTCGGTTTCGTCACCCAGTCGACGCGCGCGGTCCTGAAATGTGCCTTCGCCCTGCGCCAGCATCTGAAATGCAGCCCGTAGCGCCGTGATGTCGGATCGTGCCACCCCTTTGCGCTTGAGGCCGACGAGGTTCAAACCGTCGAGCCGTCCCCGATCGGCTTGCACAAGACCGTACGGGATCACGTCATTGGTCACCATGGTCACAGCACCAATGATTGCGCCACGACCGATGCGCACAAACTGGTGCACGCCAGACAAGCCGCCGACGATCACGTCGTCCTCCAAGACACAATGACCGGCCAACGCCGCACTGTTCACAACAATTACGCGATTTCCCACCTGCGCGTCGTGGGCGATGTGGCACCCTGCCATAAACAACCCGTCATCGCCGACGCGGGTCACCCCCCCGCCACCGCTGGTCCCGGTGTTCATAGTGACGTGTTCACGGATGCGATTGCGCGCGCCAATCTCAAGCCGGGTCTTTTCGCCATCGAACTTGAGGTCCTGTGGGATCTCTCCAATCACAGCGAATGGGAAAACCTCGGTGTCTGCGCCGATCGATGTCTGGCCGGTGACCACCACGTGGCTTTTGAGTGTGACACCCGCGGCAAGTGAAACCTCTGCGCCGATGTGACAAAACGGTCCGATGACACATCCATCTGCGATTGTTGCGCCGTCTTCGACAACAGCACTTGGGTGGATTTGGCTGCTCACGCGGGCAAGTCCATCATGGCAGAGAACTCAGCTTCTGCCGCCATCTCGCCATCGACCGTTGCAACGCCTCCGAACTTCCAAACCTTGCCGCCCGGCTTCCCGCGCAGCGTGGTCAGACGCATCTGCAATTGGTCACCGGGGATGACCTTGCGCCGGAATTTGCACTTGTCGATGGCCATGAAATAAACCTTCATTTCCTTGTCCGCCATCTCAAGCGTGGTTCCAACCATAACCGCTGCTGTCTGCGCCATGGCCTCAATGATGGTGACCCCCGGCATGATCGGCATACCCGGGAAATGGCCCTGGAAATGCGGTTCGTTCATGGTGACGTTTTTGATCCCAAGAGCTGATTGCGTGCCGTCAATCTCTTCCACGCGGTCCACCAATAGAAAGGGATAGCGATGTGGAAGGATGCGTTGGATCAACTGGATGTCGGCACGTAGAAACGTTTCGCTCATGGGGCGTCCTTTGGTCGTCAGTCACTGGGTGAGTAGCAATCGGCGCTAGGCGGAGCAAGCCATCACTGTCGCAATGGTAGGATGTCGGCACCGTCTGCGAATTGCGCATTCACGCGGGTTATGGCGATATCTGTGATGTCGACAGCATCAGCACTTAATAAGACAGCACGTCGGTCAAGGATAGCCACGGCGCGGCTGTCCCTCATCAATTGCAGCAGAACCGGTTGTGCCGCCGCCAGCAAGGCACGGCGGGCTTCATCGTTTCGCTGACCCAGAGCCCGGGCTTTTTCATCTTGTTCTCGCCGCAGTTGCTGGACTTTTTCATCAAAAGCCTCTGCGCGTTCGCGAAATACAGCTGGCGCCAGTGTGTCACGCAGTTCAGTGAGCTCACGTTCTTCGGCAGTCAGTTCTGCCTCGATCCGCCGGTTCTCTGCAGAGATCGCAGCGCCTTCTTCCTCAATCTCGCGCGAAATCCGTTGGCCAAAGGCGCTTTCGGAATAAAGCTGTTCTGGGGAAATGGTGAGGATCAGGCTTTGGACAACCCCGGTATCCGGGACGGGCGCTTGCTGTGCAGCGACAGGATTGGCGGGCCAACCAGCACACAAGAGCGCCCCGAAGAGCGCTCCTGACATCGTTCGTACCGTCGAGCGCATTTAGAACTGTGTCGAAATCGTCAGATCGAAGCTTTGTGTTTCGTCAAACTCTTCCGATGCCAAGGCTTCACTGAAGTTGAACCGCAATGGACCAAGCGGCGTGTTCCAAAACACCGATAGACCGATCACCTGACGTGCAGTGAAGTCCTCGTAGAGCACATTATCATTGGTCTCTTCCAAGCCCCACAGGCTGCCGATGTCGTAAAACACACCACCGGAGATGCCGTACTCTTCGGGCAGTGGGAGAGGGAATTCCGCTTCGAACCGTGCAACGGCAAAGTAGTTGCCGCCAAGCGCATCGTTCACATCACCCGGGCCAACCTCACGAGGGCCAATGCCGCCGCCATCAAACCCACGCATCCGGCTAGAGTTAAGCGTAAAGCGATCTGTGACGCGTGACGACCCTTCGGAATAGCTGAGCGCCCCGGCTTCGAGCGTGGCGCGAAGTGTCACTTCGTCGCTCAACACACGTGTCTGTGCGACAGCGCGCATGGTGGATTCGATGTATGTGCTATCGCCACCAAGCCCTGCAAAGTCCTGCCCAAACTCAAGCAGCACACCTGCGTTCGGGTTCAGACCTGTCCGGCGTGTGTCGTAGCTGTAGCGGTAGCCAATGAAGCTGTCCCAGACTTCACCACGGTCCGCTTCTGCCCGAATGATCTGACCGACGGCATCTGCAATATCGGTGATTTCCGAGAAGCGCGCCCCGTAGCGCAAGTTCAAACGACCGTTTTCGGAAACCGGGAAAGTAAACCCTGTCGAAAAATTGCCAATGACCGTGTCGAACTCGGCCGAGTCGTTGTCCGTCTCGAGGTAGTTGATGCTGAAATTGTAGGCGACATCACGCGCAAGGAACGATGGCTCCGTAAAGCTAAAGCTGTAGTTGGCACTGTTTTCGGCAGTGTTGATCCCGAACGACAGGCGTTGACCGCGGCCCAGGAAGTTGCGTTCGCTAAAGCTGATCGCCGCACCAAAACCGCTATTGGTCGAATACGAACCACCAAAACTCAGCGATCCTGTGGGGGCCTCTTCCACGTCAACATCGATGACAACTTGCTGCGGCGTCGACCCTTCGCGGGCTTCGACATTCGCGTTGCCAAAGAAACCGAGCGCACGCACACGTTCCGCACTTTCGCGGATTTGTCTGGGGTTGAACGGATCGCCCTCTACGACGCGGAACTGGCGCCGAACGACGCGGTCCAACGTGGTTGTGTTGCCTTCAATGTCGATGCGTTCCACAAACACACGTTCACCACGGGTGAGCAAAAATTCGACATCCAGCGTCAAGTCGCGGTCGTTGCGTGTCACGCGCGGTTCGACCCGGACGAAATTAAGGCCTTCGCGAATGGCCAGCCGTTCAAGGCGCGAAATCTCGGTCTCGACCGCGGTTGGCGAATAGACGCGGCCCGCGCTCAGGCGCAGGGCTTCTTCAAAAACCAAAGGATCAACTTCGGCCATGTCCGACGACACCGTCACTTCGCCGAAACGGAATTGCTGGCCCTCTTCGACATTGAACGTGATGAAAAAGGCATCGCGCTCCTCGCTTAGTTCGGTGTTCACGCCGGTTGTTCGGAAATCCACGTATCCACGCGACTGATAGAAATCGCGCAAAACCTGTTGGTCAAACTGGATGCGGTCTTCGATGAATGTGTCGGATTGAACCAGCGCGCGGAACAGACCCGCCTGCTTGGTGTCCAGAACGCGGCGCAAACGGCGGTCGCTGAACACTTGGTTGCCCACAAAGCCGATGCGTTCGACTTCTGACACGCCGCCCTCAAACACCTCAAACACCAGATCAACGCGGTTGTCCGACCGGCGGATCACCTTGGGTTGTACGCGAGCTGCGATCCGGCCCTGCTGAGAATAGGCTTCTGTCAGACGTCCTGCATCCGCTTCGGCGGTGGATGGGTTAAAGACCCGGCGGGATTGCGACTGAACCAAAGCGCCCAAGGTTTCGTCATCGATCCGCTGGTTGCCTTCGAACGTGATGCGGTTGACTGTCGGGAATTCGACGACGCGGACCACCAGCGTGTTGCCGCGCGGTTCGATCTCAACCGATTCAAACAAGCCGGAATCCTGGACTCGTTGGAAGCCATCGTTCAGTTCGGCGGCGGAAACCGTTTCACCTTGCGTAACACCGATGAAACTGGCGATTGTGCCAGCCTCAATCCGTTGATTGCCTTCCACTATGATCGATGTGAACCGGAAGTCCTGCGCAGCAGCGCTGTTGGGGAGTGAAACAAATCCCACTGAAAAGGCCAAACCTGCCGCCAGAAGGAGTGGGCGAAGTGGGTTTTTACGCGCTGCTCTTCGCGTCCCGTGCCCGCCTGCATTATGTGTCATTCGGCATCCTACTCAGACATCCTTTTAGGATGTGAGTACCCAGATTGCCCTAGCTTGTCAAAAGCGCAAAAGCGCGCTGGATCAATACCCAGTGGGATGTGTCATCGACACAATCGCATGCGATCCCACAAAGGCCGCGAGATACAACGCCACAACGATCGCAATGCAATAGAGAAGCCGATCCCAATTGATCGTCAGCAAAAGGCTTACGCTTTTGTACCCAGCTTGAATCGTTTGCATGAGGAAACCTCGGCTTACGCAGATGCCAAGGCATGGTGCCCCTGAATTAGGGCAACAAAAGGTCACCAATTGCGGCAATTCTGTGGCAGTCCATTCTGCCTATTATTCAATCACGGGCAGAACAGATCATTGGTAAGCGCAAACACCATCAAAGAAAGCAGCATTGTCAATCCAACCCCCATCAAAACACGCAAAGCGCGATCGCTTGGCGGTTTGCCAGTCACAGCCTCGTATGCATGGAACACGAGGTGCCCGCCATCCAGCACCGGTATCGGGAAAAGGTTCAGCAATCCGACGGCCGTGCTGAGCATTGCAATGAAGAGAATAAAGCTTTGGGTGCCCTGCGATGCCATGGACCCGGAGGTTTCAGCAATGCCAATTGGCCCAGACAGGTTGCATGTGCTGATAGCGCCCGTGATGATATGGTAGAGGCCTGACAGCGACCCTTCAATGATGCGGCCCGTCTGCTCGATACCGGACACAAATGCAGGCCACGGTCCCTGAAATTCGGTTGCGGGTTCAAAGAACATGCCGCCTGCAATGCCGATGCGGTATTGCGTTTGAAAGCCACCGTCCGCCTGTGGCTCGTCAGTTCTGCGCGGGGTAAGCTGCAAATCCCGCAACCCGCCATCGCGCCATACCGTAAGATCAAGCGTCGCACCGCCCGATCCTTCGACTGCTTCGCGCAGTTGATCGAACGCATAGATCGGCGCACCATTGACCGTTGTGATGATGTCACCGCGCTTGAACCCGGCATCATCGGCCGCTGATCGCGGAACAATGCGCGTTGCTACCGGTGGATATGCGTACGGCCCTTGAACCGTCAGTTCTTCGTCGTCCCTCAGGACGGTGTAGGTCAGATGTTCTTGTTCCGGAAGGTCTTCCAGCAAGGCACGGAAACGTTCGGGTTCGGAAAATGGTGGAACGTCGCGGCCGTCGATGGCCAGCAAGACATCCCCCGCCTGAAGCTCATTCTGGGATGGGACAGCGCGCAGTTCGCCAACTTTCACCGGGTCGGTGATCGTGCCCTGGAACATGAAAACACCGGTAAAAATCAGGATCGACAGAGCAAAATTGAAAATGGGACCAGCAGCAACCGTAGCAGCCCGCGCCCATAACGGAGCACCGTTCATCGTTCGTCGTTTCTCAGCCGACGACAATTCAGACATGACTTCGTCGTCTTTGCCACCAGACGCATTGCTGTCGCCTTTGAATTTGACAAATCCACCCAAGGGCAACAGCGCGAACTGCCATTTCGTGCCGCGCTTATCGACCCGCGAAAAGATGACAGGCCCAAAGCCAAGAGAAAACACGTCAGCATCAATGCCCGACCAACGACCAACAATATAATGCCCGTATTCGTGGATCGCGACGATCACCGAAAGCGCAACGACAAACGCCAGAATGGTCCAGATCAATCCGCCAAACTGCGGCAGCAGTGCTGCAATATCCAAGGCTCAGCCCCTTTTTTCGCTTATAATTTCATCTGCCCTTACCCGGGCGAGATGGTCCACCTGCAGCACGTTATCAAGGGTGATGTCGGCATCAATGTGACCCGGTTTGGCCGAAATGCGGGAAAGCACGTCTTCTACAACCGCGGCAATTTCCTGAAAACCGATACGGCGTTCGATGAATCCGTCCAACGCGCGTTCCTTCGCTGCGTTAAACACAGCACCGGACAAGCCGCCGGCCTTCATAACCTCGCGAGCAAGCCGCAAAGCGGGCCATCGGACTTCGTCTGCGGGGCGGAAGGTCAGTTGTCCCAAAGCGACAAGGTCTAGCCGCTCGACTGGGAGTGTGCGCCGCTCAGGGTAATGCAAGGCGAAGCCGATCGCGTGACGCATATCGGGTGGACCCACATGCGCCATCAATGCACCATCCCGGAACCCGACCAACGCATGGATCATAGATTCGGGGTGCACGACGGCCTCGATTTTTTCGGGATCGATCTGAAAAAACTCTTTTGTCTCAATCAACTCCAGCGCCTTGTTGAACATGGACGCGCTGTCAATCGTAATGCGTTGGCCCATATCCCAATTCGGGTGCTGTGCCGCCTGTTCAGGTGTGGCGGTGACGAGCTTTTCCAGCGGCCAGTCGCGAAACGCGCCACCGGATGCGGTGATCACGACGCGCTCAACCGCGTCGATATCCTCACCAACGAGCGCCTGAAACACAGCAGAATGCTCGCTATCCACCGGGAGAATTTGACCGTTACTCTGCTTGGCTGTCTGCAGCATCAAAGGGCCGGCGCACACCATGCTTTCCTTGTTTGCCAAGGCTAGAGAAGCGCCATGTTCTAATGCGCGCAGCCCCGGTGCCAGACCTGCTGAGCCAACGATAGACGACATCACCCAGTCCGCCGGTCGGTCCGCTGCGTCCAAAAGCGCATCAGGCCCGGCAGCCGCTTCGACACCAGTTCCCGATAACGCAGATTTGAGGTCATCGAACCGATCAACATCTGCCGTAACGGCCACATCAGCGCCAAAACGGACAGCATCCTGCGCAAGCTGCTCGATATTTTGCCCGCCCGTCAGCGCAACAACGTCATACGCCTCGGTGTTGCGTGCGATCAGGTCCAGCGTGTTTTGCCCGATCGACCCTGTGGCACCAAAGATGGATATGCGTCTCATTGGCTCCCCGGTGGAAAACCGATCAATTGCCCGGCGATCACAATAAAGATCGCTGCACCCAGCATACCATCAAACCGATCCAAAAGCCCGCCATGACCGGGGATCAGGTTTGAACTGTCTTTAACACCGGTCCGACGCTTGATCGCACTTTCCGCGATGTCGCCAATCTGACTGGCCATGCTAACTGCAATGCTCACCCCAACAAGCCCTAGCCCAGCTTGAGTGGATTTCGCGAACACCAAAGCAATCCCAGCAGACCCAGCCCAACCGGCGACGGTGCCAGACCAAGTTTTCTTGGGGCTGACACGCGGCCAAAGCTTCGGGCCACCAAAGATGCGCCCGGCAAAATATCCGGCGATGTCTGTCACAACCACAACCAAAAGCAGCCAAACCATCCACGTGAGGCCAAAGTCGTCGCGCAGTGCCATGAGGCCGTAACCCGCAAGCATGATCAGCGCGGTGAACACGGCGTACGTCACGCCGCCCTGCTCCATCCGGCCCAATCCCAACATGGATGGGGCCAACAGCAACGGCAGCGCCAATGCGGGCGGCACTTCTATTGCCACCATCGCAGCAGCACCTGAGGCAATCGCCAGAACCAATGCCGACTTGCTGCGAGCGGTGTCGAGCATTTTAACGAGCTCCCACACCATCAAGCCAACGATGCAAGAAATGAGCCCATGAAACCAAAGCCCGCCGAGCCACACGCCCAAAGCGCCGACACCTACCATCGCCACTGCTGAGAACAGCCGTGGGGCCAGGTCGTCCCATTTGCCTGAACTCATGCCAGAACGGCTCCGTACCGACGTTCACGTGTTCCATATCCGCTTACTACGGATTTGAATTCGGCTGCCGTAAAGTCTGGCCAGAGCGTATCGATGAATTCGTACTCCGAATAGGCAGACTGCCAGAGCAGGAAGTTGGAAATCCGTGCTTCACCGCTAGTACGGATCACGAGATCGGGATCGGGTAAAACACATGTATCCAAATACTTTGGAAGCGTTTCTTCATCAATCGCATCAGGATCAAGTCGGCCCGAAGCGACGTCTTTTGCCAGCCGCTTCGTGGCGCGTGCGACTTCGTCGCGACCGCCGTAGTTGATTGCGATTGTCATGTTCACTGTCTGACATTCGGCTGTCAACGCTTCCAACTCATCCATCATCGACACGAGCTTTTGATCAAGACGCACGCGATCACCGATGAAACGGACGCATACATCATTGGCCTTAAGCGACTTTGCTTCGCGTGTGATGTAACGACGAAAGAGGTTCATCAAACCTGCAACTTCGGATTGGGTGCGTTTCCAGTTCTCGGTCGAAAAAGCAAACACCGTCAGGTATTTGACGCCCAATTCCGGACACGCCTCAACGATTTCCCGAACCCGTCGCGCACCAGCTTGATGACCGAAAAGCCTAGGGCGCCCGCGCTGCGTCGCCCAACGCCCGTTGCCGTCCATGATGATCGCCACATGACGAGGACCGTCACCGGTCGGGAGTTTGGGCTGGGGCTGGGCCATAGCTTCTTCGTTCCTTAAATGCGGCTGGTCAGACTTGCATGATTTCTTCTTGTTTGGTTTCCAGGGCAGCATCGACCCGCTTGATGTAAGCGTCTGTCAACTCCTGGACCTCACCCTCCCAGAACTTCTGATCGTCTTCCGACATTCCGTCGGACTTTGCCTTCTTAATCTGATCCATGCCATCGCGGCGAATGTTCCGCACGGAAACGCGCGCGTTCTCGGCATATTGACCGGCAACCTTACCCAACTCACGACGACGTTCCTCGTTCAACTCGGGAATGGGCAACATGATGATTGTGCCATTGAGTTGAGGATTGATCCCCAAACCACTCTCACGAATGGCTTTTTCGACCTTTCCGACAAGGCCCTTGTCCCAAACATTTACGGTGACCATGCGTGGTTCAGGAACGTTTACCGTGCCAACCTGGTTGATCGGTGTCATGCTGCCATACGCGTCGACCATGACAGGTTCGAGCATTGACGCACTAGCGCGACCTGTGCGCAATGAGGCGAATTCTGTGCGCAAGTTCGCCATGGCCCCATCCATGCGACGCGTCAGATCATCGGTGTCGAGAAGAAAGTCGTCTGCCATAAGGCCCTCAAGATCGATTATTGTTCTTTCTAAAGGGTTTTATGTCAGGAAAATCTCAAAGTATAGCGGTTTGCCTTACCCCGGCGCTCTTGCCGCGCTTTTCGCAACACGGCGCTATCCGGCGCTGTTTTGCACGATGGTATATGTGCCCTGTCCGCCAAGGATACCCCTGAACCCACCCGGTTCATCCAACGAGAACACGACAATTGGTAGGTTGTTGTCTCGCGCCAGCGCTATCGCAGACGCATCCATGACTTTGAGGTTCTTTTGAAGGACCTCATCATACGTCACGATATCATATCGCTTGGCGTCGGAGTGTACTTTGGGGTCTTTGTCATAGATGCCATCGACCCCGTTTTTGCCCATAAAGATGGCCTCGCACGTCATTTCATTTGCGCGCAAGGCCGCTGCCGTATCTGTCGTAAAATACGGGTTACCTGTGCCAGCGGCAAAGATACAAACCCGCTTTTTTTCCAAGTGGCGCACGGCCCGGCGGCGGATATAGGGTTCTGCCACTTCATTCATCGTGATCGCAGATATCACCCGGGTATAGACGCCAAGCCCTTCTAAAGCCGACTGCATCGCAAGCGCATTCATGACAGTGGCCAACATACCCATATAGTCGGCTGTTGTCCGCTCCATCCCCTGAGCGGAGCCTTGCAATCCTCGGAACACGTTGCCGCCCCCGATGACCATGCAAATCTCAACACCCAGATCATGAACGGATTTGATCTCAGCCGCGATGCGTTCGACGGTTGGCGGGTGTAGACCAAAGCCTTGATCCCCCATCAAAGCTTCACCAGATATTTTCAGCATCACCCGTTTGAAGGTGGGGTTCGTGGTGTCACTGTCCGCCATGTTGCGCTCCGTTCAAACGAGAGTCTAAAGTTGCGCGCAAAATGTCGGAAAACCGGCCAAGGGGCAAGATGATGCTGCGGATGCGAAATGGCCAAGTTTACAAGCTTGCAAGCAAGAAAGCTTTTTGGCTGTGACATCATGCCGTGATGCCCTGATTGCTGGGCTAAATCCGGAAGAACCGGTGCTCATTGCAGGACCGACAGCAAGCGGGAAGTCAGAACTCGCGCTGCGCATCGCTGAGGCACAAGGTGGCGTTGTCGTTAACGCCGACGCTATTCAGGTCTTTGGCGATTGGCGCATCCTGACGGCGCGTCCTAGTGCCGATGACGAAACGCGCGCCAAACACCTGCTTTACGGTCATGTTCCCGGGGACCACCCCTATTCTGTCGGCGACTGGTTGCGAGAGCTTGAACCGCTTCTGGCCGGCACGATACGCCCGATTATCGTGGGCGGCACTGGGCTATACTTCACAGGTCTTACGCGAGGGCTCGCACGGATACCTGAGACGCCGTCTCACATTCGGCAAGAGGCAATGGCCCGCATCGAACAGGATGGGCACCAATCGTTGATCACAGATATTGATGTCAAAACCCAATCGCGGATCGATTTGGCCAACCCCATGCGGGTACAACGCGCTTGGGAAGTTCAACACGCCACGGGACGCGGCATTGCGGACTGGCAGGATGACACGCCGCCACCCCTTCTGCCCTTGGACATAAAACAGGCGATCTTGATAGATGCCCCAAAACACTGGCTGACACCGCGCATCGAAACACGGTTCGCAAAAATGGTCGAAACAGGCGCACTTGAAGAGGCAGAGCACAATCACGCTAATTGGTCACCCGATCTACCATCTTCGAAGGCAATTGGCGCGGCCGAGCTTATGGCAGTGATCGACGGCGACATGTCGCTTGAAGCGGCCTGTACGCGAGCGACGATCCTCACACGGCAATTCGCCAAACGCCAACGCACGTGGTTTCGGTCACGTATGCAAAACTGGACACAAGTTGACGCAAAGGCACTTTGCGGCGTGTAAGGTTTTGAAGTGTGGCATAGCTTGAACGTGTCGCAATGTGACAAGGGATATGTCGCTTTTTGACCGAAAAAGGTCTAAACTAGCCGTTGACGCAAGCGATCTCATAATGCGCAATGCCGCAGACCAATAACAAGTGCAGGGTGCCTTCTGGTGGAGGGCACAACAAAGCGCACAACAATAAACGTGTCACAGGGAGAAACAGATGACGCATACCACTCACACGCCACAGGTGCATCCTGCAGCAAAAATGTACGCCGAAGAATTCAAGGCCGGCCATATGGACCGTCGGGAGTTCCTCGCGCGCAGCACAATGCTGGGTGTCACGGCAACAGCTGCATACGCCCTTGGTGGCCTAGGGAGCCCAGCACGTGCAGCGGGCCACGCTCAGGCGGGCGGAACGCTACGCATGCAGATGGAAGTCCGCTTGCACAAAGACCCGCGCACTTATGACTGGACTCAGATGGCCTATGTGACAGCTGGTACTCTAGAGTACATGGTCGAATACAACTCGGACGGGTCGTTCCGCGGAATGCTGCTTGAAAGCTGGGAAGCCAATGAAAACGCGACGCAGTATACGTTGAACGTGCGTCAAGGCGTGAAATGGAACAACGGCGACGATTTCACCTCTGCTGACGTGGCGCGTATGATCGAGCGCTGGTGCGAAAAGGACGTTGAAGGCAATTCAATGGCCGGCCGTATGGCAACACTGATCGATGATAGCACGAACAAAGTGGCGGACGGCGTGATCGAAATTGTTGACGATCACACTGTTGTCCTCAACCTGCCAACGCCTGACATCACAATCATCGCTGGCATGGCCGACTATCCGGCCGCGGTCGTACACTCCAGCTACGACCCGGCTGCGGACCTCACAACCCTTGTGGGCACCGGGCCGATGGTTGTTGAAAGCCTCGAAGTGGGCGTCAAGGCCGTTATCACCAAAGGCGATCATCCATGGTGGGGTGATGAAGCATTCGAAGAAGGCGGCTTCTACCTCGATACGATCGAATACATTGACTACGGCACCGACCCTGCGGCATGGCTTGCAGCTGCCGAAGCTGAAGAAGTCGACGTCTTCTATGAAAGCGTTGGCGAGTTTATCGAAGTTCTGGATGCCATTGGGTTCGAAAAGACCGAAGTGGTCACAGCGGCGACCATCGTTGTACGTCCAAACCAAAATGCCGAAATCGACGGCATGAAGCCTTATGCAGACAAACGCGTGCGTCAGGCTTTGGCAATGGCGGTGGACAATGCGGTGTGTCTGGAACTTGGCTACGCAGGCCTTGGTGTTCCAGCCGACAACCATCATGTGGCACCGGTTCATCCGGAATACGACCCATCGGTTGGCCGCCTGCCCTACGATCCGGCAAAAGCCAAAGCGCTTATGGAAGAAGCCGGTATGGGTGATTTCGAGCACGAGCTGATGTCGATCGACGACGACTGGCGCAAGAACACCACGGACTCTGTTGCGGCGCAGCTGCGTGACGCCGGTATCCCGGTAAAGCGGACAATCCTGCCAGGCTCCACATTCTGGAATGACTGGGTGAACTACCCATTCTCCTCCACCAACTGGAACCACCGCCCGCTTGGCACACAGATTATTGCATTGGCCTACCGCACAGGCGAAGCGTGGAATGAATCGGGCATGGCAAACGCCGAGCTGGACTCGCTTTTGGCCGAAGCCAATTCGATTGCCGACGTCGATGCCCGTCGCGAGGTGATGGGTAAGATGCAGGCAATCATGGTCGAGGAAGGCGTGACGATCCAGCCATATTGGCGCTCTCTCTACCGCCACAACAAGCCGGGCGTTGTGGGCACGGACATGCACATCGCATACCTGCCACAGATTTATAAGTACGGCCTCGCTGCCTAAGCTTTGATACGGAAAGGGCCGCTCCAACCAGAGCGGCCCTTTTCTCAAGCCAGCGTTCGCCAGCACCATAAAGACAAAGAACGCGGCGCTACACAGACCAACAGGGGTAAAAATGGGACTGTTTATACTGCGCCGCGCAGGGATGATGTTGCTGACGGCCTTGTGCCTGACATTCATCGTCTTCTTTCTGGCCAATCTGTATCCAAACCTCGAAAAGCTCGCCAAAACGCAAGGGAACTTCCGCATGTCGGAAGAAGAAGTTGCGACATGGCTTGGCAATCGAGGCTACACACAACCGCTTTTCGTCAAATACGGTGAATGGTTGGGCGTCGTGCCGGGCGCCGTGATCGAAGGCACGGACGGAGAAATCCGGGGCCGTTGCATCCGCGAAGGCATCGCGCCGGAAGAGGCCTCCACATATTGCGGTATTCTGCAAGGGGACTGGGGCTACTCAACAGTCTTTCAGGACAATGTCGGCGGCATTATCAACATACGATTGGGTCTGACCGGCAAACTGATGTTTTGGGTCATGGTGCTTATGGTGCCTTCTGCCCTTTTGCTTGGGGTGCTAGCCGGGATGCGCGAGGGATCAAGGACGGACCGAACCCTGTCAACGGTCGCCATCACAACCACAGCGACACCCGAATACGTGTCTGGCGTGATCCTGATCGCGGTCTTTGCATCCTCTGCCGTGGGCCTGAAATGGTTCAAGGGCACTGCGACCACCGCGATGGAAAACGCAACGTTCGAGAACTTCTTTCTGCCGGTTCTGACCATCTCACTTTATGGGATGGGCTATATCGCCCGTATGACCCGCGCTTCGATGGCCGAGGTTATGACCGCGCAATATATTCGCACAGCCCGTCTCAAAGGTGTCAGCTTCCCGAACATTGTCATGAAGCACGCCTTGCGCAACGCTCTGATCGCGCCTTTCACTGTCATCATGTTGCAGTTCCCCTGGCTGCTGAACGGCGTCGTGATTGTTGAGACGCTGTTCAACTACAAAGGCTTCGGTTGGACCCTCGTCCAGGCCGCAGGAAACAACGACATCGAGCTTCTACTTGCGGTTTCGGTCGTGTCGGTCTTCGTGGTTCTGATCACCCAGCTCATATCCGACATCGGATATGTCTACCTTAACCCACGCATCAGCGTGTCCTGAGCGGAAGGAAAACACACATGGAACCGCTCAGCTGGTTTGAAATCATCACCCGCGTCTTCATTCAGTTTATGCCTGTCTGGGTCGCGCTTATCGTCCTGTTCACCCTGTCCATCGTCTACAAGCGGCGGTTGGGGCTGTATGGGAAACTCTTTGACTCTACGATCGGCATGATCGGCTTTGCGCTGGTGATGTTTTGGGTCTTCACCGGCATCTTTGGGGCGATGGACATGATCATCACCCATGATCCGTTGGCGCAGGTTTCGGGGATGAAGAACAAGGTGCCCGGCACGCCCATCTCCGGGGCGGAAGACGGCCAATACGCCTACTATCTATTTGGAGGCGACAACTTGGCCCGCGATGTGTTTAGCCGCATGGTCAAAGGCGCCTGGGTTGTTGTGCAGATTGCGCCGCTGGCCACGCTTTTTGCCTTTATGGTTGGCATCACGCTGGGCCTGCCTGCCGGATACTATGGTGGTCGCCTCGACACGCTGCTCAGCTTTCTGGCGAACCTCATTCTCGCCTTCCCGGTGATCCTGCTCTTCTACCTCTTGGTCACACCCGAAATCGTGGCAACAGGCATCCCGAACTATATGGCGACCGTGCTGTTCGTCTTTCCCCTGGTGTTTGTCGGTGTGCTGCTGAATTCGCGGTACAAGACACAACCATCGATTCGCACCCCCTTGCTGATCGTGGTGTTGGGGGTCATGGGCCTGATCTACCTGTCCGTCATCTCGCAAGCCGGCACAGCTGTAGCGATCCTGCCGGCCTTCATGGATTTCATTAACGTACCAGGCAACATTCTTGTTGTGTTTGTCTCCGTGGTCTTTGTGAACTCGCCGACTGTGTTTAGGATCGTTCGCGGCCTCGCCATGGATATCAAGACCCGCGACTATGTGGCCGCGGCGCAAACGCGCTGTGAAGGCACGTGGTACATTATGCTGTGGGAGATCCTTCCCAACGCGCGAGGTCCGTTGATCGTCGATTTTTGCCTGCGCATTGGCTACACCACCATCCTTCTTGGGACATTGGGTTTCTTTGGCCTCGGCCTGTCGCCAGAAAGCCCAGATTGGGGAACCACCATCAATGACGGGCGGCGGCTGCTGGCGATTTACCTGCACCCGGCAATTGTGCCTGCACTTTCACTTCTAAGCATGGTGCTGGGGCTTAACTTGCTGGCCGATGGTCTGCGCGAGGAATCGTTGCGCGATTGATGACGGACGGACCGGGGGCGCTGCCCGTTCGGGCAGGCCCTCACCCCCCAAGATATTTTTGGCCGGAAGAAGATCACCGATCCCCGGCCCTCCGACAGGGAGAGACGATATGAAAGACAGTTACGACGGCCCGATTCTTGAGATCGACAAGCTTTCCATTTCCTTCTTCACGCGTCTGCGCGAAATCCCCGCCGTGATGGATTTTTCCGTTTCGGTCATGCCCGGAGAGGCCGTGGGCCTTGTCGGCGAATCCGGGTGTGGCAAGTCCACCGTGGCGCTTGGAGTGATGCAAGACCTTGGCAAGAATGGCCGTATCGTAAACGGGTCGATCAAGTTCAAGGGCCGCGACCTCGGTGCGATGTCGCCTGAAGAATTGCGCGATATTCGCGGCTCGGAAATTGCCATGATCTATCAGGAGCCGATGGCGTCTTTGAACCCGGCGATGAAGATCGGCAAGCAGTTGATGGAAGTCCCAATGATCCATCAGGGCGTATCCGAAAAGGACGCCTATGACCGCGCGCTGCAGGTCGTCACAGATGTGAAATTGCCCGACCCGAAGCGCATGCTCGACAGCTATCCGCACCAACTCTCTGGGGGGCAGCAGCAGCGTATCGTCATCGCCATGGCGCTGATGGCAGAGCCTGCGCTTTTGATCCTAGACGAGCCGACGACAGCCTTGGATGTGACCGTGGAAGCCGCGGTGGTGGAACTGGTCAAGGAACTGGGCAAGAAATACGGCACGTCGATGCTTTTCATCAGCCACAACCTTGGTCTTGTGCTCGAAACCTGCGACCGCCTTTGCGTGATGTATTCCGGTGAGGCCGTGGAACGCGGATCGATCAAGGATGTGTTCGACGAGATGCAGCACCCCTACACACAGGCGCTCTTCCGCTCGATCCCGCTGCCGGGTGCGGACAAGAACGCGCGTCCCCTGCGCGCAATTCCCGGCAATTTCCCTCTGCCCCATG
>ERZ1740070.1181-NODE-1181-length-16567-cov-4.528767_pt1 | contig 16567 bp, 12 predicted proteins | sample MGYA00581734_ERZ1740070 | MGnify/ENA primary metagenome ERZ1740070 (study PRJEB43018, sample SAMN04849744) | marine metagenome | isolation source: floating plastic debris | place: Pacific Ocean | collected 2008-09-01 | study: EMG produced TPA metagenomics...
AATTGATAATGCCGCCCTCGAGCTGTTCATTCGCGAGGGCGTAGATGCTGCGACGACACGCAATATCGCTGATCATGCCGGCGTCTCTGAAGGCGCGCTTTACCGTCATTATAAAGGCAAAGATGAGCTCGCCCTCGCTTTGTTCATGGAAACACATAACCGTCTGGGCGAGATGATGCTGGCAGCGTTTTCGGAGCCCGGTACAATTGAGGAAAAGGTCCGCCGCGCGGTAACCGCCTATTGCGCCTTTGCCGACGAAGACTGGCTCTCGTTCAGTTATCATCTGGTTTCGCTGAACCGATACCTGCCGCATGATACCAAACGCGAGGATGATCCGGTTTCGGTGGTTGAGAAACTGATTCAACACCTGATCGATTCCGGCGAGATCCCGAACGGCGATCCGGCCATTCTGGCTGCGATGAGCCTCGGCATCGTCATGCAGTCCGGATTGAACAAGGTTTATAGTCGTTTGCCCGGCCCGTTCAGCCAGCATGTCGACACGTTCACGCGCACCATAATGGCCATACTGCTTCAGAAATAAGCCTCCAGGAGACTTCCAATGATCCGCGGTGTTTTGTTCACAAGCGTCTATTACGCTCTGTCCGTTCTTTATGTTCTCATCTCCCTGCCCTTCCTGGCCTTGCCCGGGCGGGGTCCGGTGACGTCCATCATTCGGTCCTATACGCGCGCGATCAATATCGCCCTGCACTGGATCGGGGGAATCAAAAAAGAGGTGCGCGGCCGCGATCGCCTGCCCGAAGGGGCCTTCCTCCTGGCCCCCAAACATGCCAGCTGGGGGGACGGCTTCATGATCTATCCTGAAGTCAAGAACCTGGCCTTCGTGACGGGAGATCATCTGGAGCGGTTCCCGCTGGTTGGCGGTATCTTGCGCAAGCTCGGCGCGATCGTGATCGACACGTGCGGCGGCGGCGAGCGCAAGGCGGCGTCACTCAGCGAAGGCATGGCCCGCGCGCGCGAAGACGGTCGGCGTATTCTGATCTATCCCGAAGGTCATCTGGCCCCTATGGGTTATCACTTCCGTTACAAGCCCGGCGTCTGGCACATGCAAAAAGCGATGGATGTCCCGATCGTGCCGGTGGCGACCAATCTGAACTCTTTCTGGCAGCAGGAAGAAATCCTCAAGAAACGCGGGACGGCGATCATCGAGTTTCTCGATCCCATCCCCGCTGGCCTGCCAAAAGAGGAAGCCATGGAACGCCTCAAAAACGCGGTCGAAGCGCGATCGGCAGAATTGATCGCGGAAGCGACGGGCCAGCCGGTGGAACCGACCAAACTGTTGCCCGATCCGGACAAGGGCACCATCGGCAAACCGAATGCGGAACTGGCGAAAACGACCTAGACGCTAAAACACGAACGCTTTGGTGGCCTCGAACCCGGGCAATACGGGTGGGCAGCATTCAAACGCTTCGCGATACGCAAACGTGTCGCCCGCGCGCTTGTATATGCGGGCGGCCCCAACACCGCGGCCGGTCGCAACCACAACCCCGAGGCGGCCACCTTCAGAAAGCTGGTCCAGCCAGGCTTGCGGCACGTCTTCCACCATGCCGGCGATGAAAACAATGTCGAACGGTCCCTGATCCGGGAGCCCTGCAGACAAGTCGCCCTGAACGGCGACAGCTTCATCCATTCCGATGGCGGCGAAACGTTCGGCCATGGTGTCCACCAGAGCCTCATCATCTTCCAGGGCGATCACGGCCTCTGTCATGTACCCAAGCAATGCGGCGCTATAGCCGGCCCCAGCCCCGATGACGAGGCTGACATCGCTCGCGACGGGTTCCAGTCCAACCAGCAACTTGCCCAGATCGCGGGGCAACCACATGGCGCGGGCCTCGCTGGTCTCGATTTCCAGCTCCGCATAGGCGCTGGCGCGCATACCTTTTGGGACGAATGTTTCGCGTGGAATGGTCGAGAAAGCGCCGACCACTTCTGAAGATGTCACATCATTCACCCGCACTTGCGAGTCGACCATCACTTTACGAGCTTGCGCGAAGTCCATAGGGCGCCCCTTCTCCAGAGATTCTGTTTTGTATCGCGGCCATAGCACAGGTTGCGGTCGTCGCAATACGACCAATGCGCCCCAATGCACTTTACCCGAATGCATGTCCGAAAAGTCGCTGCGAGGCTCTGTGGCGGAGTGGTGACGCAGCGGATTGCAAATCCGACCCCCTTTCAACAATTACAGACACTTACCTGTCTAAAAGCAGGCGCACATGTGACGAACGCAAGCCAAACGGGCGATGACAATGTCTAACGGTGCAGAGGGGAAATCCACGGAGTTATCCACAGGGACAAACGGAACTTCGATAAATTACATCTCCAACCTAGAAAAGATGCGGTGCGTATATCGAGTAAGCGCAGAACTCGATTAGCTCTCGCCCCAAGACGCCTTCTTTCGATAGATCGTCGAAGGATTGATCTGCAACTGTTTTGCGGCGGCAACGATGTTTCCGCGACACAATGCGATCGCCCGCTCAATAGCCTTTTTCTCAGTGACCCAAAGCGGTTCCACGCCATAGTCAGGCTCGGCAGGCGCACGCAAGTTGTGTGTTGTCGCCTCGGCATCGGCACTGCACTGTGTGGGCGTTGAAATTGGGCTCTGTTGCTGAGTCGGAAGATCTGAACGAGCGATCGTCCCCCCCGTCTTCAGTACAACGATCTGGCGAACAAGATTTTCAAGTTCGCGCACGTTACCAGGCCATGCATGCGAAACCATCCACTCTTCCGCATCCCGCGCGAATCCATCAAAGTCTTTGCCTTCTTCGCCAGCATACCGCGCCAGGAATCGTTCTGCCAGCAAGAGGATATCAGCCCCGCGATCGCGCAATGGCGGAAGCGCCACCGGGATTACGTGTAGGCGATAGTACAAGTCTTCCCGAAGCTTGCCCGTGCGCACGGCCTCAAGCGCATCGCGATTGGTCGCCGCGACAATTCGAATATTGGACTTGCGGGTCACGCTATCGCCAACACGCTGATACTCGCCCAACTGCAAAAATCTCAGCAGTTTCGGCTGCAGCTCGATCGGCATTTCGCCAAGCTCATCCAGGAAGAGTGTCCCGCCTTCGGCCAGCTCCGCTGCGCCAGCGCGATCTGAGGTGGCGCCCGTAAACGCGCCTTTGACATGCCCGAATATCTCGCTTTCGATGAGGTCACGCGGGATGGCGCCGCAATTGATGGCGACGAACTCGGCCTTGCGCCGCGGACTGAGATCATGCACCGCGCGGGCGATCAATTCCTTACCTGTGCCGGTCTCACCCGTGACAAAAACGCTGGCTTTTGAAGGAGCGGCCGCCTCTATCGATTTGAACACGCCTTGCATGACCAGCGATTTGCCAATGATCCCGCAAAAGTCGGATCGGCTCACCGTCGGCTCGACCCGTTTCACGGTTTCCTTGAGCTCGAAGCCCTCGACCGCATTCTGTGCGGTCAGCCGGAGCCGGTCTTTCGTCGTCGGTTTGACGACAAAATCGACAGCGCCCCGGCGCATGGCATCAACCGCGACGGACATGGAGCCATTCGCTGTGATCACGATCACCGGACAATTGAGAGCGGCAGCCGTCCAGCGGTCGAGTAGATCCAGCCCATTCGCATCTGGCAGTTTGAGATCAAGCAGGATGCAGTCCGGGGTTTCTGCTTCAACGGCAGATATCGCCGTGGCGCCGGTATCGGCGATTGAGATGGCGCTGAAATCATGCCGCAAATGCGCTTGATAGGTCCGCGCCAGAGATGGCGTGTCTTCAACAATGAGAAGTCGTCCAAGGTCAGGCATGATCAAGCTCCCAGATAGTCTTTTTCGAGAGCCGCAGTGACCGAACTTGCTTCGGACTCGATGCTCGCCATGAGGGGCTCGAACCGCTCCGTCTTGCCAATCTTGGCCATTTGCTCAAGTTCCGCGGCCAGTCGGCTCAGCTCTGTCGCCCCAATGTTTGAGGCAGCGCCCTTCAGTGAGTGCGCGTGATGTTCAAGCTCAGTCTGCTCGGATGTTTTCAATCCTGGAATGCGCCAGGTCAGTTCGTCCAGAAAGATCCGACCGATCTCGGCATAGGTTTCGAGATCACCTTCCCAGACTTCATCAATGGCATCTTTGTCGAGCGCGCTCATGGCTTTCTCCTTGGCGGTTTTCTTTTCTGCAAGCGGGGCGCTTGTGCCGCCCAGCCATTTTTCGAGTTCAGTGCGAATGGCTTTCGGTCGAACGGGTTTGGTGATGTATCCTGAAAATCCGATCTGGAAGGCGCGATCGCGGTCCCCTTTGAGCGCGTGCGCGGTCATCGCGACAATCGGTGTGGTGTAGCCGCGCTGGCGCAGGATTCGCGTGGCTTCCAATCCGTCCAGGTTGGGCATGGAGACATCCATGAGAACGACATCAAAGTCGCCGTCCAGCGCAGCTTCGACCGCGGCGGCGCCGTCCAGAACGTGCTCATAGTCGAGACCGAGACGATCGAGCATTTTTTTGGCGACCATGGCATTGGTCTCGGAGTACTCTGCGATGAGGATGCGGCAGCTCTACAATTCTGTTTCCGTGTTTCGAGCTTCGACATCTTCCGTGCTAGGTCCGGCGTTTTCGTCGGGTACTCTGAACGTGAACGTCGACCCCACACCAGGGGCACTGCTGACAGAAATCGATCCATCCATGATGTTGGAGAGCTGGCGACAAATCGCCAGTCCAAGACCGGCACCACCATGCGTCTTTGACCGCGACGAGTCAGCTTGTTTGAACCGATCGAACAGCACGGTTTGATCCTGCTTTGAAATACCGATCCCGGTATCGCGCACTTCCAGAACCAGTTCTGTTCGCTCTCCCACATCTGCGACATCAATGTTTACAGCGACGACACCGCGCTGGGTGAATTTGATCGCATTGCCGACCAGATTGATCAGAACCTGGCGGATCTTCCCGATATCGGAATTCAGCTGGCCGCCCGGCGTGTTCAATTCCGTCGACAGGGTCAGGCCTTTCTTCTCGGCCAAAGGCTTGAAGACTTCTGCGACGATGGTTTTCAACTCGGTGGGATCGAAGACGGAGAGCTCCAGATCAACTTCACCCGCTTCGATGCGCGACAGGTCGAGCAAGTCATCGATCAGCGTGAGCAGGGTTTCGGCGGAACGCTCTGCCGCTTTCACCAGGTCTGCCGTCTGTTTGCTAACACTGTCATCCTCAATCAGGGAGAGCGAGCCAATCACGCCGTTCAGCGGAGTCCGCATTTCGTGAGACATATTGGCGAGGAAGTCGGATTTCGCGATATTCGCCTTCTCGGCCGCTTCCTTGGAGTCGCGCAATTGCCGCTCTTTCGCGAGCCGGTCGGAAATATCGCGGATCACGCCATAATAGAGCTCACCATCGGCACTTTCGATACGACGACCGAGCAACTCGGTCGGGACGCGCTCCGCCTTGGCATTCAGAAACTCGATCTGAACCCGCACCGTTTCGCCATTGCCGGCCTGGCTCATTCCGGACAGCGCCTCGGCGAGATTGTCAGGCGCGACGAAATCTATGGCCGGCCGCTTGAGCATTTCTTCTTTGCTATAGCCCGCGAGCTGGCAGGCCAGGTCATTGGCGTCCAGAAGCTCGCCGCGGGCATTGATCACCACAATGGCGTCTGGCGATAATTCAAACAGGCTCTGGAACCGTTCTTCCGAGGCGCGCAATTTGTCTTGCGCCGCTTTGACCTCGGTAATGTCGCGCAGATAGGCTGAGAAGAAAGTCGTTCCGCCAAATTCGACCGGGGAGATGGCGAGTTCGACCAGCAGGTCATCGCCCGCCTTGTTCGTCGCCGGCACTTCCACGCGCTTGTTCAGAACCGCATGCTCACCGGTTTTAAGATAATGTACCAATCCGTTGTGATGCGCCCCGCGCAGATTCTCCGGGATCACAAGATCGGCAAGGACTGCGCCGACAGCTTCTTCGCGTGTGTAGCCGAAGACCTGCTCAGCGGCCGGGTTGAATTCAACCACAATGCCGTCTTCGTCCATCATGATGATACAGTCGAGCGCTGCGTCGATGACGGCGTTGCGCAGCGCATTATCTCGCTCGATCGCAACCAGTGTCTTTTCAGCCATCGTCGGGGCTCCGTCGTGCCCTTTGGCACGTGTTTGGTCTCGTTTCGTCATTGCTTCGCCTGCTTGCATTTTGCTGCAGCCTTGCAATTTTCGATTCAAACCCGCCCGCTTGAAAATGTCTTTATTTTTCTGACACCTAATGGATCGGCTTTGCGCTCTTCTGAGTGTCAGCTTGCAGTATGCCACATGAATATTTGCAAAATGCAAATGAGAGCACTGCAATTTGCAACACTCCCTGCACCTCAGTAAGCGCCGCGCGCTGTCAGAACGGCCAGAGGCGTTCGAAACAGGATCGCGATATCCATCCAGATGGAGCGCTTTTGCAAATAAGCGACATCGAGGACGACTTGGCGATCAAAGGCGAGATCGGCCCGCCCCATGATTTGCCAGAAGCAGGTGATCCCGGGCTTACCCCGCAGGCGACGGCGCGCAACAGAGGAGTATTTCGCCACCTCCACCGGCAAAGCAGGCCGCGGTCCGACCAGAGACATGTCGCCTATCAACACGTTCCAGAGCTGCGGCAGCTCATCGATTGAGAATTTGCGGATGAACCGACCCACACGGGTGATCCGGGGATCACGTTTGAGTTTGAACGTGACGCCATCGTCGCGGTCATGCTTCTGCTGGCTCAGTTCTGCCTGAGACGGACCATCAATCCGCATAGACCGGAATTTGAAAATCTCGAACTCCCTACCATTCTCACCCACACGGGTCTGACGGTAGAGCGCAGAGCCCTTGCTTTCCAGGCGAACCGCCAATGCCGTTCCGAGCAAGAGCGGCGACAGAACCAGCAACCCGGCAGCCGAACCAACAATGTCCATGCTGCGTGCCAAAGCGCGGTCAATCGACTGCACCACTTTTCGCTTACGACGACCGAACGCATATTTCGCGGCGTTAAGCGTGAACGTAATATTGCCGATGAGATAGCGCTGCCACATGCGGCGCGGTTCGCATTTCAGACGATAGAGCCACTCTGTTCCGGACTGACGCATCCATTTCGGGGCGCGGGGTATACGGCCCGAGGCGAAGTCCAGTAATCCGCCGACGCCCAGAATAACCGGCGCGTGAAGGCGGTGACGCACACGCGCAATCCAGGTATCTTGTGATGGCACCCCAAACGCGACGAAGACCACGCGCGCGCCGGATGCATTGATCTTGGCAATCACCTCATCTTCTTCGCGCGGACTGAAATAGCCATGATGCGTGCCCACGACAGAGAGGTTTGGGCATTCCGCCATTGTGTTCTGGGCAGCCGCTTCCGCGACCCCGTCCCGGCCGCCGAGGAAAAAGACCGGGATGTTACGAAATGCCAGGCAACGGCAAAGCGGGCCAAACAGGTCGGTCCCGTTGAGGTTATCGCCAAGGGTTTGGCGATCCATCTTTGCCGCCAGCGCGATGCCCGATCCGTCAGGCAGCAACGCATCGACATGTTCTAGCGTGTCGCGATACTGCCAGTCCTTGCGCGCTACATTGGCGCAATGCGCATTGAGGAAAGCAATCTGGGTCGGTGTCCGTGACTGGGCGCGGTCAGCGATCCAGTAAACCGTTTCGGCCATCCCGGCATTGACCACGTCATAGCCGAGAACGGTTTTTGTTTTCAAAGTCCGTTCCGGACCAATTCGCGGCCGACGGAACGGAGCGGGATGGACAGTCATGATTGGGCGAGATGAAAGCGTTTGCATCGCGGCGCTCCTGCGTTGGAAATTACACAGGGTCAGTGGCAGGATGTGTTCCGAGCGATCTTGGACTCAATTTTCTTCAATAAATACTGAGCACTGGGCTATTGCAGACAGATTTATACGATCCCTCGAGCGTGCATTTCGCATCAGGTTTTCCTCGCAATTTGCAAGGCGCTTTGCATTTTGCAAACAGCGAATTTCGGCAAGCGAAATAATATTATTCAATAATAACAGGGCACTAAGAGAGCGCCGCGTCACGGGGCCAAAACGCAGCGATTCTTGAACCTCTTCTTTCAAATCTTTCGAGGAGAGGTCGCATGACCCTGCCCCTATCAAAGACTCTGCGTGCCAAAGTCCAAGCGATGGTTGAGCACAAACTCAGCCGGAATGTTGGCTGGCTAACAGGCGCGGAATTCATCAGCCGCTTTGGCCGGATCATCGCCGCCATCATCCTTGCGCGCCAGCTGGATGCGGTGGCGTTCGGGATCGCTGCGATTGCTCTAACCATTTTTGAAATCACCCGAGTCTTCACAGAAAACGGAATTGGCGCCGCTGTGGTCCGCGCCCGCGACGAAGACTATAATCGTACGGCCAATACCGCGCGACGCCTAATGTGGGGCGTCTGCCTGGCCCTGGCCGTTATACAGATCGTTGCCGGCGTCATCGTCGAATGGATCCTGCCCGGGCGCCAGGCCGGGGTGATGGTTGCGATGCTTGGTCTGGTCTTCCTGATCATGCCGTTTGGCGTCATGCACGCTTATGCCCTGCTCCGCGCCGAGCGGATGAAAGAGCTGGCCGCGATCAACACAGCGCAAGTCGCCAGCGATCACGTTTTGACGGCTGTCCTGGCCATTCTGGGCTTCGGCGCATGGGCCATTGTCCTGCCGAAATTGCTGACCGCGCCGATCTGGCTGGTCGGGATGCTGCGCACCAAAGCCTGGACGCCGAACCTGTCGGCTGGCTTTGCACCGATTGCCGGAATCCTCATATTCTCCTGGCCCGTGCTGGGTTCAGAATTGATGTGCGCGTGCCGTGATCAACTCGACAAGTTCATCGTCTCCCTGATGTTCGGTGTTGAAGCGCTTGGCCTCTACTATTTCGCTTTCAATGCCGGCCTCGGCGTCTCCACGGCCTTGAATCGCGCCTTCTCAAATGCCGTATATCCGCATCTCTGCGCGGCCGGGGATCAACTCGGCGCGTACCGGAAAGCGCTGCGTAATCTCGGTATTCCATTCATCATTGTCTATGGCGCTCAAGCCGCTCTGGCCCTGGTCTATGTGCCCATCATCTTTGGCGAAGCCTGGGCCCCGGCCGCCCCACTCGTCGCCATTCTATGCCTTGGCGGCCCCGCCAGACTGCTTGTCGATGCGGCGCGTATCAAGGCACGCGCAGAAGGCAGGTCGGGACGGGACTTCCGCATCTCGATCGGGCTGACGTTCAGCGTTCTTCTTCCCTTCGCGCTCTTTGCGCAACAGGGCCTGGCCGTCGCCGCCATCATTTCCGTGACCTGCGCAACCGTGTTCGCGATCGCCGTCACGCAGCAGAGCGTTCGCGCATCGACGCCCAATCAGATCCACACCATGGGAGCAACATCATGACCCCGAAACCAACCGTCTCAATCATCATGCCGGCCTATAATGCCAGCGCGACCCTGACAGCGAGCGTTCGCAGCGCGCAAGCGCAATCCCTGCAAGACTGGGAGCTGATCATTGTCGATGACGGGTCGACCGACGACACCGCTGAGGTTGCGCGCTGGCTAGCGCGTTCGGACCCCCGCATCTGTGTCCTTCAACGCTCAAACCAGGGCCCTTCGGCCGCGCGAAACTGCGCCGCAAGCGTTGCCCGCGCAGACATCCTTGCCTTTCTGGATGCCGATGACTTTTGGGCGCCTGAACGCCTGTCGACCATGGTCAAGGCGTTTCGCGTCCTGCCAAAGGCTGGCGTCCTGTTCAGCCGCACCCGCTTTGTCGACGCCGACACACTAAAGCCCGGAACCCTAACCCCGCATCGGTCACGCCTTCGTCCGGCTGATCTGATGTCTGAAAATGCGTTGTGCAGCACCTCCAATATCGTCTGCCGCAATGATACGTTTCAAGCGACAGGCGGGTTCACGACAGGCTTGAACTATGCCGAGGATCAGGACTGGTTGCTGCGCGTCGCGCTCGACAATCGCTGGCATATTGTCGGCCTCGACCAGGAATTGTTCTTCTATCGCTCATCCGGGCAAAGCCAGTCGGCTGATCTGGACGCGATGCGAGACGGCTGGCTTCGAATGGTGGGTCGCGCCTGCTTGAACTTTCCCGACACAGCTCCTGCTGCAGCCCGGCGCGCCTATGGTCCCATTCACCGACAACTGGCCCGGCGGGCCCTGAGAATGGCAAGGCCACGCCTGGCCCTCAACTATATGCCACTCGCCTAGCAGCACGAACCACTGATGCTGGTGCGCCAGCCGAGACGCACCGGCCTGACGCTCGCTGGCGCGCTGCTATCCCTCATTCCCAATCAAGCCCTGAAGGAGCTCGTTGCCCGATGAAACCCCCTATCGTTTCCGTGATCATGCCGGTTTACAACACGGCGAAATATGTCGAGCCCGCCATCGCCTCCGTTCTGGCTCAAACCTATGCCGATTTTGAGCTTCTCATCATTGACGATGCAGGGACGGACGAGTCCATCGAGTTGTGCCGCGCGTATGATGACCCCCGCATTCAGATTATCTCGCAGGCAAATCGCGGCCTGGCGGGCGCGAGAAATACCGGCATCCGAAATGCGCGCGGTCAGTTTATCGCGCTGCTGGATTCCGATGATTTGTGGGAACCGAAGAAACTCGAAAAGCATATCGAACACTTGCGGCGTGCGCCGCATATTGGTGTGAGCTATGCCGCGTCCGCATTGATCGATGATAATGGCCAGATGCTGCGCATCGTGCAGCGACCGAAACTGCACAATGTCAGCCCGCAGGACATTTTCCTGCGCAACCCGATCGGTAATGGTTCAGCGCCCGTGCTCCGCCGCGCCGTCTTTGAAGACATAGCCTTCCTCAATCGGGATCGCGATGAGCATGATTATTTCGACGATACGTTTCGCCAGTCTGAGGACATTGAATGCTGGTGCCGGATCGCGCTCACGACCGATTGGGGGTTTGAAGGAATCCAAGGCACCTATACGCGTTATCGCATCAATGAAGGCGGTCTGTCGGCGAATGTCGTCAAACAATTCGCGACATGGTCCCGCGTAAAAGACCGTGTCGCGCAGCTTGATCCTCATTTTGCGGCCCGCTGGTCGCCTTATGCCGAAGCGTTCCAGTTGCGTTATCTTGCCCGGCGCTGTGTGCGTATGGGCGAAGGCGCTTTGGCCTGGTCCTTGATGAAGGATGCGCTGAAACTCTGTCCCCGGATCATCCTTCGAGAGCCTGCCAAGACGCTGTCGACCCTGGCGGCCGCATCCGTGCTTCGCTTTCTGCCAAGTTCTTTCAACGCGCCGCTGCAAGCGCTCATTCAAAAGGGGTAGGACATGCTGGCGAACCGCAAGATCGTTCACGTGCTCGATGATCTCGCCATGGGCGGGGTCACGCGCGCATTGAAAAATTTCGAACACCCAGAGCTCGCTGCCATGGGCGAACACAAGACGATCGACATTCGACAAGGGCGCGTCCGCGCATCGGGGCCCGATGACATCGCAATTATCCATTTTACAGCCAATTGGAAAAAGCTTGGCTGGCTGCTGGATCTGCGTCTGCGCGGCGGGTTCGAGCGCATCATGCTGATCGAGCATTCATACACCCAGGGATATGAAAGCAGCGAGGTTTTACCGAAGCGGCGTTTCCGGCAAATGCTGCGATTGGCATACAGGCTCGTGGACGAAGTGGTCGCGGTCTCAAAGACACAACGTGAATGGATGATCGCACACACGCTCGCGGCGCCCGACAAAATCATCGCCATTCCGCAATCTCGCATTTGCACAGACTTGCTGACCATGACCCCCTGCAACCGCGACGCAGGTCCATTGCAGATTCGGGCTTTTGGCCGGTTCCACAAACAGAAAGGGTTCGACCTTCTGATCAAGGCCATGGCCCGTGTCCCCGCAGATCTAGCAACGCTCAAGATTGCGGGCACGGGTCCGGATGCTGATCAGCTGGAAGCGCTCGCACACGGACTCGATCACGTTGATATCTGCCCACCATTCGACTCGCCGGAATCGTTTCTGTCGGAAGCAGACCTGGTCGCTATCCCGTCACGCTGGGAGGCATTTGGACTGGTTGGCACTGAAGCTCGCGCGGCAGGCCGCCCCATCCTTGCCGCGCGAGTCGACGGTTTGCGCGATCAATTGGATGCAGACGGGTTCGGGCATGCGCCGGGTAGCGTCTCGAGCATTGTCAGCGCCATATATCGCTCTGTAAACGCGGCCAACATCAATGAGCGCGGCCGGTCTTCAAGAGACCGCGCCGCCGTTGAATATGATCGGATGATCAGCAGTTGGTGTGCGCTGCTAAGCCGGTCATGACGCCATGAGCACCCGCATCATCGGCATCGACATTGCCCGCGCGGTCGCGATCCTTCTGGTTACCTGGAAACACAGTATGGCCAGTTTTGGCGCACGCGGCGTGCTTGATGGATGGGCGCATTACAGTCTTGAAGTCCTGATGCAATTGGCGACACCGATCTTTCTGCTACTCTTCGGCGCCATGCTGGAGCTGGTTTATCGGCCGCGATTTGAACGTGGCCTGGTGTGCGCGACGTCGCGTCGATTATTTAAGCGCGCCTTGCAATGCTACGGCTATTATGCGCTCGCCATTATCGTGTTTTTCGGGGTCATGGGCACCTATTCCTGGATGTCCCTTCCGCTTGTCTTTACCGGCTTTATCAGCGTGCCCTATTCCCACCTTTTGGCGTTTTACACCGCGGCCCTCGCGCTTGCCCCGTTGCTGATTTGGGTCCGCATCCATTATGGTCTGAGGCAGCTCATCTGCCTGGCTTCATTGATCCATTTGGCACACCCGCTCTTTTCATTGCTGCCCGCTGCACCGGAACTGTTCGGGCGCGATTACCTGCAACACATGAGTGGGTTTCTTTATGGCAAGGGAGTCGACTTTATCGGCCCGTCGCTCATTCACGGGCTTTCGCTGGTCTGTTTCGGCATGCTGTTCGGACATGGACTGAAACCCTCGCAGAAAACAGCAGGCACCCGCACGCTCTCGCCGCGCGTTTCGCTGTTGATGGCGGGCGCCTGTCTTGTCGTCATTGGGCTAAGTTTCAACTGGCAGTCGCCAAGGGTGAGTTTGCAAAGCCTGGTCGGCGCAGAGCTGCGCATCAGCAGTCATCCGCTTTATTTCAGCATTGGGATTCTGGGCGCAATCATTGTGACCTGGATCTTCATCGGTTTGAATGACATCCTGAAAGTCGGCATTGGACGCAGCCTTCAAGTGTTCGGCCGCCGAAGCCTGTTCGCGTTCGGGATCGGCAACATCCTGGCTTATGTCGCACCTAAAGCGTGGATCGGCATGTTCGGTCTTTGGGGCAGCGTGCTGGCGCTCTTTACCCTGGTTTGCATCCTGACCCTGTTCTACGATCAAATCGAGCAGCGCCAGGTGTTCAAACGTGAATTTGGATGGCGACTTCCAAAGCGTTGGCTGAGGCATAAGCCTATCGATTAGGAGCTTAAAGCGGGGGACGCTGGTTCCGCCTGGCTTGCCTGCTGCAACTCCTTCGCGGCGATTCCCATGACAATCAATCCGGGCCAGATCAGATAGGCCAGGATCTCCAGATTCTCACCGATCGAATAGAACGCCATGAGCAGCACCATGCCAAAGGCGATGCGCCCAGCCTTGGAGCGTGTGACCGCCAGCAGAGCAAACTCGACCAGGCTCCAGACCAGCGGGATCGCGAGCGCAATTGCCCCGATTGCGCCTTTCACGAACAGCAATCCGTACCATGTATGATGGCTACCAATCGGCATGTATTCGACGGCGTGCGGGCCGCGTTCGACAATGCCATGCCCCCAGACCGGCGCTTCCGTCCACCAGCGGGTGATCGCGATATCGCCAAGCAGTTCCCGCACCCGCGTCGAGTCGGCGCGCATGGATTTGACCGAGTTTAGCGTCGCATCGATCCAGTCCAGAATATTCTGAGCCATCGGGGTCAACATGAGCAAACCAAGCGTCGCGGTGAACCACATTAGCGGACGTTTGCTTTCACCGACGGCAATCACTACCGGCCAGATGAACATCGCCGCCGCCAGAGCGAGCCGTGACTTGGAGGTGACAATCATCGCCAGGGCCGAAACAACGCCCATCCACTTCCAGAACCGTCTTTTGTCCGACAGAGCGAAGATCAGGTACATATTGCCAATCATGCCCGCCGCAGGCGACCAGGGCGTAAAATATCTGAGGCGGGTCGAGCCATCCATCGGTTCATATGAGTAGAGCTGAACGGCAAAGAATTCCGGGCCCGGGCCGCCCACCAGCTTGAGCGGCGAGACGAAGAGCCGCTCCGGCAAACCGACCATGGGCGCAACCAAAAAGACCGGCGTCAGAATCAGGGTTCCCAGGGCCACCCATCCAGCGGCGCGGATGATCGTTTCGACGCGAATATTCATGCACGCGCCGATCAGCGGGAATAAGGCAAGCAAGGCCCACCCCTTGGCCCACCCAATGGTTGACTTGATCGTCTGCCCGAGCCCCAAATTCTGGTTCATGTGCCCGACCTCGAGCGCCAGCAACATGACCAGCATGCCTAGGATCCAGACCCAGACACCGCTCGGAATGACAGGAACCGATTGCATCGCGATCTGGGCGTCGGCCAGATATGACCGGGCAAACAGGAGCCCCGTCAGCCCCACACCCAGCACTGGGCCCAACACATAGAGGCCGCCGAACAGATAGACGAACCAGGTCGCTGCGAGGGCGAAGGCGACTATAAGGTCTTCAGGAGCGCGCGTATGATGGGCAGTCTGATCCATAGCAAGGCCAATCCAATTGCGTAGAAGAACATCCCGGCCAGGGTGCCGAGGGCGATAAATTTCTTAGACGGGGTCGCAGGTGACTGCGGACGCGCGGGCGCCTCTACAGTTTGCGTCAAAGGATAAGACGCGAACATGTCCGTTCGGTTCGTATCGATCCGCGCCAGCGCGGACGCAAAAACCGTTTCGGCGACTTGATGATCGCGAAGAAGACCATCCAGCTCAGTTGCCGGTGCGGCCAATTGCTCAACCCGATCCTGCGTATCGAGCAGCTGGGTCTGCATGGCGTCACGCCGCTTCTCAACACCCGCCAGGTTGACGGTTGCGGCCACCAATTGCGCAATCAGCGCCGACCGCTCGCTATGCGATGTGTAATAGGCGCGATCCAGTTCTGCGAACGCTTCGAACCCGATCAGGACCCGGCCACGATCAAAGATCCCAGTATTCAAACCGGACAGTTCACGCGCGGCGGCGATGACGTCCGGATGGTTCGGACCAAACATATCCGTCAGTTCCGACCGCGTGGTGATCGCTTTTGATTGCGCTTCCAGCATTGCCTGAAACGCGCTGTCGGAAAGCAGGGCCATTATGTCGATCGCCTGCTCCGCAGAGACCCCCAGAATGCCCGACAGTCGTTTGACTTCACTCAGCGCAACCAGCCGTTCCGCGTCAGCGCGTTCCAGTTCAATCCGCAGGGTTTCGGTTTGCCCCACGAGGTCACGAAACTGCTCAACAGAGATTAAGCCATGCTCTGTCTGGAAGGCGATAATCTTCGCCTGCGTCTGCCGCACAGCCTCCTCAAAGCCGGCCAGCGTGTCGCGATACGCCGCCTCGCGCAGGCTTTGTTCTTCTGCCCGCAACGCCGCGAGTTCTGTCTCGAAGACATCCAACCAGGCGTCCGCCAATTGATGCGCGGCGTCCGGGCTATCTGCTTTGACGGAGACGTACATAAGCTTGGTCTGGTTCGCCAGCTTGATGCTTGGCGCGGGTACGTCGGTCAGCGGCAAGTCGAGTTTGCCAGCCACACGGCCGCGCAACCGATAGGATTGCAGGAGACGCTTGTAATTCTCTGTTGGACTGAGGCTCTGGCTGCCAAAGGGCGAGGCCGTGTTGCTGGTGGCCTGACCAAGCGAGTCCAGATTCACGGAGACGCTGGACCCTGCCCCTGGTAAAATCAGTGTAAAACCGCTGCTATAGGTCTTTGGCGAGAGGGTTAGGAATGCAAGGGCAAGAACGCCTATTGCAATCCATCCGGCCACCAGGACCATACTATATCTCAGAAACCGTCCTTGGGGCCGGCCGCCCTTTAAGAAGCTCCAATTGCCGGTCATCGGACGATCCCCCCGATCAGAGCGGCATTGAGCAGCGGAGACACCGATTCAGACACCATGGCGATCACATCGCGGACATTGGTGACGTGCGAGTCGTAACAGGCAATCGCATCATTTGGCAGCAATACAGGATTGAAGTCATCGCGGTCGCCGCGGCGCACCAGATCCTCAATCGAGCGCGCGACCACTTCGCTTTCACCCGTCACTGGATTGCGCGAGATCAGCACGCCCCAGCGGCGGGCATTGGTGGCCTGGATGCCGCCAACGCAATTGGCTGAGACCAGGCCCTGCAGGAAACGGGTCCCATAAGGCAGCTTGGTCGCGTGCTCCCCAATCGCCGAAGCCGCATGCGACGCAGCTGGCCGGGTGAGGTTGGACATATAGACACGAATACCGGGCGGCGTAATGCGAGATGGGCGCGCCAAAGCAATCTGAAAACAGCCCCGCGCCGGTACGTGTACGCGGTCGCACGCGACGAGGAGCGGATCATCACACGGACCACCGTCAATTGCGCAGGTCATGTCGAGC
>ERZ1740070.1182-NODE-1182-length-16566-cov-6.113803_pt1 | contig 16566 bp, 22 predicted proteins | sample MGYA00581734_ERZ1740070 | MGnify/ENA primary metagenome ERZ1740070 (study PRJEB43018, sample SAMN04849744) | marine metagenome | isolation source: floating plastic debris | place: Pacific Ocean | collected 2008-09-01 | study: EMG produced TPA metagenomics...
ACTTGGGTACGGGGGCCTGTCGCGTGACACTTCACACACGCGCGATGTCACGCGTGGGCGTTTACTCTGCCGCTTGAGAGGGGGCTTCGGCTTCCATTTGCGCGATAAAACGCTCTGCTTCGAGAGCGGCCATGCACCCCATGCCCGCGCTTGTCACGGCCTGACGGTATTCATGATCTGTCAGATCGCCCGCTGCAAAGACCCCGGGGATCGATGTTTCGGTGCTGTCGGGTTTTGTCACCACGTAGCCACCCATATGCGTCTCAAGCTGGTCCTTGACCAATTCGGACGCAGGCGCATGACCAATGGCCACGAAGAAGCCCTTACAGGGGACTTCGGTGATCTCACCGGTTTTGACGTGTTTCAGGCGCACCGCTTCCACGCCCAGGGGGGCTTCGGTGCCGGTGACTTCGTCTACAGTGTGGTCCCAGATCACTTCGATCTTGGGGTTCTTCATCAAACGGTCGATCAGGATCTTCTCGGCGCGCAGGCTGTCGCGGCGGTGCACCAGCGTCACCTTGGAGGCGAAATTGGTCAGAAACAGCGCTTCTTCAACGGCTGTGTTACCGCCGCCGATCACAACGACCTCGGCCCCACGATAGAAAAACCCGTCGCAGGTGGCGCAGGCGCTGACACCGAAGCCTTTGAATTTCTCTTCTGAAGGCAGGCCAAGCCATTTGGCTTGCGCCCCGGTGGCAAGAATCATCGCATCAGCAGTGTAAGTCGTGCCGCTATCGGCCACGGCCACGAAGGGGCGGGCGTTCAGATCAACCGAGTTGATGTGATCGCTGATAATCTCGGTCCCCATTTCGCGGGCGTGGTTTTCCATCCGGACCATCAGGTCGGGGCCCATGACGGTCGCGTCACCGGGCCAGTTTTCCACATCTGTTGTAATCGTTAGCTGACCGCCGGGCTGGATCCCCTGAATAAGCACAGGGTTCAGCATGGCGCGACTGGCATAGACGGCCGCAGTGTAGCCTGCCGGACCGGAGCCGATAATCAGAACTTTAATGTGCCGTGTGTCATTCATAACGCAGCCCTCTGGAATCTCTGTGTGAGACGGATATAGACGCTCCGGCGGGCTCTTGAAAGAGGGCATCCCACTGCTTGCATATCGGGCATTCGCAAAAAGAATAGAATAATTTTCTTGCGCGTTCTTGAAATATTGTTGCGCAGGTCAGACCTTGAGCGTAAGGTTCAGTGGGAAAACGAGGGAACTATGGCCGGATCAAAACTAGACCCGATCGACCGCCAGATTTTGGCAGAACTGCAAGCAGACGGGCGTATGACCAATGTTGAGTTGGCCAAGCGCGTTGGTATTTCAGCGCCTCCGTGTTTGCGGCGGGTGCGCACGCTGGAAGAGGCTGGATATATCCGCGGCTATCACGCTGATGTCGATCCGCGTGAGCTGGGCTTTGAGGTTCAGGTTTTTGCGATGGTCGGTCTGCAAAGTCAGGCCGAAAGTGATCTAAGCGCGTTCGAGGCGCGCTGCCGCGATTGGCCGCTGGTGCGCGAATGTCATATGCTGAATGGCGAGGTGGATTTCATCCTCAAATGTGTCGCACCTGATCTGAGCACATTCCAGACATTCCTGACGTCAGATCTGCTGACGGCGGAGAATGTGGGCAGCGTAAAGACGTCACTGGTGATACGCGGGGCCAAAGATGAGCCGGGTGTGCCTTTTGATGTCATGGAAGAACGGTTGAGCCGGTCGGCCTGACGTGGAACGGTGGGGCACACCTACCCCACGGAGGACGCGATGGCACGAACGGTACTCATCACAGGCGGGGCGCGCGGGTTGGGTCGCGCGCTGGTTCAGGACTTTGCGTCGGACCATCAGGTTGCTTTGGTCTGGAACACGACACCTCCTGAAGATCTGCCTCATGGTGTTTTGGCCATTCAAGGCAATCTGGTTGAACCGGGATGCTGCGCCGATGTGGTTGCACAGGTCATCGACAGGTTTGGGCAGTTGGATGTCATCGTGAACAACGCAGGCACCGTCCAGATGAGCCCGAAAGAGACGTTTGACGCGCAGGCCCAGCGCGAGATCCTTGATGTGAACCTACTGGCTCCGGGTGATCTTTTGGCGGCGGCACTGCCGCATCTGAAACGCGGTGCGTCGGTCGTAAATATTTCGTCGGTGAATGCGGTATTGCCGCCGCGTGGCGCGGCAATCTATGGCGCCAGCAAAGCGGCGCTAAACCTGTGGACCAAGGCCATGGCCAAGGAACTGGGCCCCGAGGGCATCCGTGTGAACGCCGTCGCGCCGGGCGCGTTTGAGGTGGCCGATAAGCCCCGCCCGGACGAACTTGTCGATCTATTCGTCGAGATGACCGCATTGAGCCGCCTTGGCACGCCGGATGATATTGCACCTGTGGTACGATTTCTGGCCAGCGATGCAGCGCGTTTTGTCACCGGTGAGGTGATCGCGGTATCGGGTGGCTATCGGCTGTAGCGGCAGGTCTTATGCGACGCGGGCTGCGAGCAGATCATCTATCGAAAGCCGGGGATGCGCCATCGGGCCGAAATCCTCGATCTGGCGTATGCCGGGGAACATCGACAGGTACAGCGTCAGCATATCGCGGCTGAGCTGGCTTTCGATTTGCGCTCCGGGATGATGCGTTTCGACCTCGACACCGTTGACCAGCATGGTGTCGTGGCGGGGCACCAGCAGTTGATACAGTTTCACCGGGCTGATGGGCCGTATCTCAAGGATGGCATCGCCATCAACCAGCCCCTGAGCCGGGGCAAGGCAATCAGGCGTCCCATACATGCTGTGAAAAGCGGGGATCCGGTGGAGCACGCGCGCAGCAGGACCCAAAACCAGATCCGGCATCGGACGGTTCAGCCCAAGGCTGTCGGCTGCAATTCTTGTCAGGGCGCGGTTGGGCTGCTGGGCGTCCGGGGCATTGGGCAGCAGCGTCATTGCGCCGACCCATTGCACGGTCTGTGCGCCGTTATTTGTGGTCGTGATGTCATCGCCGGGCAGGATATCCTCGACCGCGCGCGGGCCATCCGGTGTCGCAATCAAAGTGCCACGTGCGAGTGTGGCAAAGCAATTTTCAAACGGCTGCGTTGCGGGGGCCAGACGGCCCATGTCGATCAGCGCTCCGTTGGGGTCCAGAGCGGTCATCTCATATTTGCGCAGCAGAGGCCGGCGGCGCTGAGATGACCCGTCTGGGCGAACACCTCTCCCCATGGCGGAACTTGACGCCGGGGCAGAGGAAGGTGTCACCGCGAGGCCAGCGGTAACAGAGGAAGGGCGGTTCATGCGATCTACCTTTTAGGTTTCACGCTGTCGGCCCCACCGACAACAGCGAACATCCGTTGCTTGTCTTAACCTGGCCCCAATTCCGTCACATTGTCAAAAATTTCTTTTCATTGCAGTAGGTTGAGGAATTAATGCAGCAAGTCTTGGTCAGTTTGTTTCTGTTTTGCAGACGATTGTGCCACATTTTGAAGGGCGTATGTTTCTGACTGCTCGAATCGACAAGCCGCGAAAGACCTTAGCCATGACCCAGCATCACGCCTCTTGCCTGTGTGGCGCCGTCCAGATCACGGTCAGTGGGGATCTGCCTGACGGCATCGCGTGTCATTGCAGCATGTGTCGCAAAGTGACGGGGCATCACGAAGCGGGGGTCGATGTCGCAAAGACACGCGTACAAATCGCGGGCGCGGATAGCATCACCTGGTATGACAGCTCGCCCAAGGTGCGCCGCGGGTTTTGTCGGATTTGCGGTGCGTCGCTGTTTTTCGATCCACCTCATCTGGATTGGATCGGAATTTCGCTGGGTGCCTTCGATGGGCCCACGGGGACCAGGCTGGCCAAGCATATCTTTGTGGCGGATAAGGGGGATTATTACGACATCTCGGATGGCTTGCCTCAGGAAATGACGCCGCCGGAACAGTAGGATCCTTTTATGAGCCAAACGATGCTTATCAGTGGCGGATCGCGGGGGATCGGGCGCGCGACGGCTTTGCTTGCGGCGGGTGCCGGTTGGGATGTGGCGTTTACCTATCGGGCGAACCGCACAGCGGCTGAAGAGGTGGTGGCGGAGATCGAAAGCCTGGGCCGGCGTGCGCAGGCGATCGCAGGGGACGTCGCGATAGAGGCAGATGTCTTGCGGGCGTTCGATCGAACGCAGACCACCTTTGGCCGGCTTGATGCTGTTGTCGTGAATGCAGGCATCGTGGGCTCTGCCTTGCCATTGGCCAAGATGAGCGTTGAGCGGATGCAACAGATGTTCGACACTAATATTCTTGGCGCGTTCCTTTTTGCGCGCGAGGCCGCACGGCGGTTGCCGGGCCAAGAGGGCGGGGCATCTATTGTGTTTGTCTCATCGGCTGCAGCGCGGCTTGGATCCCCTTTCGAATACGTCGATTACGCAGCCAGCAAGGGCGCAATCGACACGCTGACGATCGGGCTTTCCAAAGAGCTTGCCGGGCAGGGCATCCGCGTGAATGCAGTGCGCCCCGGTCTGATCGAAACAGAAATCCATGCAAGCGGCGGACAACCTGACCGGGCGCAACGCTTGGGGCAAACGGTCCCGATGGCGCGCCCCGGATCAGCGCAGGAGGTTGCCCGGTCGATCTTGTGGCTTTGCAGTGACGATGCGTCTTACTGCACGGGTGCTTTGCTTGATGTTGCGGGCGGGCGTTAAGCCGATTTTTACAGCTTTCAGGGGATAAAGCCCCTGGTTTGCAGTGATGTGCGGTTTACCCAGCCGGCCGCTGCGTCCTACAATCCAGAGGCGAGCGATATCGGGGTGATTCCGCTCGGCAAGACTGCCACCGGGGAGAGACAGGTTTTGAAATATTTTGCATTGGTCTGCGCCATGGCGCTGACTGCGTGTTCCGGGCCGAACTGGCCCGGGCCATCGGTTCCATCGCAGCAAGGCGCGAACCTTCAAATGGCGCGTATTGCGTTTAACGCATGTGTTCCAGACGCACACAGGGCCGGTCAAAACGCCGTTGTTGGCAGCTACGTCGCGGGTATTCTTATTTTGGGAGTTTTGCCCGGAGTGATCGGCGGTGCGTTGTCCGAGGATGTGTCCCGCACGGGTGGGGAATATCGTGGGATCGACAATTGCCTGGCGAAACGCGGCTTTCTATGGCGGGATCTTACACCGGCTGAATATCAAGCCCTGCAAGGCAAACCGCGCTATGAACGCGAACGCATCCTGAACCATCTGATTGGCGGGGGCAGGCTAGACGGCCTGTCCTAGGCGCTTTTTTGGGGGCAAACCTTCCGCTAAGGTAAAAAAAAGCCGCCGCTCCGATCAGGAGCGGCGGCCAGATACCAGACGTGCAGGGAGGTGCCACGCCTTGGAAAACCTGTATGTCTAAGCGCTAGCGCGTTTTGCGGTCAGCAGCGCTTTGCGTTTTGCGATGAAAGCGGCGCGTGTCGTACCGCGTTCCCATGGCAGTTTGGTCGTTACCTTGTCAGCCTCTGCAATCATGGTCTTGATCCATGTCTTTTCGGTCTTCATCGCTTATGCCTTTCTGGACTGCCTGCCTGTGCTAGCGCGTCAGGGTTTCATCCTGGTTAATGGCGCTGTTGTGATGGGTATGGCGGGCCAATCAGGCGATGATTGGGCGAAATGCGAAAGATTTTAGATCATTTTGAGATGGATTGTGGCAGCGGCGGAAACAATGCCCTTGGTTAAAGGTGGCTAAAGCCGGATGGTCGAGATCAGCCGCCCGTAATCGGCCTCTTTGGCGTGGGTACTGCGGCGATAGGAAAAGAAGCGTTCAGGGTCGGAATAGGTGCAATGGCGGGTCCATTCCGCGGTCCCGACGCCCGCTTCGCGCAGACAGTGCAGCCCGAATGCCGGTAGATCAAACTGCATCCGGTCGCCCTTTCCACCCACGAAAAAGCGGGCATAGTCCGGGTCACGGTCCAGAAACATTTCGAAAAAGTCGGACCCAACCTCGTAGGCGCGCTGGCTGATCGCCGGGCCGATCACGGCTGTGATACCTGCGCGGGTGGCGCCTTGGGCTTCCATCGCAGCCACAGTCGCCTCAAGGATGCCGTCCAGCGCGCCTTTCCAACCGGCATGGGCCGCACCGATCACGCCAGCGGCCTTGTCTGCGAAGAGAACCGGCTGGCAGTCTGCCGTGAGGATCCCCAGCGCGATGCCGGGTGTTTTGCTGACCATTGCATCTGCGGGCGGGGTCTGGCCGTTGATGGGCCCTTCGACGGCAATCACATCAGGCGAATGGACCTGATAGACTGACACAAGCTGGTCAGGCGCCACGGCCATCGCTTGGGCCACGCGGGTGCGGTTGATCTTGACGATATCGTGCTGGTCCGAGGATCCGTAGCCACAGTTCAGCCCGGCAAACACACCCGACGATGCGCCGCCTTTGCGGGTGAAAAACCCATGATCCAGATCGGCAAGGCTGTCAGCTTTCAGAATTTCGAGCGTCATGTGTCCAGTCCAGCTGGGGGCATGCCTGACGTTGGGTAAAGCCCCAGGATTTTGAACAAGGTTCCCATTTCTGACGGGTGGGTCAAGCGGCGATGTGCAGCGATGTGGCTTTCGAGCGCGTCACTTGTGAGTTTTTGCGCAAGGGCGCGCGCGCGCGCTGTTATGCCGAGCCGTTCCAGCCAGACACCTTGCGGTGTCAGCCGGGTATGGGCGCAGGGCGCGGCTTGGGCCAGCGCTTCGAAATCGACATGCGCGGTAAGGTCCGCCATGCCGGGGGTGGCCAACGGATCGGCTGAGGCGTGGTTCTCCATCGCCTGAAACGTATCCCCCAGCGACCGCCAATCGCCATAATCGATGATTAGCGCGGCCCCGCCATGGGTGCCGATCCGCGTGCCGATCTCGTTTAAAATGGGCGCAGCGGCGGGGCAGGTTTCGACCAGATCGCCGTCTTTGGTGTCCTCTAATCGATGGGACAGCGCCTCTTGCGGGGTGGGGTCAGTTAGCCCGAAGACCAGGGCGTCGCCCTGCGCCCCCACCCGCCGTTCGCGCCAGCCTGCGCCGTCGCGTTGGAACTGGCGGATGGGCAGGGCGTCAAAAAACTCGTTGGCGATGAGGTAAAGCGGCTGATCGGGCAGCTTTGCGATGCTGTCGATATGGCGGGCTTGCGGCAGGGCCTTTTTTTGCACGTTGCGCAGCGCGGGGGCAGCTTCAAAGAAAACAAGCTCTGCCGCGTCGTGAAAGCCCGGAACCGCCTTGGTGGCGCGCCAGGCATCGGCCATCAGGGTACCACGGCCGGGGCCCAGTTCGGCAAAGGTGAAGGCATTGGGCGCGCCCTGATCCAGCCAGGTTTGGGCCAAGGCAAGCCCCACCAATTCCCCGAACATCTGCGAGATTTCGGGCGCGGTGATAAAGTCACCCTTGGCCCCGAACGCAACCTGGGTTGTGTAGTAGCCATGGGTCGGATGCAGCAGGCAGGTGGTCATATAGTCCGCAAGGCTCATTGGGCCGTTGGCGCGGATTTGCGCGATCAATTCAGTTGCCAGCGCCGTCATGTGCGCTGATGGGGGCGGCGGGTCCAAAGCATCAGGACGATGCCCACAGCAATCATCGGGATCGACAAAAGCTGACCCATCGACAGGCCGAATTCCCCCAGCCGCACGACATAGCCAAACGGGTTTTCCATCGTGATGTATTGCGCATCGGCTTGGCGAAAAAGCTCGACAAAAAAGCGCGCAGCCCCGTAGCCTGTAAAGAAAAGACCCGTCAGCAAGGCAGGTCGCTGCAGCGCCCCACGGCGGTAGGCCAGATAAAGTAGAACTGCCCCCAACAGCGCGCCCTCCAGCAGCGCTTCGTATAATTGCGACGGGTGGCGGGCGCACAGGCCGACAACATCCGGGCAGTCCTGCGCGGCTGCCGCCGGAAAGATCACGCCCCAAGGCAGATCTGTCGGGCGGCCCCACAGCTCGGCATTGATGAAATTGGCGATCCGTCCCAGAAAAATCGCAGGCGGTGTGGCCATGGCCAGCGCATCCGCCAAGTTCCAGAGCGGGACTTTATGCTTCCAGCAGAACCACGCAATCACGGCGACAACCCCCAGAAAGCCGCCATGAAACGCCATGCCGCCTTGCCAGATCATTGGGATCTCAAGCGGGTTTTGCAGGTAGTAGGCGGGTTGGTAGAACAGCACGAACCCCAGACGGCCCCCGATGATGACGCCAAGGATCACCCAGGTGAGCAGATCGTCGATCTGTTCGCGCGTCATCAGCGGCGTCTCGCGCCCCCAAATCGCAGGGCGCGCGCAGGCGTGGATGACGATGCGCCAGCCGATCAAGATGCCTACGATGTAGGCCAGCGCATACCAGCGCAGGGCAAACTCGAACCCACCGATCGACACAGAGAATATTTCAGGGCTGAGGTTCGGAAAGGGGATCGCGGCCAACATGAGCGCGATGTGTTCAGCCCCCTGCGGCGAAGTCAACCTTGAGAATGAGGCAGATCAGGCCCATATAGAACACAACTTGAAATAAAGGTGCCAACATGCAGACCCGCAACAAAATCATGGACGATATCTCGCAGCTGATGACCAACGCGATGGGCGTGGCGCAGGGTGCGAAAGACGAGGCGGAGACAGCGATGAAGTCGCTGGTGGACCGCTGGTTAGCGGACCGTGATTTTGTCACCCGCGAGGAATTTGACGCGGTGCGTGCGATGGCGCAGAAAGCGCGTGAAGAAAACGCGTCCCTGATGGCGCGGATCGAGGCGCTGGAAGCCAAGAAGAAGTAACCAGCCATTTGGTTAGCTGAAGGCGTCCTTTGGGGCGCCTTTATTGTTTGTAGGTTACTGTCGAGTAACTGTTTGATGGTCGGCTCAGCAGCACGGATCTGCTGTCGGGTTCCGCAACTGAAATGTCTGCTTTTCTAGCGCCTGACCCCGATTGTGTTGCTTCGGTGCCTGCAGGTCCAAACGACCAACCAAATCACTATCTTTGCCATCAGTCTCGTTGTGCCAGAGCGATAATCAGACCGATGCAGGCGACAGCGGCTCCGGTAAACTCTAAGGCGGTTGGACGCTCGCCCGTGATTGGCAAACCTATGATGAGTGTCGTGGCCGGAATGATCGCGGGGACAAGAGAGGCCCTCGCGGCACCAAGACGTTCAACGGCCATGCCAAAGGCGACAATCGCGCCGACGCCGTTGAACAAGCCATGTGCTGTCGCATGAAAGAAAAGTTCGCCCCAACTGAGGTGTCCCAGTCGCTCAGCAACACCGACAAACGGTGCCACAGGGAGGACGACGATGGCCGAGAGAACCGATACAGCCGCGGCCGCGCGCAGTCCTGATATCTGCCAGCGCTTTAAGAGCAGCGTGTAACCGACCCAGAACAAACCGGCCCCCACGAACATGGCATCGCCTATCAGGATTTCGGTGTTCATCACGAAGACACTCGGGCCAGCGATGGCGATAATACCGACAAGCAAGAGCACAGCACCAAACACCTGGCGTCTTGTCAGCACTTCGCCAAGCAGCAGCGCAGCCAGCCCCATTCCGGCAAGGGCAACCGTTGCAGGCTGGATCACAGCGCCATGCGCCAAAGGTGCAAACTGAAACCCGCCAACATTCAACCAAACGAAGATGGGGCCTGCTGTAAGGGCCAGAAACAGCGCATGTCGGAACGTAAGCGCAGGGTGTTTTCGTCGCCTAGACAGAATGAGCACCGGCGCAAGCAACAGACCAGCGATGCCAAAACGAAGCACCATCATGTCGATGGGCAACAACCCGTCTACAGCACCAACCCGCGACGCAATCAAGAATGAAGACCACATCAGAGCAGCCGTTAGCCCGAAAACGATGCCCATTGTTTCGCGGGATGGACGAATGGTCAGCATAGAAGGGCCTGCAAGAAATCAGTCATTGCACGATCCCTGCAAAACCGAGGGCCGTAATCCAAAGGCCAACTCCGAAGACCAAATGCGCGAAAATGCTTTTGGCTCTTGCGACCGTGGGTTTAGGAGCGCGCCGTGCGGCCAGACCAGCGCCCAATCCAGGTTGCATGATGAGAAAAGGCGCAAGAACTGTCAGTATGCCGAACAATATGGCCGGTAGCAGCGTAGGGTCCTTGATCCAACTTTCGTCCATGATCGCAAGGAAAATCCCTGCGAACAAAATACCGATCAGATAATGCAGGCCCCATCCGAGCAGCTTCTCGCCTCGAATAGGATCGCTCGCAGAAATGGGCCGATGTATGAATTGGCCTCGGCGCATATGACCCAGCCAGCGGCCAACCAACGCATAGTCGAGCGTTTGTTGCGACAGCAGGTGTTTTTGTCCGAGGGCAACAAAATCCATGAACATCGTTGCCCCTGTTCCGATCAAAATTGCGTTGAACATCAACTCTGAGAGCATGCGATCCTTCCTTAGGGGTATCTTGAGCTTATCGGCAAGACGATGTTTGGTAGCACTTCAAGTCAACTTGAGGTCAAGCCTATGCTCGATATTTCTGAACTTTCACACGCCAGTGGCTTTCCAGCGTCGAAACTTCGCTATTACGAGGAAATCGGCCTTATCCGCTCAGTTGGGCGACGCGGTTTGAAACGCCTGTACGAGGATGAGGTGAAGGCCCGTATCTCGCTTATCGCATTGGCGCAAAAGGGGGGCTTTTCGCTACTGGAAATCAAGCAAATGATTGGTGTCGAAGGGCGTCCAACCATTGACCGAAGCGCATTGCTTGAAAAGGCAGATGAGCTTGATGTGAGGGTGAGAGAGCTCACAAATTTGAGTAACGGCATCCGCCATATCGCAAATTGCTCGGCTGAGAACCATTTGGACTGTCCACGATTTCAACGCATTATGCGTGTTGCTTTGGCGAAAACCAAGGGACGGCGAAACAAATGAAAAGCCGCCCTCCGTCAGATATGCAGCACCGAACTCACAGATGCGGGACAAATCCGACTTTGGGAATTGGTGCTTTGCTCATGCAGAATCCTCTCGCGCTTGCGGCATATCTTTTTTGCAGCGCGGAACATGTCGTCATTGCGGCCATTCGCGAGGATCAATGTCGCTCAAATGGATAGCGCAATACCTGCAACTGTAGCGAAGCCGCCTTTAACTAATCTATTCAATAGAGGTTTGGTCATTCTTCACAGCCTTGAGGCAAAAGTGCCAATCCAGCATGTTTTCTGATTTCGGTCTCTTCAGAATGTTATTAAATGACATGAGGCCGTCACATGCAGGAAAAACGGATGCCCATAGCCACCACGATTTTGAACGGCTTTCTTGGCGCAGGCAAAACGACATTGATGCAGAGTCTTTTGGTTCAAGCGCGAGACCTGAACAACGTTACTCTCGGTGTCATTGTCAATGAGATGAGCACCTTGGATGTGGACGGGTCCGTGCTCGACACCAGTGAGGTTATCTCACGCAGAAGTCCGCATTTCGCGTCGGTCCCTGGAAAGAGTATCAGCAGCGAAGAGGGGCTTGCCCAGTTTCGCGAAGCTGTCGACAAGGTTCTCGCAGATGGAAAGGTCACGCACCTTCTCATTGAAACCTCTGGTAGCACCCACCCTTGGCCGCTGTTGGAAGCCATCCGCGCATTGCCTCAACTGCGCTTGCACGGTTTTTTGTCCGTCGTAGACACGGTGGTTTTGCAACAGGACCACGATTTCGGCCGGGCGATCCACCCGGTGGCCAGCCAAAACCTGGCGGCCGGAAGGCGCGGTGTCGCGAACTTGCTCGCCGAACAGGTCATGTTTGCCAATCGCCTGCTGCTGAGCAAAGCCGACAAGGTATCTCGTGATGTGCTGCAACAGGTGGCTGAAGCCGTGCATCCGCTCAATCCCCACGCGGATGTACTTGCTATGCAATGGGGTAACGTGAGCCTGGAAAAGGTTCTGGCGATGCCGCTCTACGATTTTGAAAGAGTGAAAGCGTTTGGGAAGGAGTTAACCGAGTGGGAGGCCGAACACAGTGCCTCATCGATGGCTCAGCCGGAGACCTACAAAATCGGTAACCGAGTCTTGCGCGACCCTCGTCCATTTCATCCGCAACGTCTGTATAACGTTTATACCCAATCCCTTGGGATCGGCATCTACCGTAGCAAAGGATTCTTTTGGCTGCCGACACGCGACAACTTAATGCTGTTATGGAACCAGACTGGTGGTAGCGTTGGGTTGGAGATCGTGAGTTACTGGAGGATCAGCGCACTCGAAGATGATAGCCTGAACCTGTCAGACTGGGAGCAAGATGAGATGCGCGCCAAGCTGACCCAGGCACATCCCGATTTTGGCGATCGACGATGCCAACTGACGGTGATCGGCGATGAATTGGAGTTAGATAAGTTTGTCGAGACTCTACAAACCTGTTTTTGCACCGACGATGAGATCGCAGCATGGCGAGCGGGCGAAGACTTTGCGGACCCTTGGCCCAAAACTGTCGCGACATTGCGTGCGCGGTAGCTCTTATCCCTCTGACAGCTCTTTTGCCGCCTGCTCAAACCACGCCATTGTGCGCGCGTGATGCGCTGCGCCCCAACGATTGATGAACTTTTCAGTTTGATAATCGGATTGATTATTGAGTGCGGCAAGGCGTTCGGCGACATAGGCCTGCGTTAGCGGAATGCCGCATTTCACAGTGATGCAGTGTCTCCAGTCTTCGTAGGACGTTGGTACGAGGGACATATCGTTTCACCTTTCGGGTCTGAGTTTGAGCAGAATCTGGTTGAGGGCCGTCAGCAGCAGTATCTCGACTAACATGGCGGCAACAATGACGGCCAGCACCAACGGCTGATTTGGGATTGCTATGGCGGAAAGGGCGCGCATCAAAGGCCCGTTTCGTGCGGCAATAGGCACAGAAAGAAGTGCGCGTTGCGGATAGGTGTCGAACTCGAAGATGCTCTGAGTATCGCTGAGCGAATAGATATCTGATCTAGCTTGGCGAGCGGCCGTGCCGTTCGCCATTTCGAAGCGGTAGCCCGTTTTTCATGCGGCTGGCGTTCGTATGGAGCCGGATTTTCTGGTGCGTAGCAGACGACCTGTAACCAAGATGACGCATCTCTTCTGCAATACGGTGAGCAAGAAATCCAACGTCCGATTGTGCAATCATCCATTACAGCATCAAGATCGGGCGGTTCGGTATAGGAGGAGGAAAACAAAGAGTGATCCAATGGAAGTTGTAACGATGCCAACGGGCAGTTCCTGAGGGGCGAGGATGATGCGACTGACGATATCTGATCCAGTGAGCAAACACGCGCCGACGAGAGCGGCGGTTGGGATCAGATGGCGGTGCAGAGGACCTGTGATCCCACGTGCAATATGTGGAACCATCAGACCGATGAACCCGATGACACCCGCGACCGAGACAAAGACTGCTGTGGCCAAGGCAGCGATGAAAAACATCGAAAACCGCAACCGCTGGACCGGTACGCCCAGTGTCGCCGCCGTGACATCTCCTGTCAGAAGAGCATCAAGCCAACGCGCTCGGTAAAGGGTGTAGACGAAGATAAGGACGAGGCCCGCGCAGATCAGAGGGAAGCCTGCCCATCGCGCAAGGCCAAGCCCACCAAGCATCCAGAAGATGACCGAGTGTGCAGCGCGGCTGTCACCGGCAAAAATGAGATAGTTTGTGATGGCAGCAAAGAGAAAAGACACGGCAAGGCCTGCAAGGATCAACTTCTCTGGTGCGCTTGTCCGCAAGCTGTGCACTAAGCCTAAAACGACAGCCGAGGCGATTATGCCCCCCGTGAAGGCGGCCAGCGGCAGGGTCCAGAACCCCAGAATATCCCCGGTGACGGTTATCACGAACACAGCGCCCGCCGCCGCACCGGAAGACAGGCCAAAGAGGAACGGATCGGCCAAATCGTTGCGTGTCGTGGTCTGCAAGACGACGCCCACACTCCCAAGACCTGCACCAATTACGGCAGCAAACAGGGCGCGGGGTAGCCGCAAGTCGAACACGATGCGATGCACCGGCGCGACCTCACCTTCGGCCAGCCCGAGGCCAAGCATCACCGACTGAACCACATCAGGCGCGGGGATCGACGTTGTGCCATACCCTGTCGACAGCAGCATAAGGGCGATCAGAACGACCGCCCCCAGCAGGTATGTGAGGCCTCTCCGCGCCACTTAGTTGAGCGAAGGGTGCATCGCTGCCGCCATTTTCGAAATGGCGTCGATGTTGGCGGGCCCGGGTGTCAGCTCTTCGTAGCGCAAACCGATCCAGGCTGCTTTTTTCACTGCATCCGTTTGTGACATGACAGGGTGCTCTTGTAAGAACTTGAACGTATCCGCAGCGCCATTACCGGTTTGATAGTCAAGCAGGACGAGGAATTCCGGATTGGCGGCGGCAACAGTCTCCCACGACGTCCGGCCCCAGCTGGTCTCCATGTCGTGGGTGACGTTCTCACCCCCCGCTGCGGCAATCATTGCATCCGGAATGGCGAACTTTCCAGCAGTGAATGGTGCATCTGCTGGGCCGTCGAGCAAGAACACACGCGGCTTTGCCAGATCAGCGGTCTTTGCTTCGATTGCAGCCAGATCTTCTTGCCAACCGGAAACAAGTTCTTCTGCCTTGGTTTCAACACCCATTACCTTGCCCAGACGCATCACGTCATTGAACAACAGGTCCATGCTGGCTTCGGGACGGTTTTTGTCGAGATGCACACAGCTCTCGGTCAGTACCATCGTTTTGACCCCGAAAGGTGCCAGCGTGTCCGGCGTGACGTCGCCACCTGGCTTCATGCCGTAATACCAACCTGCAAAGAACATTTGCGGGTTGGCGGACAGCAGGTTCTCCATGGTTGGGTACTTTGGCGCAAGTTCAGGTATATCGCCGCGTAATTCGTCAAAATCTTCGCTGGTCTTGTACCAGCCGGTGATGCCGGTCAGGCCAACGATTTTGTCCTGCAGACCAAGGGCAAAGGCCATGTCGGTCATGTTCATGTCATGCACGACGATCCGCTCTGGCGTGGCGTCAAAGGTCAGCGGTTCACCGCAATTGTCGACGGTGATCTCGGCAGCAGCGCCGGTTGCAAAGGCAGCCAAGACGGCAGCGGAGCAGATGTGTTTCATTTTTGAAAACTCCTGTTTTGAGTTGGATTGGTGGTATTGCGAATATCAAGTGCCGCGACGATCCGGTCTTCGTGCTGAAATTGGAGGTATTGGACGCCAAAGGTTTCGCTTACGCGATCGGGCGTCAGAATATCGCTTGCGCGACCAAAGCCGGTCGGGCGCGTGTCCTTAAGCAATGCGACATGGGTTGCGAATACCGGGATCAGAACAAGGTCGTGCAGGACCATGATGACGGTGATCCCCAGCCCCGCGACCAAAGACAGCATGCGGCCTTTGGCGTCGGGATCGAGGTGATTGGTGGGCTCGTCCAGGAACAAAGTGGTCGGATTTTGAGCCAAAGCCCGTGCTATATGCGCGCGTTGCCTTTCGCCCCCAGACAAGACGGCCATTTTCTTGTCCGCCAATGACGTCAGCCCTGTAACGTCCAGTGTCCTGTCAAGCGCCTCGGCATGTGCCGCGCTAGAATGGTCGGATTGAATGGGAATTTGACCTAGCGTGACATACTCAAGTAGCGTCAGGCGTCCATCAGGCATTTCCTGTTGGCCGACAACGGCGATCTGGCGTGCGCGTTCGGCGGCCGGCATCGCATGAACGGAGCGCCCACCGATCAGTACCTCGCCACTGGTTGGGCTGTTGATTCCAGACAATACGTTCAGAAGCGTGGTCTTGCCTGCCCCATTCGGACCCGCGATGGCCAGAATGGCGCCGTGTTCCAATTCAAAAGACACGTCTCGCAGAAGCGCAGCGCCACTTGAAGCAACGCATGATACATTGCACACAGTCAAAGCGGCGCTCATGACCTCACCTCCGCAGCTGCGTGCGATGTGCATGAAAACGCAGAGCAGGACCCGATGAAAATCGCAGCCGTGCCATTACCAAGATGGATTGCAGTCGCATCGAATGCGGCGTTTCGAATGCAGCTATGAACTATTGGTGCCGCGAAGACGAAACCCGCCCTGTTGCAAAGCGCAACAGCGCTTTGCGCGATGTATTTCATCTCGTGGTTCCTCAATTCTAAAGGTGGGATGCCGTCTTCCTTACTTGCCGAGTGCTGGTCGTCGCGAGAGTGTCAACGGTATCGTTCATGTCTTAACCAGCTCTAGGTCGGAGATGAGCGACGATTGGCTGCCAAGTGGTGGAAGCCTACCGAGAATGTTTGCCCGAAGTTCAGTGGGGCGCTCCTTACGCTCCAGAAAACCCTCGGTTGCTTCAGAATACAGCGACACGAGCTCGACAAGAGCCTCAACATCACGCTCGCTGTTGGGGTCGAGATCGCCAAAAATGTAGGTGAACCGCTCCTCAGCCGTTAGCGATACTATGCAAGGTCGTTTGCACTGGCTCATACAGTGCACCCCACGAATCTGCATCTCGGGCCCGCCACGCTCCATCTGCCTTCCTGCAATGCGTCGTGCCAATCGCGTGCCGCCCCGTGTGCCAGCTTCGCTTTCGCGGCCATCGCGGCAGGTCATGCAGATCGACAGTACCGGGTCAGCCTTGCTCACGTCCCAAAATCCCCCAGGATGTAACGTTGTAACATTGCGTTTAGTAACTGCGCTTGTTACGTATCGTCAAGAG
>ERZ1740070.1183-NODE-1183-length-16558-cov-4.833242_pt1 | contig 16558 bp, 11 predicted proteins | sample MGYA00581734_ERZ1740070 | MGnify/ENA primary metagenome ERZ1740070 (study PRJEB43018, sample SAMN04849744) | marine metagenome | isolation source: floating plastic debris | place: Pacific Ocean | collected 2008-09-01 | study: EMG produced TPA metagenomics...
GGGTATGGGCTATCCGCATGAGCGTATGAACTTTTTGAACGCTAAAGTCTTGGCGAAGCGTTTGTAACTCTTCGTCCATTTGCTGAAGCAGTTCAGAGGCTTCCTGCAAAAAGTAGGATGGAACTGGCTGGGACGGCACTGGCTCGGAACTCATAGTCAAGCTTGAAGAAGATAGTTTGGACTCATTTATTTAAGTTTAGGCAACCTTAAATTTGTCCGTACTGGCTTGAAGTGCCTCAGCAGTAGCCAACAGCTGATGAATGGACTGGGTCAGCTGCTCTGACTCTGCTGATGTTTGATTGGCGATTTCTGTCGCTTCATTTACAGTACCCGTGACATCTTTAAATTCTGAAACCTGCTGATGGGTAATCTGGGTAATCCCTTCTATCAGTCGACTAATCTGACTGGTGGCTTCTACAATCGCCGTGAGATTTTGACGGGTATCTGTGACTAGAGTAGTTCCTTTAGCGACCTGTTGAATCCCCATTTCCATTGCCGTGGAGACTTCTGCTGTACCAACTTGAATCTCTTGGACCAGCTGCTCAATTTCGGTTGCAGCCTGGGCGGACTGGCGGGCGAGAGAGCGGACTTCATCAGCAACGACAGCAAAGCCCCGGCCATACTCACCGGCTCGAGTCGCCTCAATCGACGCGTTGAGAGACAGTAGCTGAGTCTGGCTAGTAAAATGACTAATCAGATTAACAACTTTAGAAATCTTCTGAGAAGATTCGCTCAGTCGTTTGATTCTCTGACTAGTATCCGCTACGGTTGAGCGAATCTCCATAATACTGGCTACGGTATTGTTCATCGCCGGATCACCTGTTTGGATCGGCAGATTTGCCTGCTGTACCTCTGTTTCTTCTTGCTGAGCATCGTTAGCCACCGCTTCAGTTGAGAGCATCATTTCTTTGACTTGAGCCAGCGTTTTATCGAGGGCAGCAGCCTGTCGCTGAGCCTGCTGGTTGAGTGACACCATGGAGGTACCGCTCATTTGAGACGTTTGCCCAACCTGTTCAGCGGCCTGTTTAACCTCAAGTACGATTTTTTGCAGGCTCTGTAACGTATTGTTGTAAGCGCTAGCCACGGTGCCCACTTCAGTATCTGTGACAGGAGCGCGTACCGTTAAGTCTCCGCCAAGAGCTGGATAGACATCTGACAGGAGTTGGGAAACTTGCTGCTGGATTCGTTCCTTAGAGGCTTTTTCGTCAGCTGCTGCCGCTGTCAGTGTAGTATTTTTTTCCTGTAGCTGTTCTAAATACTCAGCCTGTTGTAGAGCCACATTGAGCTGTAGACCAATGCGACGGGCAAAATCGATTTCATTACCTTGCCAATGTCGGGGTCCCTGACATTGATGAATGCAGAAGAGTCCCCAAAGGACATCGCCTTTCAGTAGAGGAATAACTAAAGAGGCTCTAACCTGGAGCTGAGTCAGCAGATCTATCAGACAGGTGGGTAAATCTAAGTCCTGGATATCATGGACGATCCACTCACGCCCATTACGATAGTTTTCAGCCTGATCCTCTGCGAAACAATGGTCCTTGACTCTGGTCGCCATAGCGGAGACAGTCTCAGCTGAAACATCTTCAATAACAAATTCGCCAACGCTATAGTTAGTTGCTATGTCGAATTGAAAGAGACCGACCCGATCTGCCTTTAGTAATTGACGAATATCACGAACGGATGTTTTTAGAACCTGTGGAATATCTGTCGATCGGCGTAGTCGTTCTGCAATCTGGGTGATTAATCGTTCCTGCCCGGCAATTTTGGTGAGTTTGTAGTTTTTAGTCTGAAGCTGTTCTAAATAGGTTGTCTGTTGGAGAGCCACGTCGAGACGAGCAGCGATTCTACGTACAAGGCCGATCTCATCATCTTTCCAAATCCGAGGACCGTCACACTGATGAATGCAAAATAGCCCCCAAAGCTTGCCTTCTTTAAGTAGGGGAACTACCAGATTGGCTCGCACTTGAAACTGGGTCAGCGTATTAAGGTGACACTCAGGGAGTCCCGCATTGTGAATATCAGCAGTGACCCAGTAGCCCCCTTGCCGATAGTCTTTATCTGTCTTGCCACCCTCATCAAAGCAGTGGTCCTCAACATGAACTTCTTTGGCCGAAACAAAGCGTTTACCTACACTTTCAGCAATGATCTCGCCACTGCCATTGTTGCTGCCTGGATGAAATTTAAAGATGGCCACTCGATCGGTGTGTAGGTGCTGACGAATAGCCTGGACAGTTTTCTCAAATATCGCTTGAAGATCAGATAGCTGACGTATATCCTTGACGACGCTGGTGATGATGCGATCGCGGGTCGCCTCTTGCTGATGCTGTAGTCTCAACTCATGTACATGGAGCCTGAGGGAAAACTCAGTGCCAATTTGATAGAGCAGGGCAATATCAGATTCGGTCCACTGACGGGGAGCCGTACAGCTCTGAATCACCAAGAGTCCCCACAGCTGCTCGTCTAAAAAGATTGGCAGACTTACATATGCCTGTACCTGAAAATGCTGACAAAGCTGTACCTGATAAGGCGTAGTCGCTTCCTCTGCAAGATTGCCAATACTAACAAAAGGCTGTTGCTGATAGTCCTGGATAGTCTCGGCACCAAAAGCAAGCGCCGTGACAGACTCGCCTAAATATGGCGTATAGCCAGACGTGAGAGACTCAGCTACAACAGTCCCTTGGGTTTCCGAATGGAACTTATAGATCAAAGCCCGGTCAGTAGCTAGATGTTTCCTCAGCTGGGTGACCGTAATTTGACACAAATTATCCAGATGAGTAGCCTGAGCGATAGCGTTTGCGATCATAAATGGTCGCTCACCTGGGCTCGGCGGAAATGGAATTGTGTCTAACATGAGGGGGCGTAGGGTGTGCTCGGATAAGTCTTGATTGTCGGGGACCGTTTCTGTGGGAGACAGGGTTAAGTTTGAGGTTACACTTGATGCTGTCACCAAAACAGCATCATTATCTGAGGAGTTTTCTGAGGTAGTCATACTGTTAGTCATCTTATCGCTGTTGACGTTGTTAGAATGAGTGTCTGTGGAAATTGACATAGAAGAATCAATAATGAGCTAAGAGAGTGTTCGAAATGAATGCTTTAGTAAGCGTGCAACATCTAAGACAGTCCCCCCTCGATCTGGAAGATGTCCCACTATAAAGGGAGCCAAAATTGGAGAACCTGTGTCTTCTAGAAATATAGTTTCGGGTGAGATTAGCTCTACGTCATCCACATGTTCTACGACTAACCCAAGGGAGTGACTGTCTGACTGTACAACTACCGCCGTCGGATACTCTAGAGTAGGCGTTTGACGCCATAGAGAAGGGCCTCCCATCAGTCTGCTCACATCGGTTAGCCAAAGCATATTTCCGCGCCAGTTACAGACACCTAGCAGCCAGGATGGCACGTCGGGAATGGGTAAAATGTCTGCGGTCGTCAACTGTAGAATTTCAACAACGTCTATTAAAGGCAGTAGCGTATTGTCTTCACCCGACAGTCGGAATCGAAGAAATCGCTGACGGGTATCTTGGGGGATCGGCGTCAGTCCTAAAGGATCAAGCTGTGAGTATGGAGACTCAGATATTAGCTGTGTAGAGTTTACAGCCACTGACTCAATATTCATATGCCTCAACCTACAATGTGTTTGATAACTTGCGTCAGCTGCTCAGCATTGACGGGTTTGCTCAAATAGGCATCTGCTCCTAGCATTGACCCCCAAAGCTTGTCTGCATCCGTATCTTTTGTAGAGTAGATAATAATCGGAATATCCTGTGTTTTTTGATCGGTTTTTAAGTTGCGACAAAACTCAAATCCGCTTTGGCCTGGCAGCACAACGTCTAGGAAAATAACATCAGGCTTCGTCGACTCTATTTTGAAGAGCGCTTCCTCACTACTGCCGACGCTGATCACCATAATCTTAAGATTGTGGAGATGATTAATTAAATTTTCTCTGTCTGTAAGACTATCTTCTACAACTAAAGCGGTAACCATGCAATTTTACCTTTTGATAATTTCAATGTCGAGTCTTGTCTGAAGACGGGTTTACTTCAGAACTATCAGAACAACCGGTCAGAACAAGGGTATGAAGTTTGGCTGTTTAGCATCATCTGGAGTGACTTTTGACACCGGCTGCAGATATTTGGATAGCACTTTTTCAACTCGTTTTTGTCTAATTGGTTTGCCCAAGAAACCCGATGCGCCAACGACTTTGGCTCTAACTCGATCGGCAATGCCATCGTTGTTGGTAACAATGATGACAGGAACTTCCTTAAACATTGACATTCGTCGAATCTGAGCACATAGCTCATAGCCATTGACCAACGGCATGACTAAATCTAAAAAGATCAGCTTCGGCCTCAGCTCTAACAGCTGTGGCAGCGCCTGGAGCGGGTCAATAATATTAGCATAGCCATAGCCTACATTCTGAACAATAGTCTCCATTGCTACACTATCTGACTGGTTGTCTTCAATGTAAATAACAAGTGGTTTCTCTGGTGAACTAGCTAAAGAATCGCCTCTATTCTCATTGAAAGAGGTAGGACGAGAGATAGGGGAATCTTGTTTCTCCTTAAAGACGGTATTTTGAGATAGCGAAGATTGTCGGATGGGTTCTACTGGGCCAGCATCAGAGGTACGCTCTAACAGTCTGTGAATCTTACCTAAAAGATGCATAGACGTGACTGGTTTGAGGCAATAGTCATCACAGGCTGACTGACTCAGCTTTTGCCAATCTGCTTGGATCGTGGGGGATATCGATACAATAATGGGCGTGGCCTGAGTGACTGTGGACGCTTTCAAAATCTTGATTACCCGCCAGCCGTCAATGATGGCTAAGTCTGAATCGACTATGACTAAGTCAGGAGACTCGTTAATAGCCCGTAAGATTCCTTGGTCTCCGCCTTCTGTCGATATGAGTAAGTTATACCCATACAGATGGAGCTGTTGATGTAACTCACTGTAGCTGGATTGATCATTCCCAATCAGTAGAATATTAGCCATGATGAGAAGTAGTTGAAAGTGTGTAAAAGAACGCAAGCCAAGCTGCTTGCGTCAGCTACAGGCGGCAAATATCAGACTGTCTAAACTGTCTCTAAAAGGAACCTCAAATCCGTTCTTACCTGCGAATTTGAGAATCCAGCATGGGCGTAGCCAGATTATTTCTGCATAGGCTGAGCATTTCTAATCTGTTGAACTAAGTTAAAACTATAAATAATGAATTTTGAGCCTATTTTTATAAAAAGTACAGTCAGAGACATCTTGAATCAGGACCATTTGTAGTAAATTTCCTAGATATTACCGATCTTCGGGATGACAGCGGTAGTAAAATACCCGTGGCTGTAGAGCAGCCTGTCCCCTCAAAACAGAGATCGCATTTACTATCATTGTTGTGACTAAGGATTCCCTTCTCAAGTTCCAAATCATACAGCCTACTGGGTAACCTCTATGCTTCTAAGGAAGAATACCTAATGTCGTCGAATCTTGTTTAGAGATCGCCCCTTACATTGTTCAAATGGCTGTATTTTATTTAACGCAGCCATGTAGACAGCTCTCTAAAGGTTATTAAAACGCTGAGGGTTTTATCGCAAGAGTCCTAAATGCTTAAGAATACGCGCCTGTACGCTGTCAGTGCTCTTCGGTATAGACTGAAACGGATTGAGATATTTTCTAACCATCTTTAAGATCCGCTGCTCGTCAATAGGCTTACTGACAAAATCAGAAGCCCCCACAATGCTGGCTCGGACTCGATCAACGATACCGTCATTATTGGTCACAATAACGATAGGTGTTTGGCTAAAAGCTGAAATCCGACGAATCTGAGCGCATAGTTCGTAGCCATTCGCCATGGGCATGACCAGGTCTAGAAAAATAATTTGAGGTTTACAGTCTAAAAGCTGCGGTAGCGCCTGCAAAGAATCAGAAATATTTGCGTAGCTGTAACCAGCCCTTGTGACAATGTCAGCCATCGCTCGGCTATCTTTTACGTTGTCCTCTACATACACCACCATGGACGAGGACTTTACCGCGCAGGATGTTTCTGAAGATAGGGATGCTGTTGTCAGCGAGCGATAGCTGCCAACAGTTCCTTCATTATTAATCGGATTGCTATCTACTAGAGTATCAATTCTTGTCAAAAGATATTTTAGAGATACAGGCTTCCGAAAGTATGAGTCAAATCCCGCCTGTAGTAACAGTTTCCCTTCTATAGACTGGTCATATAGTGCAATGGTTGGAATCGACCAGGTCGATCTAGATGTTTTAAGTGCCCGAATAGTTTGCCAGCAATTTAAACAAGACGTCTCCATATCAATTACAACCATCTCTGGCAGTGTACGGGTGACTGCTTTCAAGCAGTCATGGCTCTGGCTAGCCGTTATGGTGTCATAGCCATATAGTTTGAGTCCTTTAACTAAAACTTCATTATCCTGACTATCATCAGCTATTAACAAGACTTTTGTCATTAAGAATCTAGTTCATGTCTCTAACAAAAACAATTTAAAGAAATTTGAAAAATACGATCAACTTTAGTGCTGGCGCATTCGATTAGATACCCAAACAAGAAAGCATTGGGTATCAGAATGCTGCTTAGAACCGTATGTAGACAGTATCTGCTGTCAATACCGTTAGCAGGGGACACGAGCTGATTTTCATATTCACCTAAAGTATTATTTTTTTGTATCGTCTGCAGGCTCATATAGTGAAAGCTTCATATATGTCATCCTCTTACTAAGCTCCTGTGTGAATGCTAGTAGAGATTTCGGTTCTCACTTCAATGCGTGGATTTACTTAGAAGATAGACTCTAATTTTTTAACATGTACTTTAATCTCTCTTTGAGATTTATCACAGCGTTAATCTAAAAAGAGCTGAAGAAATCAGTAGCAATTGAGAGAATTCAGTTGAGCTGTTTAGAATCAGCAGCGTTTAGCTTTCCGTAGTGAGATATTGGTAGCAGCTTTTTATACATGAGTCTCTATCATCTAGAGATAAGAGTTTTGTCTAATCTTCATTATGTAGAACAATTGATGATTTACAAACTCTTTGCTTTGTCAGGGGGTCTTAAAAAGGCGTGGCAGTCTTCCTAACAAAGTCCAGACGTCTGCCCCACGGGGCTTTTGCTCAAGGGCTCTCATACGAAAGAACTAGATTTGAGTTTAGCAAACAGCTATACCCAGGCAATCCAAATTAAGTAGCCTATGCTCAGACTGGCAAATAGCAAACTTGGAGCCAGCCAGGTAGCAACAATTTCAGGGTGGCGGTGGATTTGGTGACAGCCGTTGTGCAAAGTTAGAAACGAGTGGTGTACCGTGATGAATAAACCCAGCAGCCACAGCCACGGAATCATAAGGGCAACGGGGCTCACAAGCACAAACAGTCCTACAGGTAACAGGGTCGCTCCGGCAATAAAGGTGTCACCGGACCAATTACCATGACGTCGCAGCCACAAACGTGAGAATGCCAGCAGAATAATCAGACTCAAAAACGTGACGCAGCCTGACAACCATAGCCGACTGAGGGCCATCGCTGGAGTCATATCGCCCGCAAATCGTAGAACGTAGCCTCCCAGCGTCAGCCCACCTAACGCTACTGTAGCTAACAAGCAGCCTACCTGTAGAGCCTGTCGCTGATTCAGATGACTATATAGTGCAGTGAGTTCTTCGGCTGGATTGCCCAGCAGCCCAAACAGGTATCGGTTTAACTGGGCAAGCAGTCCCCAGCGGGCAATGGGCCGATGTCGTTTTAGTCGCCGCTGCTGGCGGAGACTGTGGCTGCGATCGCAGCTGCGATGATAGCCTTCTAGATCTCCTTGAGCCTGATATTGAACTGAAGCGGTCTGAAAATCACTGGCGGCTTCGTCCCACTGCTGGATATCGCTGTGGGCAATGCCGCGCTGAAAATAAGCCTGAGGATCGTCGGGTTCTTGGGCAATAGCTTCTGTAAAAGCCGCGATCGCACTTTCGGTATAGCCTAATCGATAGCGAGCTAATCCCAGATAGTAGTAAGTTTTGGGCAGATGCTGAGAAAATTGCAGCAGTCGTTGGCAGTCAGCTAAGACCCCCGCATCATCTTCTAAGAGGTAGCGCACCTGGGCTCGACGTAAATAAGCCTCAGCTAGCGTGGGCTGCAGCTTGATAGCCTGGTCAAAGTCCGTCAGCGCAGCTCGATAGTGTCGCAGTAGCGTCTGCTGAATGCCCCGCAGATAGAAATCATGGGCCGTTTGCGGTCGGGTACCGTCATATTCGCTAGTACCTGTGCGGTCGTATCGCTGCCGCTGCACCTGGTCAATCAGCACCTCATAGGCTTCGTGGAGAGCCCGGAACTTCTCAAGAGCACCCGGATCGTTGGGATTTAGGTCTGGATGATACCGCCTGGCCAGACGTCGAAACGCCGCTTTAATTTCCGCTTGACTGGCATCAGGGGATACCTGTAACCGCGCGTAGTAGTCATCCTCAGTGGCCATAGACAACCAGACAAGTGAAATGTGGATAGAAAGATACTACGGTGAGTATCCATATATTTCCATTGTAGTCATTCGATTCTTTTGAACTATTCATTATTTATGAATCAGGTCCGCAGCCTTTAAGGCGTATCTAGTCACAACGGACCCCAGCGGTATATTCACGGTTTTGGGGAATTAAGGCACACTGGACTGTAGATATTAGTAAAAAAGTCTGCAGAATCTGACCCGTACTGTTTATCCATCTGACTATTTTTAAGCGCACTCTCCTATGGTTACACCCCAAACAGCACCCGATTTCAATGCCAATTTATCAGCGGTCAATAGCCTGGAGGCCCTAACCCGCAATCGTCAGCACGCGGCTGAGGTGCTAAGTCAGATTGCGATCGCAATGGACCGAGCCGAAACCACCGAACGCTCGGGAAAGCTGGGATTGACCCGTCATATTCGTACGCTGCAGAGTACCGTAGAGCAGCTGCAGCAGGGTACCTACCGGATCGTAGTCCTGGGCGAAATGAAGCGAGGTAAGAGTACGCTAGTCAATGCTCTTGTGGGTGAAGCGCTGCTGCCAAGCGATGTTAATCCCTGTACGGCACTACTCAGTCTGCTGCGCTACGGTACCGAACGCCGGGTCACGCTGCATTATAACGACGACAGACCTGAAAAATCCATTGACTTTGACACCTTTCGTTCGGACTATACCAATGCTCCAGACGAAGCTCGTCAGCTCAATACCAACGCTATTCCTGATATTAGACACGTAGTCATTGACTGTCCCGCACCGCTGCTGGCATCGGGACTCGAAATTGTAGATACCCCCGGTCTCAACGACACTGAAGCTCGCAACCAGCAGGTACTGAGCTATTTAACCGAGGCCCAGGCAGTAGAGTTTGTCATGGACGCCGTACAGCCAATGACGCTGGATGAGCAGCGCTATCTGCGCAACTATATTCAGAGCCGCGAGCTAGAGTGCTTTTATGTGATCAATGGCTGGGACCGCATTAAAACAGCTCTGGTTGATCCAGAGGATACGGTGGCATTAGCCGCTGCTGAAGACCGCCAGCGACAGGTATTTACCCAGAGTCTACCTGAGGGCACGGTCTGGTTTGAAGTGTCGGCTCTAAGCGCTTTACGACAGCAGCGTCAGGGAGCATCGTTGACCGGCAGCGGTGTGGATACATTTTTACACGCCCTAGATTCTTTTTTGACTCAGGAACGGGGACAAGCAGAGCTACAGCGGGCGGCCAACCTGGCCCAGCGAGCCTACAGCGCAGTGCAAGAATCGGTGGCGCGCCGGATACCGCTATTAGATGAAGACCTTAGCGAGCTACAGCAGCGGGTTGCCTCAGTTGAAACCGAGTTTGGCAAGCTCGAAAAGATTCGCGATAACTACCGACAGCTGATTCGAGGAAAGTGCGATCGCGCGGCCAAAGCAATTGCTGACTCATTTAAAGCCTATATCCTCAATCTAGAAGCAACCTTTGAGACCGACTTTGTCGCCTCCCAGCCCGATCTCAATTTCCTTGACTTTTTAGATGAAGACGCCCGAGATGACTTCTACCGAGAATTTAAGCGCGCCTTCGAACGTTACATCAATGACCGGCTAGCCGCCTGGGAGTTTACTGCTAAGCAAAAAATTGGCCAGTCCTTTGATGAGCTCAACGAAAGTGCAGCCGATTATCAGGTTGCCTATGCCGAAGTCGTTGAAGTTATTCACGAAAAAATGATGGGGCGTAAGTTCTATGCCCCTAGTACCGAAACAACAGATGAGGCCCGCCCCTGGATCGACAATATCCGCGATCTCTTTGATGAGCTGCCCGACACCCTAAACGATGCTGTTCAGCCCTTTAATCATTTCTGGCAGTCTGTGCTTCAAATGGCGGTCAGCTATGTGTGTATTGTCATTGCGCTGCAGATTTTAGGACTTCTCTTTAGCAGTTTGTTCTTAAATATTGTGGGTGTAATTGCAGCGGCAGGAGGCATCCTGGCCGCTCAGGCCGAGTTTGTACGTCAAGAGTTTATCAAGGCTACCCGAAAAGAGTTTGCAAAGCATTTACCTCAGATTGCAGCTGAACAGTGGCAGCCAATTTATAACGCCGTACAAGACTGTTTTGGCACCTATGAAGAGCGAGCGATTGAGCGGATCAGCGGTGATATTGCAGCTCGCCGACTGGAATTAAGCAGTCTGGTACAGAAAAAACAGCAAAACGAAATCAACCGCGAGCAAACGGTAGAACGACTCAAAGCATTAGAAGAACGTATTCAACAAGAGCTAAACACATTGCAGGGAATGCTCTAGACATCTGGGTACAGCTACGTTGCTCTCAGGCCAACCGGTTTGACCTGGATTGATCCTGCAGAATAGTGTTCTGTATATCATACATTGAGCATTTTCTCCAGCTTTGTCAAAAGATCGCTCAAGAATATCCTGACAGGGGGCCAGTTTCTCGTAACTCTAATTGGTAGATGCACCCTGATAACGTCCTTGGCCCCTTGGGGCTAAGGACTTTTTTTAGCTTTTATTAACTCGGTACAACTGATATGTGCCTGTTAGTACAGCTCATACTTCAAGAACTGACAAGGGATAGCTCCATTGTAAACCGGAATTTTTCTAGCGGTTCTGAGGCCAATGCACTTGGTCAAAGCCTTATTACCGCTCAGGATATAGGCTGTCCATCCTTTAAAGCGCTGTTTGAGAATATCCCCCATAAGTTTATAAAAAGGAGCGAGATTTTCTGTTTTGCCCAAACGCTCGCCGTAGGGCGGATTGCAAATGAGAATACCGCTGTCGGCAGGGGCTTCAATATTGGCAAAGTCTGTGTAGTTAAATTCGATATGCTCAGCAACGCCGCTATAGTCTGCGTTGGTCCGGGCATTGGTCAGAATATCCAGATCGAGATCGCAGCCCACCACCGGTACGTCTAATTCAGACCTCTGGCGTTCTTTAGCAGCTGCCACCACCGTCTGCCACAGAGCCGCGTCGTAGTCAGGCCAGGTTTGAAAGCCAAACCCCTGACTGGTTTCATCTCGAAATAGACCGGGTGCAACATTGAGTACCCGCAAACACGCTTCAATGGGCAGCGTGCCTGAGCCACACATGGGATCTATAAAGGCAACACTGCCGGACCATTCTGTCAGCTGGATCAGGGCTGCCGCCAGAGATTCTTTGAGTGGCGCGGTGCCCATGGCAGGCCGATAGCCGCGTCGATGCAGACTGCTACCAGAACTATCTAAGCTGATGGTGGCGCGACTGTCCTTAACATGAATATTGATCTGCACATCGTGTCTACATCGGAGCGCGCACCGTAGCGAGCCTGCTGCTGATCAACGATGGCGTTTTTTACCTGTAGCGCGGTGAAGTGGCTGTGGTTAAGACGATCGTTTTTGCCAGTGGCCTTTACCGCCAGGGTGTGCTCCGGTGATAGGTACTGCTCCCAGTCGATACTCTGGATGCCGCGATAGAGGGTTTTGGCATCGCGGCAGGGTACCTGGGCCACGGTCACCAGGATGCGAAAGGAGAGGCGAGTCCAGAGATTAATGGTATAGAGACGTTTGCGATCGCACCGAAAGCTCACCCCGCAGAATCCTGGCTCCACCCCATCTGCCCCCAGCTCTTCTAGTTCCAGAGCGGCCAGTTCTTCCAAACCACGGGCCACGGTCGCAAAACAATCAAACATAGGCAGACCCCATTACACAGTGAGTCTACTTATCATGCCTTACGATCCTAGTTTTTTGAGCGCATTGGGCCCGAGTTTTCCCGGTATGACCACCATAAGGCCTAAGACGACTCACGATTTTCCCAGGCGGCCCGCACCAGACGAATCTCGTTGTAGTCAAAGGTTTCCCCCAGCTCTTCTCGAATGGTTCTCAAAGAATGGGTCCCCACCTTTTCAATCGCCTCAAATATGGGCACCTGACGCTCCGGGGATACCAATCGATGCAGATCCACCGATCGTCCAGAGGCCATGATTTGTTCAATGTGGGAAATAATGGTTGTCAGCCGCAGGCCCCGCTCAATGGCCACCTCCGACAGCGAGAGTCCCTGCTGGTGGAGAGTATAGGTAGTCAGGTGAGTGGCGGTGACTTCTTTAGACAACGTGCTACCGGCCATGGCCGTATCCTGGGGCTCAACCGCCGCTACATTGGGGGTTAAATTATGGGACTGACAAAACTGCTGGATCTCTTGGGTAAACACCTGGCCGTATTGCTCTAGCTTACGCTTACCTACCCCAGAAATAGCAGCAAAAGCCTCGCTAGTAATGGGCCGCTGGCGAGCCATTTGTCGCAGACTAGCGTCGGCAAACACCACATAGGGGGGCACCGACTGTTCATCGGCCAGACGTTTACGCAGGCTGCGCAGCTGCCCCAGCAGCAGCGTCTCATCACCGCTTAGCTGAATCTCCTCGGATTTAGTACTGGCTTTGGTGGTCTCAGCCCGTTTAAACACATGGATATTGACAGGAATCTCTTTTTTTAGCACCTGCCAGCTGCCCGCGTTTAGTTTGAGTACAGAATAGCCATCGGTGGTTTCAGACAGTAGCTCCTGGTGTAGTAGCGAACGACTCAGCTGTCGCCATTCATCAACGCTGTGGTCCTGGCCAATACCATAGGTGGATAGCCGGTCATGGCCTAGATCTAGAATTTTTTTCTTTTTGGACCCCCGTAGTACATCGATAATGTGATTCATACCAAACCGTTCCTGGCAGCGGGCCACACAGGAGAGAAATTTCTGGGCTTCGATGGTCCAATTTTCTAAGGGAACAGGATTAAGACAGTTGTCACAGTTTTGGCAGTCTCCCGGAAAACTCTCCCCAAAATAGCTGAGCTGAATCTTACGACGACAGACCGCACTTTCAGCATAGTTAATCACATGGCGCAGCTGTTGCCGGGCAATGCGCTGCTCCTGATCATCGGGCTTTTGACCAATCAGATACTCCACTGTTGCCACATCACTGTAGCCAAAAAACACAGTGCAGTTAGCCGGATCGCCATCACGGCCCGCCCGCCCCGATTCCTGATAGTAGCTTTCAATGGTGCGGGGCAAATCATAGTGAACAACAAAGCGTACTTCATGTTTGTTGATGCCCATACCAAAGGCAATAGTGGCCACAATTACCCGCACATTGTCGCGAATAAACTGTTCTTGGTTCTCCTGCCGTTCTTGGGCGCTGAGGCCAGCATGGTAGGGCAGGGCCGAGATCCCATCCTGTTTTAACCGAAATGAGATTTCATTTACCCGTTTGCGACTGAGGCAGTAAATAATGCCAGAGCCCGGCTGTTGTTTAATCAGCTTTAGTAGCTCGTCATAGGTTTGCTTGGTTTTAGGTTTAACCTCGTAGTACAAATTTTGTCGGTTAAACCCCGAGACAAACACCTCTGGATCGTTGAGTCGTAGCTGCTGGCTAATATCCTGACGCACCCGTTCAGTGGCGGTTGCGGTGAGGGCCATCACCGGTATTTGAGGCATCTGCTGCTTGAGCTGAAACAGCTGACGATATTCAGGGCGAAAGTCGTGACCCCATTCAGAAACACAGTGGGCTTCATCAATGGCAAAAGCACTAATACCGACTGTCTGCTGGAGCTGTTCTAATAATGGCCAAAAGCTAGGGCTCATTAGCCGCTCAGGAGCCAGATAGAGCAGCTTAATGTCACCGCTGAGGACAGCTTTTTCGCGGGCTCGGGCTTCAGCCAAGGTTAGACTGCTGTTAAGAAAGGTGGCGGCAATTCCATTGTCTTTAAGACTGCGCACCTGGTCCTGCATTAGCGCGATTAGAGGAGAAACCACGATAGTGACGCCTAATCGCAACAACGCCGGTAGCTGATAACACAGCGACTTCCCCCCACCCGTCGGCATAATGACAAGGACATCTTGATTTTTGAGCGACTGCTCAATGATGGCTCGCTGGTAGTGGCGAAAGGCATCGTAGCCAAAAAAGTGCTTGAGAGCCGTCTCTAAGGATGGAAACGATGCAACGGTAGGTGCGCTAGCCATGGACACATTGAAATTGCTCGGCTACTTATTTTAGTACCCATACAGACCCAGATACTGGGGTAAAACTAACCATTTCAGTCAGGAGTGGTCACAACGCGCTTAATCCAATTGTTAACTTGTGTAAACATTTTGCCGTTATGACGGCTTGACGGCTTGACGGCATCAGACAAGGTGGGTATCGTAACGTCATGGGTCAACACCCCGTAGATTATTACTATTTATTAAGGTTGATATGCAAGGCAAGCAGAAGGTCACTCTTTATATGCCCGATGACCTGCATCGCCAGCTCAAAGTTCGTGCTGCAGTAGATGGAGAACCAATGTCTACTCTGGCCGAGCGGGCAATAGGTTTTTATCTAAATCATTCCGATGTTGTTGAGGGTGTTCAAGGGACTACCCACCAGGTATACGAGTGTCCTGCCTGTACAACTCCTGTAGTGGTTAGGGATGGTGACCTGATGGCGATTAAAGCCCACGCTGATTTGCATGCAGACTTACTGGATGAAGTTCCTGATGTTGTTCCTAGCTCAGTTCGTTCGGATGAAGGCGAGTTAGTACCTTGTTAGATCGCAGCCTCTAGAGATTCTAGCTCTGGAGAATCTGGGTGGTCTGTTGATGTCGGTCGGCGTTGAGAGGATAAAAGACAATGAAAGAAGAGCTCAAGGTCCTAGTTAAAGCTCAGTATCCTCTGATTTATTTGCTCACGTTCGAGGAAGAGCGAGCAGAGCGAACAATTGCGACGATAGCTAAGCAGCCTCAGCGACGAATGTTCACATGGACCGTAACCCACGGCATTGTGGAGTATGGTCAGAATCGCGGGTCTCAAAACAGTAATACGGTCTCTCCTGAAGCTGCCATAGATTGGGCTATTCGTCAGAAAGACGCGGGTATCTATGTGTTCAAAGACCTGCATCCGTTTATGGATTCGCCAGCGGTCACACGCTGCTTAAGGGATGCGATCGCAAGCTTTAAGGGCACTAACAAAACCATCATTCTCATGTCACCAGTACAGGAGATTCCGGTGGAGTTAGAAAAAGAAGTCGTGGTGCTTGACTTCTCAATGCCTACCATGGGCGAGCTAAATCAGGTATTGACCGCTGAACTCGGCAAGTCTCACAGCGGTAATATCACTACCGATATTCGTGAGAAGCTGCTCAAGGCGTCTCTGGGACTAACCGAAGATGAAGCAGAAAAAGTATTTCGAAAAGCCAGAGTTGTTGCTGGAAAACTGACCGAGTCAGAAGTCGATATTGTCCTTTCTGAGAAAAAGCAGCTAATTCGCCGTAACGGTATTCTAGAATATATAGAGGAGGATGAAACTCTCGATTCAGTCGGTGGATTAGAAGAGCTTAAGCACTGGCTGAGGCAGCGCTCAAATGCATTTAGCGAGCGAGCTAGAGAATATGGTCTACCGCAGCCTAAGGGAATGCTTATTCTTGGAGTGCCCGGATGTGGTAAATCTCTCATTGCAAAAACAACCGCGCGTCTGTGGGGACTGCCGCTACTGCGGTTAGACATGGGCCGAGTATACGATGGTTCCATGGTAGGTCGTTCTGAAGCCAATCTTCGCGGAGCGCTGCGCACGGCTGAATCCATATCACCTGCCATTTTATTTATCGACGAGATCGATAAGGCCTTTGCTGGCGGTGCCGGTTCAGCGGATTCGGATGGAGGCACGTCAAGCCGGATTTTTGGTAGCTTTCTCACTTGGATGCAGGAGAAAAACTCTCCAGTCTTTGTAATGGCTACAGCCAATCGGGTAGAGCGTTTACCCAGCGAGTTTTTGCGGAAGGGCCGATTTGACGAGATTTTCTTCGTAGATCTTCCCAACGAAGAAGAGCGTAAAGAGATATTCAAAATTCACCTAGGTAAGCGGCGTCGTGACATAGAGCGCTTCGATTTCGAGCAGCTTACCAAGGTATGTGAAGGTTTTTCGGGGGCGGAGATTGAGCAAGGCTTGATCTCGGCAATGTATGAAGCGTTTGCTCAAGGTCGTGAGTTTAATCAACTCGATATTATTGCGGCTATTCGAGCTACGTTACCGTTGTCTAAGACAATGAGTGAGCAGGTAACGGCGCTTCGCGACTGGGCACGACAGCGTGCTCGCCCCGCTGCTTCAT
>ERZ1740070.1186-NODE-1186-length-16535-cov-7.118386_pt1 | contig 16535 bp, 8 predicted proteins | sample MGYA00581734_ERZ1740070 | MGnify/ENA primary metagenome ERZ1740070 (study PRJEB43018, sample SAMN04849744) | marine metagenome | isolation source: floating plastic debris | place: Pacific Ocean | collected 2008-09-01 | study: EMG produced TPA metagenomics...
TTACGGATTGTTTATCTTTGTGTAATTCCGTAGTTAATCATGACATCTTTACCGCCAGAATCTCTACCAGAAGAGTCTTTACCAGCAGAATCTCTACCACTCGATACCGTAGTTATAGATGACGAGAACGAACTAAAAGAAAATCCCGAACCACCTCGTAAAAAGCGGTGGTGGTTTTGGTTATTGCTTGCTGCACTACTGCTTGGTGGTGGGGGAATTTTAGCAGTTCGTATGATGTCTGGAGGACAGCAACAACCTGCCGGACAAGGTGGTCCACCTCGTAATGTACCAGTTAAATTAGCAACAGTAGAATCCGGGGTAATTGAAGATAGAGACGAGTATATTGCTAGATTAGAATCGCGACGTTCGGTAACTCTTCAACCTCAAACACAAGGAAGAATTACGAAGATTTTTGTCAATTCTGGGGATGATGTGCAACCAGGTAATGCAATAATGCAGATTGATTCCAGAGAGCAACAAGCAGCAGTTAACAGTGTAGATGCAGCTGCACAGGTCGCTCGTTCTCAATTGCAAAACTCTATTGCAACCTTAAAATCTTTACAGGCTGAGAGATTATCTAATGTAGCTGATGTTAATTTGAACCAGCAGGAGTACGAAAGATATACTAACTTGGCAGACCAAGGAGCGGTATCGCAACAAACCAGGCAGCAATATGTTAATAGACTTGCCACAGCAAAAGCCAGATTAAATGCAATTGATGCTCAAATACAAGCACAACAGGCTTCCATTAATCAGGCTGAAAAAGGATTACAGCAAGCTCAAGCAAATACCAAACAGCAGCAAGTCCAGCTTCAGTACTATACAGTTTCGGCTCCCATCGCGGGTAAAATTGGTGATTTATTAGTTAAACAAGGCGATGTTGTAAATACATCTTCCCAGCTAACTAGTATTACCCAAAATAATCCTTTACAAGTTGAGATTTCAGTACCTCAAGAGCGTGCAGCAGAATTACGTCAAGGAATGCCTGTAGAATTAGTTGATAATCAAGGCAAAATATTAGGCAGAAGTCAAGTATTTTTTATATCTCCTAACGTTAATCAAAATACCCAATCAATACTTATAAAAGCACTTTTTAACAACTCTGATAATCAACTTAGAGCAGACGAATACGTTCGCGCCAGAGTAATTTGGGAGCGTCGTTCCGGTGTATTAATTCCAGCAACTTCAATAGTACGTTTAGCTGGGGAAACTTTTGTTTATGTGGCTAAGAAACCAGATGATTCTCAAGGAAAACCAGGATTAGTAGCCAAACAAAAGCGTGTAAAACTAGGCAATATTCGCGGCAATAACTATCAAGTATTAGAAGGATTGAGACAAGGAGAAAGAATAATTGTCTCCGGAATACTTAATCTTAGAGATGGAGCGCCGATAGTTGCAGATTCTAAGTAATTTGGGGATTGGGAATAGGGTATTGGGCATTGGAAATAGTTAAAAGTAAAGACTTATTAGTTATTAGTTATTAATTTGTTTACTAAGTTGCTAGGTAAAATTAAATATAAAACCTCACCCTTAGTCCCTCTCCGCTATTTTGGAACAGGAAGCCGGATTCGGTGTGAAGTTTTATCTTATATTTAATTATGTCTACCTACTTATAGCTATTAAATTATTAATAGAAGTTACTAATAACTAGTTTATAATTCTTAATTAATAAATGATTAAATAATTAATTAATTGATAACGATTAATTACAACTCCTCAATCTTTGAATCCAAAATACCATGCCCAATGCCCAATCCCCAATGCCCAATCTCTAATTCCTAATTCCTAACTTATTATCATGTTTGCTGACTTTTTTATTAAGCGACCTGTTTTTACAAGTGTCTGCGCGATTATTGTTCTGTTAATCGGAGCAATCAGTATTCCAAATTTACCTACAGCAAGATATCCAGAAATTAGTCCGACTCAAATTAATGTTACTGCTAACTATGTTGGTGCTAATGCTGAAGTTGTAGAAAAGACTGTCACTACGGTTCTAGAGCAACAGTTAAATGGTGTCGAAGGTGTGAAGTACATGTCTTCGAGCAGTAGTAACAGCGGTACCAGCCAAATTACAGTTACTTTCGATGCATCTCGTAATAAAGATATTGCTGCGGTTGACGTACAAAATCGGGTTTCTTTAGCAGAACCTCAGCTACCGGAAGCGGTTCAGCGAACGGGGGTTGTTGTTAGTAAGGAATCGAGCAATATTCTCTTGGCTATGGGATTGTATAGCGAAAACCAAGAGTTTAATAATGTATTTTTAAGTAATTACGCTGACCTTTATATAAGAGATAATTTACAGAAAATTAACGGTGTTAGTCGAGCGCAAATTTTTGGAGAACGTCGCTATGCTATGCGTTTGTGGCTCGACCCCAATCGTCTCGCTAGTCGCAATTTAACCGCTCAAGATGTAATTAACGCTCTCAACGAGCAAAACGTGCAGGTGGGTGCAGGACAACTAGGTCAGCAACCGACACCCCCGAATCAAATGTATCAAATTGATTTACGGGCTGTGAGTAGGCTGCAAAAAGCTTCGGAGTTTGACGATATTATCGTCAGTAGTGGGGAAAATGGTGTTCTGGTTAAGTTGAAAGATGTGGGGAGAGCGGAATTAGGGGCAGAGAACTACAATTCGTTTTTAAGATTTAAGGGAAATGAAGGTGTCGGTGTAGGAATATTCCCCACCCCTGGAAGTAATGCTTTAGAAGTTGCTGCTGCTGTAAAAGCGGAAATGGCTGAGTTAGCTAAAGATTTTCCACCGGGAATGCAGTATCAGGTTGCGTTTGACACTACTGCTTTTGTGGAAGAATCGCTTTCGGAAGTGATAAAAACGCTTTTGTTAGCTATTGGTTTGGTTGTTTTAGTAATCTTTATTTTCCTACAAGATTGGCGAACAACTATAGTTCCGGTGGTGACAATTCCTTTAGCGTTAATTGGTACTTTTGGTTTTGTCAAACTTTTTGGATTTTCAATTAACACCTTAACTTTATTCGGCTTAACTTTAGCAACCGGGATGGTTGTTGATGACGCGATTGTAGTAGTTGAAGATATTTCTAGGCTAATTAATAAAAAAGAAATGTCACCGAAGGAAGCTGCTTCGGCTGCGATGCGCGAATTAACTGGAGCGGTAATTGCAACTTCTTTGGTGTTAATGGCCGTGTTTGTTCCGGTAGCATTCTTCCCCGGTTCTACTGGTAAAATTTATCGACAATTTGCGCTAACAATTGCTTTTGCTGTAGTAATTTCCACTTTTTTAGCCTTAACTTTAACTCCAGCTTTATCGGGATTATTATTCAGAAGAAAAACTAGCAGTGGTGGTTTTTTAAATAAAATTTTTGATGCTGTTAACTGGTTTTTAGATTCATTACGAGATGGATATGAATGGATTTTACAACGTTTAACGCATCTCAAGTTTTTAGTATTAGTTGTATTTGCTGCTTTGTTAGTCACAACGGGTTGGCTTTATACCATAGTTCCTCAAGCATTTTTACCAGAAGAAGACCAAGGTTATTTTATTACGATTATCCAGGGTCCCGAAGGAGTTTCGCTTAACTACACCAGTAAGGTAATGCAACAGGTAGAAAAGCAAATTCTTGAATTACCGGAAGTAGTAGGAACCTTTGCTATCGGTGGTTTTGGTTTTAGCGGTAGTACTGCTAATAGCGGCGTAATTTTTACAACTTTGAAACCTTGGGGAGAGAGGACGGGACAAGGACAGTCTTCTGTAGAAATTATTGGTAGGTTGATGGGTCAATTTAGTGGGATTACCGATGCAAGAGTTTTAGCAGTTAATCCCCCATCAATTCAAGGTTTGGGTAGCTTTAGCGGCTTTCAATTTCAGCTACAGGATAGAAGAGGAAATAGCAGCTTAGATGTAATGCTGCAAGAAATGGGAGAATTAATCGGAGCAGCTACTCAAAAAGAAGAAATAGCAGCAGCTTTTAGTACTTTTTCGGCAAATATGCCCCAATTATTAATTGAAGTAGATAGAAATCGAGCCAAAGCATTACAGGTAGATATTGACGATATTTTTAGTACCTTACAGACTTATATAGGTTCGAGATACGTCAACGATTTTAATTTGGAACAGCGGACTTATCGGGTTTACGTTCAAGCAGACGCTCAATATCGTTCCAATCCAGAAGACATCAGTAAATTATACGTCCGTTCCCAAAACAATCAAATGATTCCTATTAGTAACTTAGTCACAGTTACTTCAACCACCGGAGCGCAAACTATAAACCATTACAACCTCTATCGTTCCATTGAAATTAACGGACAAACAGCACCGGGGTACAGTTCCGGACAAGCTTTAGACGCAATGGAAGCAGCCGCTGCACAAGTCTTACCAAGAACCTTTGGTTACGAATGGGCTGGAATTTCAGCAGAAGAAAAAGAATCGGGAGGACAAGCTCCGTTAATATTTGGTTTGGGTCTCGTCTTTGTATTTTTAGTATTAGCAGCACAATACGAAAATTATATCGACCCTTTGATTATTATGCTCTCAGTTCCCTTAGCTATTTTGGGAGCATTATCGGCTCAATATTTAAGGGGTTTAGAAAACGATGTTTTTTGTCAAGTTGGTTTAGTCATGTTGATTGGTTTGGCTTCCAAAAATGCAATTTTGATTGTAGAATTTGCCAACCAATTAAGAGAAGAAGGACTTTCTATTAGTAAAGCAGCAGTTAGAGCAGCACAAGAAAGATTGCGACCAATTTTAATGACAGCACTATCAACTTTATTAGGGATATTTCCTTTATTAATAGCAAAGGGTGCTGGTGCTGGAAGTCGTCAATCTTTAGGGACTGCTGTATTTGGAGGAATGTTTGTTGCCACGTTTTTAAGTTTATTTGTGGTTCCCATTTTGTATATTGTAATTGTGTCTTTACGAAAGCAATTATTACCTTCTAAAAAAGAAGATGATGAAATGGCAACAGTCGAAACTAATGGTAAGGTTCCGGTGAATCGTTAATCTTGGTTAGGAGTTAGGAGTTAGGAGTTAGGAGTTAGGAGTTAGGAGTTAAGAGTTAGGAGTTAGGAGTTAGGAGTTAGGAGTTAGGAGTTAGGAGTTAGGAGTTATAAGCTTTCATTTCTTATACTCTTAATTAGTACTTGACCACATTAATTCTCGGGGGTAAAGCAATGGTAGTGGTGGTTAGCGACCAAGATGGTCGCACTACCAATACCCCTTATAAATTATGTGGTCGAATAATATAACCTTTCCGTAGCAATTTCAATACGATTCTGTGGCTTCCTCCATACCTTCTCGTTATTGAAAACAAATATTGTATTAATAACATTTAAAAATATTTAGTATTATTAAGCGATTTAAATCTTTATCAACAACTTGTAAATCAGCCTTTTAATCGAATCAAAATATTGATTGTAATAGACCATCATTTTCCTTCTTATAAATAAACCCACTCGCTTCTTAGTAATCTAAAATCTAAAATCTAAAATCCAAAATTGCATGACTTCCAACACAAATCTGTTTTCCCCCGTACAACTCGGTTCCTATAATCTTCCCAATCGCATAGTTATGGCACCGATGACACGTTTGCGGGCTATTGACAGCATCCCCAATTCTTTAATGGCAGAATATTACGCTCAAAGAGCTTCTGCGGGATTGATTGTGACTGAATGTACTATGGTGTCTCCTCTTAGTAATGGCTACATTAACTGTCCGGGAATTTACTCCAACGAACAAACTGAAGCTTGGAAACAAATAACCGATGCCGTACATCAAAAAAACGGTAAGATTTTTCTGCAATTATGGCATTCTGGCAGGGTTTGTCATCCTTCGTTACTCAATGGAGAAATGCCTATTGCTCCAAGTGCGATCGCAGCAGTAGGAGAACTCCACACTCCTGAAGGTAAGGTAGCGATGGAGACACCCCGCGCTTTGGAAACAGATGAGATTTCTGGAGTTGTCCAACAGTTTGCTCTCGGTGCTGAAAATGCGATGAAAGCTGGTTTTGATGGTGTGGAATTACATGGAGCTTTCGGTTATTTAATCGACCAGTTTCTTGAAGATATTAGCAATCAACGTACTGATAAATATGGTGGTTCGGTAGAAAATCGAGCGCGGTTTTTGTTGGAAGTTGTTGAAGCTGTAACCAAGGTTTGGGGTGGAAATCGCGTCGGAATCAAACTTTCACCCAGCAATACTTTTTACGGTATGGGTGACTCAAATCCGAAAGAAACTTTTGGTTATGTAATTGACGCTTTGAACCGTTTTGGTTTGGCTTACATCCATTTAATGGAACCCAATCCCATTGATTTGAAAAATAAGAATGTGATGAATCCTGTAGTTCCTTATTTTCGCAAGATTTACAAGGGAAATGTGATTGCTAATGGTGGTTTTGACAAAGAAACCGGAAATAAAGCTTTAGCTAACAGTGATGCAGATTTGGTTTCCTTCGGTAGATTTTATATCTCAAATCCCGATTTACCCCAGCGTTTTGAGCAAAATGCACCTTTAAATGAACCAAATCCTAAAACATTTTACGGTGCTGGAAAGGAAGGCTATACCGATTATTCATTTTTGGAAAAGGTCGCTAGTTGAAAATAACTAATTATATTGTTTTTTTTCAAAATTTATCTAACACAAATCCCACAATATTTATGTCAAATTTTGTTACGAGTATGTAAGTTCTACAAACAAGTATTTACCTCTTGGATTTTACTGTCAATAATAGTTTTGTGGAATATAAAATCTGCTTTTGCTCTCAACCGGACATGGAAGCAAAATAATGCAGGGAATTATTCAGCAAGACTTAATAGGTTCCCTTAACACCTAATTTAGTCATCGCAGGACTAGGAATTACATTTTTGTTTGGTGCGGGACAGGCTTTAACGCTGGGACATGGAAAAACTATGATAAAAACCTATCTAATAGGTTCTCAAGCAACGGCGAAACAAGCAATACTTTTAGGATTAGTGACAACTATTACTCATACCGTAAGTATCTTTGTATTAGGAGTTTTAGTATTTTTCGTTTCTGAATACATAGTCCCCAAACAACTCTATCCGGTTCTCAGTTTCTTAGCGGCTTATCAATCGCTCGAAGGTTTTCCAACAATTATGGAAAGCTACTAAAAAAAATTAGTATGGCTAGCCCAGTACTAATTATTGCAACTGGTATTTTACTAAGTGCGTCTGCTGTAAATTGAGGTTAAATTCATGAAGAGAACATTTTTTATTGTTTTACTAGCTATTTTCTTCACTTTCGATATCTTCTTCGCGATATCTACTGCTGTAGCGGATAATCTAAAAAGTTCATCTGATGTCGAAATTGTTCATCCGATGAATAATACAGGAGTAATTGCTAAAGATATGATTCACAATAATAATCAAAGCGAAGCAGAAATATTAATGCATAATTAATAGTTCTGGAAAAAGGGATAATTCTTAATTCCCAATTTCAGGTAAAGAAAATGATATTGTGTTTATCGCAAAATCAAAACTTTTGCGAGCTAAGCACTATTATTAACTAGTCATCATAAGGTTCAAAAATATTATTATCGGTTTGGTTGATAATGTTTTCTATTGCACAATTGAATGCATTTACCAAACCGTTACTATTTATAAGAAGTTAGAGATAGATGTTAGAGAAAAACTATCCAAGTATTGAAGAATTTATTGCTTTCCCAAAAATTTTTAACGTATGTATAAGCAAAGATGGTCAGAAAGTTGCTTACCTTCAGCGCTCCACTAATTGGGATAAAAATAGTTTTCAATTTAATATTTGGATTTACGAAAATGGCAAAAATTATCCTTTGAACCAGCCTAATACAGATAGTTCGTCACCTAGCTGGTCAAATGATTCTCAAACTTTAGCTTATTTAGTCAAGACAAACGAAAGATATAATCGAAAACAGATTTTTATAAAAAGAAATATAGATATTGCTGGAATCCAGGTTTCCCATGCACCGGACGGTGTAAGAAGTTTTAAATGGTCTAAGGATGGAAATGGTTTCTTCTTCCTTGCTAGAGAACCAGAACCAAAAAATATTAAAAAACGTCGTGAAATTTATGGTGATATTGAATATGTTGATAGTGAATATCGCTATCAGCATTTATTTTATTTAGATTTACAAAAAGGTATAGATAAAACTACAGCATGTTTTAATTTACCAAAAGATTTACGAGAAAAAAAAGACGATTCGGAAGAAAAAAACAAAGAAGAAGCAGATGAATTAGCAGTACAGCTAACTCAAGGTCAACTTAATGTTAATAGTTTTGATATCTCAGCAAAAGGAGATAAAATAATTTTTGCTGCGGCTCCATCACCTCGTGTGGAAGATTCACAATACACCAAGCTTTATTTATTAGACATTGAATCTCAAGAAGTTCAGAAATTAGATATTCCCCATCCTGGTAGAAAAGGTAGAATCCTTTTTTCTCCCGAAGGTACTAAAATTTGCTTTACTTTCGAGCGGGATAATATAATTTATCAAAATCGGCTTTTGGCAATCTTCAACTTAGAAACACAAACCATTAGCTATCCTCAAATAGAAATAGATGAAGATATATATCCTTTACAGTGGATTGAAAATGGAATTGTCATTGATTGGCGAGATAAAACTAATAGCTGTATCGGTATAGTAAAAGAAAATGGTGAAATTGATAATCTAATCAAACAAGAAGATTGTTATATTCAATCCGCATCAATCAGCTTTGATGGACAAAATATTAGTTATATAAAAGCTAGTTCAAAACAATATTTTGAAGTTTATTTAAATAATAATCAAATAACTAATTATTCTCACCTGCTAGAGAATTATCTTTATACAAGAAAAAAACTAATTCAATGGTCAAGTTCCGACGGTACAGAAATAGAAGGAATTCTTTGTACACCTCCAGATTTCGACCCAAAAATTAAATATCCACTGCTAGTTATTGTACATGGAGGTCCGGTTAGTACATCATTAGCAATTTCCTTGGGAGACAACCTAATATATCCTGTTGAAAGCTTTATCGAAAAAGGATTTATTGTCCTAAAACCCAACTATAGAGGTAGTGCTGGATATGGAGAAGCATTTCGTTCTCTAAACTACCGGAACTGGGGTGTAGGTGACTATGACGATGTGATCTCGGGAGTAGATTTTTTAATCGCTCAAGGATATGTAGACCCTGAAAAAGTTGGAATTATGGGTTGGAGTCAGGGAGGTTATATTTCCGCATTTTGTTCCACTTACAGCAATCGATTCAAAGCTATATCCGTAGGTGCTGGAATTAGTAACTGGGTCACTCACTACGTTGGTACAGATGCTGGTTTCGTGACTCGGGCTTATCTCGGAGATACTCCTTGGAACGATAAAGATATATACCAAAAAACTTCACCCATGAACTATATCAACTCAGCCCAGACCCCGACTTTGATTCAACATGGCGATCGCGACAAAAGAGTACCAGTATCAAACGCTTACGAACTGTATCGTGGATTGCAAGATGTAGGTGTAGAAACGAAATTAGTAATATTAAAAAATATCGCTCACAGTCCATACAAACCCGGAATGTATCGAGCCATTATGAAGCAAAATTTAACTTGGTTTTGTCATCATCTTTTATCCGAAAATTTTGATAATTTTGATTTGTTAAATAAGGAATAGAATATTTGTTTCAAAAAGGGAATAGGGAGTAACAAGTAGCAAGTAGCAAGTAGCAAGTAGCAAGTAACAAGTAACAAGTAGCAAGTAGCAAGTAACAAGTATTAAAAAAATTACTTATTTATTAACTCCTAATTCCTAATTCCTAATTCCTAACTCCTCAAAAATCCGTAGTTGTCAAAACAGTTTCATCTTCGGTATCATCATCAAAATAAGAAGGCATATTCGGTTCACCTTCAGCGCTTTCTATTTGACCGACTGAAGGATATTCGTTAGATGCAATCTCCGTTTTCTCTCCCGTATCCGTATCATCTGCTTGCGACTGATAGGAAAGCAAACGTTTAAGCTCCTCAAACTTATCTAAAGAAAATACAGCCCCATTTGCTACAGCAGTTTCTTTTTGAGACTCAGAAATAATAGCCTGAAATAAGCAAGCATTGGAAAGATTAACTAAATCAAGATTTACTCCTAAAAGGTTAGCACCTGTAAGATTAGCGCCCGTAAGTTTGGCATTAGTAAGATTAGCATTTGCTAAATTAGCACCTGTTAAATCAGCACCAGTAAGGTTTACATCTACAAGATTTCCTCCAGATAAACAAGCGTCTTTTAACTGGACATTTGCTAAATCTGTATTGGCAAAATTGACTCCAGATAACATACCTTCTGTTAAATCAGCTTTTACTAAATTGAGAAACGTCAAAGATTTTTCATTAATTCTTTGTCTTGTAATGTCTGGGTGAAAAACTGCTGTTTTTGCAATTAATCTTGTTAGTGCTTGAGGATGAGATTCTATTAAAGAAGATGGATTTCCGCAAGGTGAAAAAGTGCTTTTTGTTTCTCTATAGCAAGCACTAAGAAGTAAAAATATATTGATTCCGACAGCTGCATTTACCTGTTCTACATTTATCGGATTATCTAATTTTCTAAAATAAGACCAAGCTTTATGGGCTATTCCTTCATCTAACCAACGTCCACCACAGTAAGTGTACCAGAAAGGTAGCAAGCGACTGCATAATAATTCAAAAGAGAATTCATGCTTTTGTTCTTGTCGTAATCCCTCAATTACAAGTTCTTCAATTTCTCTTGTGAGAATACCGTAGCCAAGTAAATGATATATATGTTCTGCAACACAGCATGGAGAATCTATGGAAAAAATTATTTCTCCATAAGTATTATGACTGCTTTTAGTTAAAGCTTTTAACTTATTTATAATCGATGCAGCACAAAGGTATTCCCCGAATTTAGAATGAGAGAATTTTGTTTTGGGAATTGGGAATTGGGCATTGGGCATCGTAGAATTGATATATTCTTTTTCCCTTTTCCTATATATTCCTTTATTGAAATAAAATACTGGTAATTGATTAAAATCAGCTTTTGAGTTAATACTTTTTAAATTAATACTTTTCTTTCCTGAATGCAAAAATTGCAGTGCTACTGCTTGTAATCCCTCAATTAATTTTTGGGGATGGTGATTTTTGGTTAGTAAATTAATCGCTTCTGGGGTACGGTGAATGTGACCAGAAGCGGATGAAGCTAGTAATTTTTGACTAATACTGCGAACTGGATAACCAAATAACCATTGATTGAGACGTTCGTAAATTTTCCACAACACCACAGCAGTATTTGTTATCTGAGGGTTGGTAGCAGATGCCAATATTTCATCATCAAGTAATTCGTCCCGATGCAATACTGCTAGTAAATACAACATCAAAGGTTGACGGACTAAATCTGCAAGTAAAAAGTGAGATTTTTTAGAAAATGCCTTATTCTTCTTAAGAAACTTAAAGAACTTTTGAGCAACTTTCATCGATTGAACTTTTGACCAATTCGCAAACCATTGCTTCCAGTCATGTTGTTCCCAAGGTTGAATTTTGATGCGCTGTAATTTTGATGGTGATTTACTAAAAATATCTTCTAGAGCTACACTTTGACTTGTCAAAATAATTTTATGTGAAAACTGCGATTGAAAATCAATTATTTGTTGTATAAAAATAGCAACCGACATCTTATTATCAGCGCAGTTAGGTAGTTCATTCAATCCATCAAGTATTAGTAAGCATTTAGTTTTAGAATCAGCTAGCCAAGAAGATAAATCTACTTCAGAATTATCAAAAAAAGCAGATTGAAGTGTTTCTTGTAAATTATCACCTCTGCTAATATCGCTAAGACAAATATTTATAGGTATCCACTCTGGATAAAGCTTTTGGGCTATTCGTGCGGCTAGTATTTGACAGAAACTAGTTTTACCATAACCAGATTCTGACTCGATTACAGTAATAGTTTCCAAATCATCTAATTGCGAAACCACCCATTTCATCAAATCCACAGGCTCATGATTTCCTGTTAAAGGTACACCAGTAAGCGGGACGTATACATCTTTAAGAGAAAAAGATTCCATTAATAGCGGTTCGCCAAGCTTTGTTATTAAACTTGCGCGATAATTTTCCTTATAAATATTTAGATAATCGTCAGATTTATGGCGACTTACTGTCGAATTAAATTCGACATAATTTCCAAGCTCAAAAAACTTTTGTAACTGAGCCAAAGTGGTAGAATTTTCACTCACCACCATAATCAAATGTCCTAACAGTTTATTATTTAATCGCTGTATAATTAATTCTGCTTCTACTTCTAGAACCCTATTAGCAACCAACCAAGCTACAGCAGTCTGGCTAATTTGTTCTACAAAAGAAGAATACTCTACATTTAATAGCGCTTCTTCCGCTTGAACATCAGTTAATTTTTCTTCGCGCAGATTTTTTATTAAATCTTGTAAATACTCATCCCCAAAATGTTTTTCAGAAACATTCGCGAATAAAACACCTTTGTTCCCCTGTTGGTTTATTCCTTGCTGACCTAAAGGTAATAATTCTCTCTCCAACCAAACTCGGGAAAGACATTGTTCTTCAATCAAAACTTCTTCCAAAGCTTGTAAATAAGCAGCTTGAAAAGCCAACCAAGTAGCTTCATTACGATTAAAAGGCTTATTTCCTCCTAATAAACCTAAAATGCTCTTAGTCAATCTAGCAAAAATACCAACTTCATAAAAAGCAGACCCTAAAGGAACTTCCCAAACTTCTGCTAAAGTACATATATCAAAAGGTAAGGGGCTTTTAACTTCCATATCCTGAATAATTCGCAAGCTGACACCCGTCATTTGTCCCTGCGAACACGCTTTTATATGACTTATTTCGATATAATTTTCTACCAACCAATGCCGAATGCTCAAATTCATTTAAATACTAAGTAAAGGTTGAATACGGTAATTGTTATTCATTTTAGGATTTAGATTTTTAGATTGCGAAGAAAGAAATTAAAACCAACAGTTTAGGAGTTAAGAGTTATGAATATTGAGTATTTTGTTAGGAGTTAGGAGTTATGAGTTGTGAGTAGCAAGTAGCGAGTAGCGAGTAACAAGTAGCCAGAACCATTAAATAAACTACTAATTTATTAATGTTGTCGTCTTCTTATCCATACTATTCCTTAATTATTACTCGTTACTCTCGACTCGCTACTCTAAATAATATCTTCATCCCTTCTACCAAAAGGTGCATCAAAAAAACGTTCCAAACGTGGATTAACTATGAGCGATAGCCCTCTAAAATTATTGTTAATTGATTCTGACCCCATTTTTAGATTGGGATTGCGTCAAACTCTCGAAGAATTTCCCGAATTGCAAATCGTAGCAGAAGCTGAAACCTACACTACAGCGCTGCAAATCTTAGCAGAATTGGCGCAACAAGACCCCAATCAGGTAAATTTGGTAGTTTTAGAACCAGATAATAATCGCTCCTCGAATCGTCAAGAACTTGGTTTACAACTAATTAGACAGTTGAAAACTCAGTACCCAAACTTGCCCATTTTGCTGCTTTGTCACATTCTCCAACCCGGAATGCTCTTAGCTTTAAAAGCAGAAGGAGTAAATGGTTATTGTCCTAAAGGTACTCCAATTTCCGAGTTAATTATTGCAATGCAACATACTGGAGGAGGAAACTCCTATTGGATTTACCAATCCCAACAATTAAGAGAATGGAATGGTGAAACATTAGAGGAAACATTGCTCCCCAAACGTAAATCTCAGAACTCTTTGATTTATAAATTACGCAATAATTTGCGTGAATCGGGAACCAGTTATATCAAACCTAACTTGACAGAAGTTACCAGACAACTGCAAATTCCCGGATTAACAGTACTAAACAAAGCTATTTTAGCTGGAAGACGACGAGAACTACTTGCAGCACAGTGGTTGCTCGATAATTTAGTAGATTCATTACCAGCACAAGATGAAACTACTGCTAATCCTCTTATTCCTTCCCCAGAATTAGCATCACCCAAACTAGAAAGCAGTACTCTTACTGTCACCAACTCAGCGATTAAACCCCTTTCTCCACCTTTACTCAGTCCCAGAGCTTTACAAGCAACCCTACTTGCATCTTGTATTAATAAACTTCAGTTCAACTTACAAAACGTAACTGATATTCCTTTAGAAATAGATATTTTAAGAGAAGATAAAAAGCGAGAACTACTTTATTTATTACTGCAAAAATTTGCGGATTCCCTAGATGAATTGCGTACTTCTGGAGTCGAAGTAAACTTATTTAGTGATGTCAAAAATCAACTATTAGTAGATGTATGGGAAGCAGCTACTAAAGAATACTTTGGCAAATTTTCGCGAATAAAAATCGGCAATATAGAAGTAGAAATTGTCAAAATATTGCTAGAAAATGAAGCAATAATCAAGACGGAAATTATTGAAAATATCCCTTTTATAAGCGAATTATTATCTTACTTAATATTTCAAACAGAGCTATACATAGATAATACGCTTTATTCCCCAGGGAGCGAAGAAGCCAACGAACACGCTGCTATGATTCTGGAAAATATGCTGATTCATATTGCTAATGCCGTCATACAGCCATTATTAAACAGACTAGCCGACGTAGAAGTTATCAAAAAAGATTATTATAACCGCGCATTAATTTCCACCAGAGAAATTGAGCGCTTCAGAAACGATTTATCGTGGAAATATCGCTGGCAAAATTACGTAGGAGAACCCCAAGAAATATTCGAGAGTCGTCACGAGCTACTTGTCCTTGCACCTCGCGGTATAGCCAAAGCTTTTGTATACGCACCCCGCAACAGCGAACTAGCTGAACTTGGAGGAATCCCGTTAGTAGTTACCTTATTACTAGAATTGCGAGATGCAGCCACACCCCGCATACAATCCGTAGTATCCTTTCTAGGAAACGGTGTAGTTTTCGTCCTCACCCGAATAGTTGGTAGAGGAGTCGGTCTAGTAGTTCGTGGTGTTCTCCAAGGTATCGGTAACGCTTCATTACCCGAAAAGAAGAGGAATCGGGATTAGGGAATTTTGGATTTTGGATTGAAGATTAAAAATACACTGGTTCCCAGGCTATTAATCGTTCCAAGTCTCCGGCTTGGAATGCCATTTCAAGAGGCTCTGCCTCTAGTATTATATACACTACACTGAAGGCAGAGCCTCCAATACTGTATTCCTTGCCAGAGACAAGGAACAAGTTATCTCCTACATCCTATTACGTAAAAAGTAAAATACACTATCCCAAAAATCTTGCAAACGAGGACTTTCAAATCTTTGCTTATTCCATTCCTGTGCTGTTTGTTCGATGATTTCGGAAAAGCTTGAATAAACTGGTGATAAATTGGCTAGTCTATTAATTTTTATTTTTTCACTAATAGCTAAAGCGATTATATTTATTGATTCCCTAGCTTCCGCTCCTAACAAAGAAGCTCCTAATATTTCACCATTACGACGAACAATTATTTTACAAAGTCCTGTAGTTTCATCTGTTAATTGAGCAGATGCTAACGTTTTAAAATACTGCCGTAAAACTAAAATATCGTTTTTATCATATCGATTTTTAGCTTGTCTTTCTGTTAAACCAACTTGTGCTAATGTCGGTTGAGTTAAAATTCCCCAGGGAATAGCCCGATAATCTATTTTATTTTTAGAGAAAAATAGAGCATTTTTTACCGCTATTTTCGCTTCGTAATTAGCAATATTTGGTAAATTGTAACCGCCAATCACATCTCCACAAGCATAAATCCGATGATTGGTAGTTTGTAGCTTTTTATTAACCGATAAACCACGAGAATTATATTTGACCCCTACAGCAGCTAAATTCAAAGATTCGATAAAAGGTTGTTCGGCTACAGCAACTAGTATTTCATCAGTTTCAACTGCTATGTCCCTTACTTGCAGCCATTTTTTACCTTCGATTTGTCGAATTTGAGTAACAGTTGATTGCGTCAAAACACGTATTCCTTCAACCTCTAACTGGGCTTGTAACAGCCGAGCAATTTCCGGGTCAATAGGAGAAACAACATAAGGACTACTAACTATAAACGTGACCTCATAACCCAATCTTGCTAAACTTTGAGCGATTTCCACACTTTGAGGTGTACCACCAAGGATTACCCAGCTTTTCGGTGGTTCAGAACTTCCTAAAACCTCATAAATATCCGATAACGTCAAAAAACCCGTTTTCTGCAATCCCTCAATATTTGGAATTACAGGAACCGAACCAGTAGCAAGTAAAAAATTACGTGCTAGTAACTTGCGATTATTAACAACAAAACTCAAATCCGGCTCAGCTTGGAACCAACCGCTACCTACAATTACATCAACACCTTGTCCAGCTAAAAAAGCAGGTGAAAGACTTTCGCTAACACCTTGAGCGACAGCAGAACCCCACAAAAGCATTTTTTCTAAAGATATTTGAGATTTTTCTTCCCCATCAAATTGATTAAGAAAACCAAACCGAGTTAAATCATTCAATTTACCAACAACCTTAGCAATTTCGACCATAGCTTGAATTTGAATCAAATCATGACGAAATAGCGGTTCAACCAAAGCAACCTTAGCCCTTAGTCGAACAGCTTTTA
>ERZ1740070.1188-NODE-1188-length-16534-cov-6.688391_pt1 | contig 16534 bp, 10 predicted proteins | sample MGYA00581734_ERZ1740070 | MGnify/ENA primary metagenome ERZ1740070 (study PRJEB43018, sample SAMN04849744) | marine metagenome | isolation source: floating plastic debris | place: Pacific Ocean | collected 2008-09-01 | study: EMG produced TPA metagenomics...
AGCCTCCTCACATTTCTAGCTTTCAGTCAATGCTTGAAAAAATTCGACTTCGCTTCCTTGAAAATTTGACCCACTATTAAGAGCCCTGATTTGTCTGTGGTAATTGATTGTATTTGACATAATTTCTATGTCGCCTTGCCCATGACATAATTACATGTCACAAAATTGCTGTAAATTCCATTAATATGCACATCATGTGTGCGTTTTTGCGAGGGTGACATGATGGACACTTGGAATGAGATCAGAACGGCCTATCAGGTCGCCCGGTTAGGAACTGTTAGCGCGGCTGCCGAGTATTTGGGCGTGCACCGGGCAACAGTGATTCGCCATATCGACGCACTAGAAGCCGTTTTGGGTGAAAAGCTCTTTCAACGTCACTCGCGTGGATACACACCGACAGAGGTAGGTTTGGATTTGATGCGTGTGGCCAAGACTACTGATGAACAATTTGGTCAACTGGTAGGGCGTATAAAGGGACAGGCAACAGAATTATCGGGTGAGTTTGTGGTGACGTCTTTATATGTTGTCACACCGATGTTAATGCCAGTACTGAATGCCTTTCAGACACAACATCCAAACATTGTTGTGCGCTATATGGTTAGCGATCGCATTTTTCGGCTCGAATATGGAGAAGCCCATGTAGCCATCCGCACGGGTCCTCAACCGGATCAGCCCGATAATGTTGTTCAGCCCTTTACCACACTAAGAATAGGATTATATGCCAGCGCAGACTACGTTTCTCGCAATGGGATTCCGCAAACACTAGATGATTTTGTAAACCATAGTTTTGTAGGGTATGCCAACCCAAATTTTCGAGCAGAGTTTAGTATCTGGCTACGAGCCCATGTTCCCGAAAGCAATATTATTTTCCAAAGTAACAGTGCCCTTGTATTAGACGAGGCAATAGTATCAGGGACGGGTATTGGTTTCATGGCAGCTTATAGAACCAATCAATACCCCGACTTAGTTGAAATCTGGCCACACCAGGATGAATGGGATATCTCATTCTGGCTAATAACCCATATTGATTTGCACCATACTGCTAAGGTCCAGAGCTTTCTGACATTTTTAAAGAATGATCTGGAGTAAGAAGAGTATTAGGGATTGTTAAAAATCAAGCTCATGTTTTTACAAGTATTCCTTTTACCCGCATTCTCTGTAGAATATCCCCTTGGCTCCTCCAGTTTGAGTAAATGCTATTGTGCATAGTGCAGGTACAGATTTCACATTCCTATCACAAACAACTTATCTGGCCCAAGATTATGGGCTAAAGCAAGACTCTCGAAATTAAACGTATATGGCTGCTGATAAGATAACTCTTTGTAACTATTCCCCAAAGCCCATCTCTTTAAGGCTTTTCTCAACCTTGGTGCGATGTTCGACCTCCCAGTCCTCTAACGACCGAACCTCATCTTTTTCTGCTCTACGTTGGGCAACTTCCCATACCGACTCTTGCTGTGCGGCTGGAATAACAGCAATTCCTTCTTCATCGGCGACAACAATATCCCCTGGATCTATCTGTACACCGCCGCAAACAATGGTGTTTTGTAGGGTGCCTGGTCCTTGTTTGTTACCAGGAATTGGCATTACCCCACGGGCAAAGACTGGAAACTGAAGTTCGCGAACCTCGGCTAAATCTCGGATAACACCATCAATAACAAACCCAGCGATGCCTCTTTTTTGAGCGGTGGCGCAGACATTGCCCCCAGACATGGCATAGTCTATATCTCCGGCTTTGACAACAATTACTGACCCTGGCTCTGCTCGATAAATAGCCGCGTGCAGCATGAGATTATCTCCTGGGGCACAGCTGACGGTGTAGGCAGGGCCAGCAGTGCGGGGGGTCTGGGGCCACATTTCCCGTATGCCCATGTCCATAAACTGTTCACGTCCGAGCAGTGCATCGGCATAGACGGTGGGAGAGAACTGACTAAATTTTGAAGGATGGTTCATAATGCGGCTTACCTGTTCTAGGCTCCTACCCTACACCCTACGATCCAGACTGTAGGCGGTTTGAGTTTGTGGAAAGTAAGAAGATATCAACAAGATAGCCCTAATGTCTAGTGAAGCTAGTGTAGGAAGTTATTTGGTTTGCCTAGGGTGACGCTTTTATATTTATTGTTAGCCTTGGTAACGGTTGCAATGGTTTTAGCTTATTTGTGTTGGCCGTATGACCTGCCGTCAGGCCATACGGCCTGACGGTGAGAGACGATCTGCCTTAGGCTTACGGGGCTTGGCATACCCCCTTTTCAAGATAAGGCGAAACTCATCTTGTCGAGATGTCCTTAAGCATGCTTATATGCCAAAAGGAATAGAACTGTCAGCCCCTGCCAGATAGTTCTGAGCAACTTCGCTGGCATCAAACGCTTGGTTGTAAACCGCCACCAGGTCATAACTACCCAGCCAGGCTCGACCCCCATCTAGTTCGTTTGCTAAGGCAAACTGGGACTGGTCATTCCAGGTCGAAAGGTCGCCATCAATGGTGTTGGAGCCCACTAACTGGTTGTCAACGTAAAGGTTGGCAAGACCGTTGGCATCACGGGAGTAGACAACATGACTGAGGTCTGTCTCCACCTGAGCACCACTGGAGGAGACGGTTTTTCCGACGCCATTGTTGCCAGTAGTGGTGGTGCGTAAGCGGACCTGATAGTCGTCTCCATCCTGCCCTAGGGTAACATTGCGGTTGCCGCTATTGGCAGAGAGAGAGGCAATCCTGGCCGGTCCTCGTTGGGTGAGGTTGTCAGGCGTGATCCAGGCTTCGATGGTGAGTGCTTGTGTTTGGGTAATGCCATCGATGAGTTTAGTGGCGGCTTGATTAGAGGCAATCAGGTTAGGTGCACTGACATTTAGAATCCCATCGCCCCAATTGACACCGGTCAGGGTGTCAATTTGTAGATTTAAGGGATTACCAACACCCGAGACATCGAACACAGTATTACCACTGCCTTCATCGAAGGTATACAGACTTAGGATCCCTGCTTCGACGCGGCCAGTACTATTACCTGGTTGAGCCACCGTGACATCGACGGTTGCCGTTGCTGTACCCCCATTGCCGTCATTGATTTCATAGGTAAATGAATCAGTTCCTACAAAGTCTGCATTTGGGGTGTAAAGAATCTGATTGTTTTGAATCGATGTGCTGCCATTACTGCCTGCACTAGCCGAAAAAACGGTTAGAACATCACCATCGGTGTCGGTGTCATTAGCGAGCACTTGGACTTGAACAGCCGTATTTTGACTGGTGGTAACCGTATCATTGTTAGCCACTGGCACAGTGTTGTTGACCACCGGACCATCATCAATAGCTGTCACTGTGACACTGACTGTGGCACTATCCGTGCCGCCATTGCTATCAGATATGGTGTAGCTAAAGCTGTCGGTGCCGCTGAAGTCTGCATTTGGGGTGTAAAGCACCTGATTGCCAACAATGGTCGTGGTGCCATTGTTGCTTGGAAGCACCGAAATAAGGCTCAAGCTATCGCTGTCGGCATCGGTGTCATTGGCCAACACATTCAGAGTAATCTGTGAATTTTCTTCAACCGTTCCACTGTCATCTGCTGCTACCGGCAGCGTGTTAGTCGGAGCAGGACTGCCATCATCCAACACCCCTGCCAGATAGTTCTGTTCAACTTCGCTGGCGTCAAAGGCTTGGTTGTAAATTGCCACCAGGTCATAACTGCCGGTCCAAGGCCGGCTACCGTCTAGCTCATTGCCAAGTGCAAACAGATAGTTAGCATTCCAAGTAGAAAAATCTCCATCAATGGTGTTGGAGCCGACTAACTCGTTATCAACATATATCTGAGCAAGCCCATTGGCATCACGGGAGTAAACAACATGACTAAGTTTAGTCTCTACCTCCGCACCATTGGAGGTAACAGTTTTGCCGACGCCATTGGTGCCGGTAGTGGTGGTGCGTAAGCGAGTCTGGTAGTCATCTCTTTGCTGTCCCAAGGTAAAGTTTCGGGTGCCAGCGTCAGCAGAGAGAGTGGCAATCCTGGCAGGACCATTTTGAGAGAGGTTATCGGGGGTGAGCCAGGCTTCGATAGTGAGTGCCTCCGTCTGGGTAATGCCATTAATGAGCTTAGTGGCGGCTTGATTAGAGACAATCAGGTTGGGTGCATTGAGGCTTAGGATGCCATCGCCCCAGCTGACGCCATTAAGAGTGTTGATTTGTAGATTGAGAGGATTGCCGACACCCGAGACATCGAAGACGGTATTGCCGCTGCCTTCATCAAAGGTGTAGAGGCTTAGAAGTCCATCTGCAACACGCTCACCGCTGTTGCCGCTGTTGTCTGGCTGAGTCACCGTAACATTGACAGTTGCCGTATCAGTCCCCCCATTCCCGTCGTTGATTTCATAGGTAAAGGAATCGGTCCCTGCAAAGCCGGCATCAGGCGTGTAGAGAATTTGATTGTTGTTAATCGACGTGGTGCCGTTACTACCTGCACTAGCCGAGACAATGGTCAGACCATCATTATCAGCATCGGTGTCATTGGTGAGCACCTGGACCTGAACGGCTGTGTTTTGATCTGTCGTGACCGTGTCATCATTGGCTACCGGTACAGTGTTTGTCGGTACTGGAGCATCGTCAACAGGGCTTACGGTGATATTGACAGTTGCCGTATCAGAACCGCCATTCCCGTCGGAGACAGTGTAGCTAAAGCTGTCGGTGCCATTGAAGTTGGCATTGGGCGTATACTTTACCTGATTACCAACAATGGCTGTTGTGCCATTGCTACCGGGGAGTACCGAAACAAGGCTCAAGCTATTGTTATCAGCATCGGAGTCATTGACCAATACATTCAGAGTAATCTGAGCGTCTTCGTCCACCGTTCCACTGTCATCCACGGCTACTGGTGGTGTATTTGTGGGTGCAGGCGGAGTCGTGATTGAAGCACCTGCTAGATAGTTTTGCTCAACTTCATCGGCATCAAAGGCTTGGTTATAGACTGCCACCAAATCATAACTACCCAGCCAATGTCGGGTACTATCTAGCTCATTGGCTAGGGCAAACTGGTACCCAGCGTTCCAGTTGAAGAGGTCTCCATCAATGGTGTTGGAGCCAACTAGCTGGTTGTTCACAAAAAGGCTGGCAAAACCACTGGCATCACGGGAGTAGACAACATGGTTGAACTCTGTCGTTACCTCTGCGCCAGTGGAGGTGACGGTTTTGCCCACACCGTTGTTACCCGTAGTGCTGGTGCGTAAGCGGACCTGGTAGTCGTTGCCTGCTTGACCCAGGGTAAAGTTGCGGTTGCCGCTATCGGCGGAGAGAGTGGCAATCCTGGCGGGGCCGCGTTGGTTGAGGCTATTGGATTTGATCCAGGCTTCAATGGTCATCTCTTGGGTCTCTTTTATCCCATCGCTCAGCTTGGTAGCCGCTCGACTAGAGGCAATCAAACTATGAGAATCGACATTTAAGATTCCATCTCCCCAGTTGACTTGAGAGTTACAAGTCTGACAGCTCCCACAGGAACAGGTGATTTGAGATCCCTCTCCCCCGGTGACACCAGTGGTCGTGTCGATTTGTAGATTGAGAGGATCACCGACACCTGAGACATCGAAGACAGTGTTGCCTCTCCCCTCATCAAAGGTATATAGACTCAGCAGTCCTGCTTCGACGCGAAGACCTGGCTCAGTGACGGTGACATTAACGGTAGCCGTAGTTGTGCCACCATTACCATCGTTGACTTCATAGGTAAATGAGTCGGTGCCGACGAAATCTGCATTCGGGGTGTAGAGAATCTGATTGTTGCTCAATGACGTAGTGCCATCAGTGGCTGCCCCGACCGATATGACCGACAGGGTATCCCCATCGATATCTGTGTCATTGGCAAGTACCTGCACTTGAGCAGCCGTATTTTGCTCTAGAGTGAGCGTATCATCATTAGCTACTGGCGCATCGTTGACGCTGGTGACCGTGATGCTCACTGTGGCATTAGCAGAGCCGCCATTGCCATCGGTTACGGTGTAGCTAAAGCTGTCAGTGCCATTGAAGTTGGCATCGGGTGTATAAATCACCCGGTTACTATCAATGCTAGTGTTACCGTTGATACCGGGGAGCACAGACTCAAGGCTGAGGCTATCGTTGTCTGCATCGGTGTCATTGGACAACACATCTAGGGCGATCTGTGAATCTTCTGCCACTGTTGCAGTGTCATTTGTGGCTACCGGTAGATTCCCATTGATAATGGTTACATTGACGGTAGCTATATCTGTGTCGCCATTGTTGTCGTCGATTTCATAGGTAAATGAGTCGGCGCCTACAAAATTTGCATTGGGGGTGTAGGTAATGAAATCATCGCTACCGTCAGCTGGTGTACCATTATTGTTGACTGTAACACTACCGTTACTGGCTTCGTTGGCAGATAAGGTAAATACAGTGTCTGGGGCAATATCATCATTGGCCAAAACCTGAATATCGACTGCTGTTTCTAGGGAGGTGGTAACAGAATCATTGGTAGCCTCAAATTGACTCTCTGCTTCAACCACTTGAAGAATTTGATTGACAGTAACCCCATTGATTACTTGCTCAATGCCGCTAGGCCACTTAATCCGAACTTCGCTGATTGCGTTTTGATCCCCTAGACCAAAATGAATCCGTTTGTGATCTTGTGCTCTGTGGTGCTGTCCGCCTGTCTGTTGCCTCATTTGGGTAACACCACCGGCTGTGACATAGACCGTTGCGCCAATACCATCACGGTTGGATACGGTTCCTTCTAGATCAATTGAGAGCCAGTTGTTGTTGTTGCCTTTATTCTCTAATAGCCGATAGGTAGGATCGTTTCTATGGGTCGTTTCTAGCAGGTCTAAAAAGCCATCATTGTTGAAGTCGGCAACCGCTGCAGTACGCAAATCGAGTCGCGGTACATCCTGCAATGGTGTTGTCTCAGAGAACGCAATGGGCGTAAATGTTCCAGTTCCCTGATTTTCAAACATAAAATCAGGACCGCCATTACGGTCAAGGACAAATAGATCCACGTCGCCGTCGTTGTCAAAATCACCTGTGACAACACCGCCGCCATCAGGCGTTTGATAAGAAACTGAGCGTACCCCAGACGCAACGGACTTATCTTCCCAACCCGTTGGAGAACTCAGGACCAACTGATGGCCATTACCACCAGAGGTGGGGAGAAACACATCCGGCTTCAAATCTCCATTGAAGTCGGCAATGGCCATATCAATCAAACCCCTACCGTTTTGTAGGCTAACATCACCAAATAAAGAGTTTGTAATTTTAACGAATTTGCCAGAGCTGACATCATAGACGTCGTTGGGTTGTTTCTGGAAAACGTCGAGATGTCCATCACCGTTAAAGTCTGCTAAGGAAACGTACTCAACCCCATAGCTTCGGTCAAATTCGAAATTAACGGCTGCACCAACATCTGAAAATGTGCCATCTGGATTTTGTTGGAAAACCGTTGCTGGCAGCTCACCGTTCTTTGTGCCATCGCTAAGCGCCCCGTGAATGAAATCTAACAACCCGTCGTTGTTAAAGTCAAATACAGTCGCTTCACGGGCTCGGGCTTGAGAGTAGCCGGTTCCGAATTCAGATGCTTTATCAACAAATCCACCACCTTCATTGATTTCATTGATAAAAAATTTGTTTCTACTGGGTTCTGAATCTGACACCAGACCCACTAGTTGAATTAGATCTTGGTCACCATCGTTATCAAAATCAGCCCATATATTGCCATGTCGATCGCCCCTAACGATGTCTCCACGGGAATCAGCCGGAAATAGATCTATCCGATTTTCGAAAGTGCCGTCTTTTTGATTTATAAATAGCGAAGGTGGAGGACCATTGCGATCGCCAAAGTGGTTATTTAAGTACAGATCAACGTATCCGTCGCCGTTAGCGTCGCCCCAAGCCACACCATAGCTGGGCATACGGTCAACTAAACCATCACCATCTGTGTCTTCCCATTCGTTCCAGACCGGATTATCGTTTCTCTTTACAAGTTTAGGAAAACTTGAGTCGGTAACATCCTTAAACTGATCTTGTAGCATAGCCAAGCTTTATCTGTATGTATTAATCCGGCAGTGAAAGATGATGATTTTTGTGGATGCAGCCTAGGCAACAGATGGATAAGGAGGATAATCCTCAGCTTCTACCTCTTGATTACGCTTGAGGAGAGTAGTAACATCCGTGCTGATTAATCTGGAGAGTAACGCGATAAACATAGACATCGGTAAATTCCCTGTGGGAAGAACTTCCTTATTGGTTCCCATGCATCAAAAACCATAGATATTTCATTGAAGCTGGGAGCTGTTGTCGGAAAGGTGAGGGTTAAGTTTGCAAGTAATCCAGCATCTGTCTAGGGTTAACTAAACAGATTAATTGCCCGGTACTTCTAGCAAACCTAAAACTTAATGACTGTAATACGGAAAAAAGTATCCTGACTTTTTCCATACTCTGTCTCCAAAGCTATTTCATTGGGTCTATGCAAAAAATAGCCTGTTTGATTGCCGGTTTAATAACTATTGGAGGTAGACAGACCATACAGCTTTAGAAGCTCTGTAACCAGTATTAAGGTAGCTCTTTTATCGGTAAAGTCCTTAATTAAAAACTTTAAGTCAAATTCATATGGGTAGGCAGTAAACAACATAAGAACAAATCTGATTGAAATGAGAACAAATCTGATGGAATGCAGTTGTGAACTTGGTATCTCAGCTCATCATCGTATGTTTTGCGGATATATATCCGCAAAACATACGATGACATCAGACGGTCTGCTTTATACTTGCGGAGCCTGGCATACATCCTTTCTAAGGTAGGGCAAAATTATTGTATGGAAGCGTCTCATCCAAGACACATCAACAGATTTCTTTTGACTCTAGTTTTTGATGATGTGTCTTGAAATGTCAAAATTTTTGTTGTCTTACGAGATGATTTCCGGTCGGGCCTAATTCCTGATTATGAGCTTGTATTGAGACTCTGGTTTTAAATTTGTCGAGTGCTTTTAATTTTAGTAATACTGTTGTTAACACAGTCGAATGCAGGAACTATTGATTCTGAAAGAACAGAATACTGATCTTTGCATAGCTGAGTTATAACAATGTTATGCTGTGACAATTTATACTCTGAGCGTGATGAACCACCATATGTAGTATTTGATTTTATAAATACTGCGATTGCCCTGATGACACTGACATTGCACTAAAGTGATGGGTAAGGCACATTCAATGACCCATGCAAGAACTCTGGTGGATTTTGATGTTTCGGCTAAGGGCACAGCTGGCTTTAATGCAGCTGGCAGCGGTGGAGAACTATGGCAGTATTGCCTATGAGTATGAGAAAAATTCGTATCCGCTGGCGATGGCCGATGTGCTGTGGGGGCAGCCGTCAGGGCTGGACTTTTTGCAGCAAATTGATGAACAGGCTAGTGAAACCCAGGGGATTGACCTGCTGTCTGGATTTACCCTTAAAGGGCAGGTGCGCAAGTATTTTTATTTTGGTGACCAGCTTGAGCCGGCCTATCGACAGCGGATGTGGGATGCGATGCATGCGTTTACCCTAAGCGATCCGCTAACACGTACAGCCAATCCACCACGCAAATTTTGGTCGCGCTCCACTGATGATTGTGAGACACCAGTGGACTGTCGCAATACTGACAACTTAAGGGCGATGCGGGAGACGTCGGTATATTTGATGGCGGAGGAAACGGGGAATGAAGCGACTCGGCTGATCTATAAACACTATCTGGAGCGCTATGTGTCTACGCTGCTGGATATTGGTATGGGGGAGTGGGATAGCCCTGTATACCATGGGTACACAACGGCGGCCTATCTGAATCTGTATGACTTTGCCAAAGATCCTGAGGTAAAGCAGCTGGCGGCAGATGCGCTGGACTGGCTGTATCGCTCAGCTGCCATTAAGTACTGGCGCGGTAGCTGGAATGGGCCATCAAAACGCACCTATGGTGATAGTGCCGCCCGCTTTTTTTGGCTTTATTTTGGGAATGCTCCTTCACCCGATGAGTTTGAACGGGATTGGATCTATGGGCTGACCAGTGATTATTTGCCGCCGGATGATGTGGTTGCGATCGCACAGCGTCGATTCTTTAAACCCATTGAGCTACAGCGCACCCATCCCCATTACGAAAATTGGAAACCTGAACTGTATGGTCCGGCCTTTTATGAGACAGTCTACATTGGCCATAGCTATCAGCTTGGCAGTTTGGTTAAGGGCACTGGCGGTGACTGGAACGGGTTTAGCCTGCGGGTGGCTGAGGGTAGCCAACACACTGACGAACTAATAGTGAGTGCCCAACAGCCCCACCGCATTGCCCAGTATAAAAACCTGGTAATTTGGCACGGTGCAGAAACCCCCGAGCTAACCTATCCAGATGGCCGAGTTGAGACCGCAAACGGGGTTACGTTTATCGCCTGTGACCAGACCTGGATAGCCATTCACCCATTTGAGCAAGGGTTTGCGCTGGAGGTGGGTGAACGGCAGACCGGCAGCTTTGCCAGCTTTAAGCAGGCGGTGGCCAACAACGCTCGGCTGGTTGTTGAAGCCGAGCGTGTTGAGTACCGTGGCAGTGGGGGTAAACGAGTTGCGATCGCGCCACAGGGCAACGGGCTGCCCAGCGTATGGCGCGACGGCAGTCTGCACGACTGGCAGCAGCAGCAAGACTCATCCTTGAGGCTGCAGGAGTTTAGACCTGCACCAATCTAAAGGCAGCTCCCAGGCCGGCCCCCATCTCCTCAGGGGTAATCTTGCCATCGTGATCGATATCGAGAGCATCAAAAACAGCATCCGCCCCCATCCATTCTTCTCGGGTGATAAATCCATCCCCGTCGAGATCGTAGGCACGAAAGATATCTTCAGCTGCGTGGCTCACCACATCTTTCCCGTCTAGCTCAGCCAATCGCTCAGTCAGTAATGCTTCTAGAGATTCTAGAGCTTTGGTAAATCCTTGAATCCCTTCAGCCAGCTTGTCAGATGCCATGCGATCGTCAGCATGCATTTTGTCAAAGGTGGCTTTATCCACCGAGATTTTCTTAATGTCTAGCTTCTGGGCGTCTTCCGTAGATAGCTTTTGGGGTAGCTCGCCAGTTTCGTCATCCAACTGTGCCAACAGTTTGGGTGAAATGGTTAACAGATCGCAGCCTGCTAGTTCTTTAAGCTCGTCGGTATTGCGAAAGCTAGCCCCCATTACTTCAGTGGTGTAGCCAAACTTTTTGTAGTAGTTAAAAATTTCGGTTACGGACAAAACTCCCGGATCTTCAGCGGGTGGATAAGAGTTTCGGCCAGTATCTTTTTTATACCAGTCTAAAATCCGTCCAACAAAGGGAGAGATTAGCGTTATACCTGCCTCAGCACAGGCAATGGCCTGATGCAGACCAAATAAAAGTGTCAGATTACAGTGAATGCCTTCTTTCTCTAGAATCTCGGCGGCTTTAATCCCTTCCCATGTGGAAGCAATTTTAATTAAGATTCTCTCGCGAGAAATTCCGACGCTTTCGTACTGAGAGATTAAATCACGGGCAGTGGCGAGGGTACCTTCCGTATCGTAGGAAAGACGAGCATCTACCTCTGTCGAAACCCGACCGGGGATAATATCTAGAATCTTACGACCAAAGGCAACCGCCAGTCGCTTAAATGCTAAATTTACAATCTCTTGGGTGCTGGCGTCGTTACTAGCATCCTCCCTAGCCGCTTGCAGGGTTTCATCGACGATGCTCTGATATTGAGGCATCTGGGCCGCCGCTGTGATCAACGATGGGTTAGTGGTAGCATCTTGCGGTTTAACCTGCTCAATTGCTTTAATATCACCGGTATCGGCAACTACAACGGTCATTTCACGCAATTGATCCAGAAGAGTTTGCGTCATAATGTACTCCAGTTTGTTGGCTGATCACGTTCGTATTGTAATAATTCCTTGCCGAAGTGGTTGTAATCTAAAGACTGATTATGGATTCTTTTAGTTTATTTAAACTCAACTTTGACACATCGAGTTTTGATCACCTGGTTGTAGAGGGTTTGTTTATAATCAGGGGGTGGCGTCATTGACACGAGCTCAGGCATCAGCTGGTCAATGGATCGAATCTGAGTTCTCAGTAATTCCATCACATCCATAATCTGTATCTGTTTAGAAAAATGTTTTGATGAGGACAATTACAAGAAAGCCTAACAGTAGCGAAAGGCCAATAAAATAGCCCCGCCGCATGTAAGCCTCTGGCAACATTGTCTCAGCTAAAACCGTGAGAATGGCCCCCGCCCCAATGGATTCAATAAAGGATGCTAGGTTCTCGGAGGCACCCCCTAAAACTAGCGCCCCTAGACCAGCGACAATGCCTTGAATCAGCATTACCGAAATCCACATCATGACAATGCGGGCAAAGGGAAACCCTTGCTGTCGCATGCCGTCTGAGCTCGATAGGGCTTCTGGATAGTTGGAGATAAACAAACCGGCTAACAGGGTGACACTAACACCCCCGCTAACCAATTCGCCAGCACCAATGGTGAGAGATTCAGGAATACCGTCAATCAGCAATCCTAGCCAGATCGCTAGAGGGGCGTTGTTATGCTCCCCTAGTGATTGAATCATGGCCTGAGCTGAGGGCAGTTTGTCGCCACCCTGGAGATCGTGAAACGCCTGCTGTAGCCATTTAGCCGACTGCTGGTGTGAAAAATTTTGCTTTTGTTCTAGATAGTCGGCAATGTTGCTCTGTTGCAGATACTCTTCAACTGCTCGATTAAGGTTGGGCAGCTGCATTAAAAGTTCCTCAAAATCTGCTTTACTGAGTTGCCAAACACAGACGCTGCCATCTGCAACAGCGGTTACTGTATGTCGAGCACCCGTTAAAAAAGAGAGTTCGCCACAGGCATCCTTGGGATAGAGTTTTCTCACCTTGCGACTGGGATTTTGGGGGTCGCTCTGGAGGATGTGCCCGGCGTGGATAATGTAGAGTGTTTGACCCGCTTCGCCCTGGTAAAAGAAGGTGTGCCCAGAATTAACTCGTCGATACTGTAGGCGATTGGCAATGGCCTGGATATCTTCTCTGAGTAGGTATTGAAAAATAGGCAGCCGTTTAATTTGACGAGCTATCTGGAAAAATTCGCGGGCTTTATTGTCGATGGACACCGCATCAGGTATCTGGGCCGCTGTTTGGATACAGGTAACTGTTTGATTTACCCAGGTGCTAATTTCACTGCGGGTAAGATTGTGGCGCTGCTGCAGATACTGGGCGATTTCGCTGTCTTGAATAAAATGCTGGGTGGCTTTGTTTAGCTCAGGGCAGGTTTCCAGCAGGTCTTCAAAGGCATCCTTGGGTAAGCTGGCGATTTCGCAGTCTGCTGTTGCGATCTCACCCGTCCCGTGGGGGGCGCCCGAAAAAAATGCCATCCGGCTAAACACATCTCCCGGTTTTAGCTGAGCAAAGGGCTGCATATCCCGCTCAGGGTCCAACAGCTGTACCTCGCCGCTATTTAAAATGTAAAGCGTCTCACAGGCGCTGCCTGGCTGATATAGCACCGTCTTAGCCGGTAATGACTCACTAAAAGTGACTTGGTCAACTGTTTTAACGTATGGGGGGTGAGCGATCGAAAAATGTCGAGGCGGCTCACCTGTATTAACAGGGTTTGGAAATGCTGTTCTTGATGATTAGCAACATGGGCGGCTGCAGTGGCAGGTTTGCGTAAAAAGCTGCCATATTTGTTCATAAACTGATTCACAGTTGTAAAAAAGAGACTGCCGATAATGCTGCCAGTCGCCAGCTCAGCAATAAACCCTTCTTCTACCGCATGGGAGACTAAGTCTAATACTGTGGCTGCCAACAATGCCCCAGCACCAAAGGCGGTGAGCGCCCCGATCACTCGTCCAGAAGGTCGCCAAAATCGGGAGGTAATGGCTCCCAGCGGCATGGAGGCAGCACATAGCAAACCCGATTGAAAGGCACGAACAATCACAGGTTGCATGGACACAGCTCCAATTAAAGGATTGATATTATTATTGGACTAGTAAATATGCCAGAGCATGAAATATCAAGGTTAAGTCTCGGTTATCGTTACAAATGAGTAATCAGCCCAGAGACCAATGCTCAAACAGCAGATGTACTCAATTAGAATCGGCATCTAGACATGCCTGCAAAAACTAAGGAGCGGCGTTTATGGCAGGGTCAACTCCCCCACCTGATGGATTACATACTGCTCACCGTCGGGGACAAGGGTGCGAAACAAGTCATTTAATATCATGTGGGCACTGACAATGCCCGCATTGAGAAACCAAACTTCTACCGACACCTCGTGCATCTGATCCCGCTGCACTACACCGAGTTGAGACCATAGCGGATTCTCCTGGACCTTGGCTAACGTCGATTCTTTTGGGTTGTCTTGCACAAAAAACAGAACGTCGCCATCGATGCTAGAGAGACTTTCGAGGCTGATGATTTCATCATGGTTGTCCCGCTGCTGACTCTCTGGACGCAGTAGCCCCGCCTCGGCTAGCACCGCTCCCGGAAAGCTATCTTTTTGGTAAATGCGAATTTGATCTTCAGCAAAGGGGTCCACCGAGACCGTGGTGTTATCGAGGCGATCTCCCATCACCTGCTGAAACTGAGCGATGCGCTGCTCATACTGCTGAATTAGGGCTTGGGCTTCATCCGGTTTCCCTAAAGCTGTTGCCCAGTTCAGTGCATACTCTTTCCAATCCGCTATCCCGCCTGAGATATCTACAACAACGGTGGGGGCAATCTGCGATAAACGCGGGTAAAAGCTTTCCACCGTCGTTATGCCCAGAATCAAATCCGGCTGCAGCTCAACAATTGTCTCTAGATTAGGCTGTGCATAATTCCCCACGGCCGCAATGCCTTCAGTGCGATCGCTAAACATGGGAATATGTGCATCCCCGACGATTTGAGGCGGCGTGCTCAGAACTGCTCCAACGGGTTCCACTCCCAGCGCTAGCGTGTCCACTGCTGACCACAGTACCACTACACGCTCGGGTGTTTGGGGCACGACGGTTTCACCCATCGCATGTTCGATAGTGCGCCCTGCCAAAGAGGGCATCGGCTGATCGCTGAGGGCACCGCACGCGGAAATCGTCCCGACCGCCGCTAGAAAAAGCACTATAGTCTTGATGCCGACTCGACTATGCATTCTGTAATAGCCTCCTAAAACGTGACGGAAATACTGCCAATGACGGTGAAGGGCTCACCCGGTGTAGTGCCACCCCGCCCCGCCTCGGTACTCTCGAAATAGTTGATGTCGAAGAGATTGCGAAAATTGAGCCCGAGGCGGACATCTTCCTGGCGGTAGTAAATGGCCGCATCGGTACGCAAATATTCGTCCATCGTGAAAGTATTTTCATTATCCCCTTGGCGTTCGCCCACGTAGTACAGTCCCAACCCAAAGCCCAGTCCCGCTAGGTCACCCGACTGAATTTCGTAGGTTGTCCACAGGCTGGCTGCCGTTTCCGGGACATTGGGCGGCGTGGCGCCCGCTGCAAAATTGACACTTTCTTCAATTTCCGCATCTAATAAACTCAAGCCGGCCAGAATGTTCCACCCCGGCAGGATTTCCCCGGTCACATTAAATTCCATTCCCCGACTCGTCTGCTCACCAATCGGCACGACAGAGTTGATACTGTTGGGGTCTGCAGCTGCCACATTGGTGCGACTAATATCAAAGAAAGAGAGGGTGGCCGCGAGCTGCCCGTCGAACAGCTCCGTCTTCAGACCCACCTCAAATTGTTCGCCTTCCTCCGGGTCCAGAAATTCGCCCTCAAGGGTAGTGGCCGTTAAGAGGTTGGGCTCAAAGGAGCGGCTGTAGCTGGCATACAGAGCCAGTTCTGGCGTCGGCTGATAGACGATGCCCACCCGTGGGGTAAACGCCGTTTGAGACTGTTCATTGTCACGCGCGGGGGTTTCAAAGATGCCGGGAATGGAAACGGCGGCGGCAGTGGTGCTTTGGTTAAAGAAATCAACCCGCCCACCTAGCAGCAGAGTGACCTCTGGCAAGAGTTCGATTTGGTTCTGCAGCAGCAGGCCCACCCGGTTGCGACTGGCGGTCGTATCAGTTGTCGTAAATGTCAACGGTAGGTCTGGCCGGGGGACGACCCCAATCTCTGGATCGAATAGATTGACCGGGGGCGCTAGATCATTGGCAACAAAAAAGTCCGAGTCATCAAAAAATACATCAATGCCCGCTAGTAGGGTGTGATTGATCGAGCCGGTGGCAAACTCGCCAATCACCTCCGTCTGAAATTCATAGCTATCGAGGTCGCTATCGCTGAAGTAATAGAGGCGGGTAATGTCACCCGTAGCTTCGTTTAGACCCCCCAAGATTTCCTCTAACTGAGTTCGGCGGCTCACAGAGCTACTGTCGGTATAGCGAAAGCGATGACGGAGCTGCCAGGTCTCACTAAAGCGATGCTCTAAACGATAGCCAACGCGGGTACTTTGCGTCCTAAAGAAGTCATCGGGTTCGCCGATAATCGTGTCGAGGGGAACATCCGCCAACTCATCCCCGATGGGAGGAATCCCTTTGTCATAGGGGCGCTGGTCGTTGAAGTACTCTAAATTCAGG
>ERZ1740070.1190-NODE-1190-length-16530-cov-4.435994_pt1 | contig 16530 bp, 20 predicted proteins | sample MGYA00581734_ERZ1740070 | MGnify/ENA primary metagenome ERZ1740070 (study PRJEB43018, sample SAMN04849744) | marine metagenome | isolation source: floating plastic debris | place: Pacific Ocean | collected 2008-09-01 | study: EMG produced TPA metagenomics...
CCTTCAAGAGCAGGCTCAAGCGGGCGCACTTTCCGCAGCTCACAACAGGCATCCGGATTGGTTTTCCAAAGCGTGTTTTTCGGGTCTTGCTCAAGACGCTCGTCTTCGTTCGGGGCGATCTCGCGGACATTGGTAAGACCCAAGCGCTCAATCAGCTCGTCCTTATAGTCGAGGGTTTGCGGGAAATGCATACCGGTCTCGAGGAAGACGATCGGGAGATCAGGATCAACATCAGAAATCAGCGCCAACATCACGGCGCTCTCAGCGCCAAAGCTGGAGACATAAGTGAGCTCATCCATCCACTCACGCAGAATAGACGCACGCAGAATGGTTTGAGCCGACGCATCGCGAAGTTCATCATTCAAGCGCGCGAGGCGCTGATCAACATCTTCGTCGATCCGCAGTTTGATGTCTGAATATGGCATGCGCCTCAGGCCTTCGTGTGGCGCCTCGTAAAGACCGATGTCTGGCCGTCCGCGGCGGGTTGATAGAACGCTGAATACTCTTCCAGCGCTTGCACAACGTTAGGTAGGTCGGCCCTGGAGGTCTGATAAGCGTCAAACCCTGAACGGTTCATATAGAGAATCTGATCTCTTAAGACGTGGCCGACTGCGCGGAGTTCTCCGGTATAGCCCAAGCGCCGTCTTAGGAGCTGTGCTTGGCTATAGCCGCGGCCATCTGTATATTTAGGAAAATCTATTTCAATCATGGCAATACGGTCGAGAAATGGCGTTAGATCATACGGATCGTCTGCCGGTTCTAACCGCACGCCGATTTGTTGATTTCGCGCCAAAAGCGTTTCAGATTCTTCTGTTAGCTTAGCTAAAGGGACTGTTATACATCCTGAAGACGGAAGATCGCCCTCATTGATAAAGGTCCAGGTGTCCTCGGCTTCAGCGCCATCTCTAATCAGTGGCATAAATGGCCTCCTGGAAGGGTTCGACCCCGACGCGTTCAACCGCATCGATGAATTTCTCATCTGAGTTCGTGCGTAGATCGCGATATGTATCCACGATGGTCTTCACCGCTCCTGGCACTTCTTCGTGGCGCAGCGCCTTTCCAATGATTTGACCGACAGCGGCTTTTTCATCGGCGCGGCCACCGAGCGAGATTTGGTAATATTCTTCGCCTTTTCGGTCGACGCCCAGAATTCCGATATGACCGACATGGTGGTGCCCGCACGCATTGATGCAGCCGGAAATGTTGATGTGCAGCTTGCCAATGTCTTGCTCATAGTCGGGATCAGAGAAGACCTTCTGGATCTCCTGACCAACCGGTATGGAGCGAGCATTCGCCAAGTTGCAATAATCGAGGCCCGGACAGACGATCATGTCTGTGATCAGGCTTTCATTCGCCGTCGTGAGTCCCGCGGCATCGAGCTCGCGATAGACATCGTAAAGGTCGTCGAGCGCCACATGCGGAAGGACCACGTTCTGCGCATGCGTCACGCGGATATCGTCAAATCCGTATGTCTCAGCCAGATGCGCCATCACCGTCATCTGACTGTCCGTGGCATCACCAGCGAGGCCACCAATCGGTTTCAAGCTGATCGTGACAGACGTGTAGCCCGGCGCTTTGTGTGGGTGCAGATTGATCTTCGCCCAATTGGCAAAGGCAGCATCCGCGATTTTGGCGCGCTCAAAAGCCTCGCTCGTTTCAGATTTCTCTTCGAAAGCTGGCGGCGCAAAATAGGCATTGATGCGATCAATCTCGGCTTGGGGCAGGGCGATCTTCTCGCTTACTTGTTGGGCGGCATATTCTTCTTCGACCAAGCGAGTGAACTCTTCCGCACCGGTTTCGGTGACCAGAATTTTGATCCGCGCTTTATACTTATTATCGCGGCGCCCGAAGCGGTTATAGACCCGCATGATGGCTTCGAGATAATCTAAGATCTCTGTTTCGGGCACGAACTCATTGACCAGGGCGGCTATGATTGGCGTACGACCCTGAACGCCACCGACATGAACCTCGAAGCCAACCACGCCATCGCGCTCACGCATATGCAGCCCAATATCGTGCACTCGGATCGCCGCGCGGTCGTGCTCGGCCGCTGTCACCGCGATTTTAAACTTACGAGGTAGGAAGGCGAATTCTGGGTGGAACGTGCTCCACTGGCGAATGATTTCGCACCAGGGGCGCGGATCCATAATCTCGTCTATGGTCGCACCGGCGAAATGATCAGACGTGACGTTGCGAATGCAATTACCGGAGGTCTGGATGGCATGCATTTCCACCTCGGCGAGCTCGGCCAAAACGTCCGGAATGTCTTTCAACGCCACCCAATTATATTGGATGTTTTGGCGCGTCGTCATGTGACCGTAGCCGCGATCATAATCGCGCGCGATCTTAGACAGCTTGCGCATCCGCGCCGCATTGAGCTGGCCGTAGGGAATGGCCACACGCAGCATATAGGCGTGCAGCTGGAGATAGACTCCGTTTTGCAGACGTAGCGGCTTGAACTCGTCTTCCAGGATCTCCCCAGACAGGCGGCGTTCAACTTGCCCTCGGAATTGATCGACGCGCTCTTTGACAATCTTCGCGTCAAACTCGTCATAGCGATACATTACAAAGTCACCCCTTGTTTGGGCATGGCGTGGCCGATGGAGAGCGCGCCTTCAACGCGGCTCACCCATCGCTCAACATTTGGAAATTCGGCAATATCAAACCCGCCTTCATGCGCGACGCGCGTATAGGCGACCAGAGCGATATCGGCGCAAGAGAGGTTTTCACCGACCAACCAATCGGTCCAGGTCAGCTGCATCTCCATAACACCGAGCGCGCGGCGGCCTTTGACCATGAGTTGCGGATCGATCTCTTCGTCCGGCAGTTTCAAATAGTGCTTTTTGAACCGCCGCACAGCGATCGAGGTTTCGTGCGAATATTGTTCCCAGAACAACCAGGAATTCATCTGCGCGCGTTGAAACGTATCTTCCGGGATGAGGTCAGACCCTTCGGCAAGATACAGCATGATGGCATTTGACTGCGGCAGAACGCGTCCGTCGGGCCAGCGGGCAATCGGCACTTGTCCGACCGGGTTCAGCGCTAGAAATTCTTCAGACTGTGTGCCACCATTAAGGATGTCGACTTCAACCCAGTCATGATCAATATCGAGATAATCGGCGGTCCAGCGTGGCTTTTGGCAATTGCCTGAAATGCTATCGCCATAAAGCGTAAGTTTCGTGATCTCGCGGCTCGGCATTAGATGATCACTCCATAAGGAACCGTCGGACCGTTCGCGCGAATGCTCTCCCGTAGCGTTTCGCGCCCGGCGACTTTGCCGTCTTCGGCGACTTCCATGAAATATGGATCAGTGATCGCGCCTTCTTGGGTCTTGGCGTGTTCGAGCGCCGCCTCCGCTGCGTCACCGGTGAAGACACCGATCTCGCTCGCATCTTCGGTCCAGCTGTGATCGCTGCGCATCCAAACGACATTGCCGGATGCGGTGGCCCATGCGGTGACCGTTTTTGGGGTGTCTGGTTTCAGTTTCGGACGAACTGAGGTCATGCGGCAGCCTCCGATGAGAGTTTTGCTAAGGCTTCAGCGGGAATGGCGCTCACCTCGCCAATCACCAGGAGCGCTGGGCCTTTAATGCCGGCGCGGGTGATCAATTGCGGCAGCTCAGCCAAGGTCCCGAACACTTTAATTTCATTTGGGCGAGTCCCATTCTCAATCACAGCGACGGGCGTGCTGGTCGCGCGGCCCGCATGGATGAGTTTTTCTGAAATAATCGGGGCGGTTCCAACACCCATGAAAACGACGACGGTTTGGGCGGGTTTGGCCAGTGCGTCCCAATCCAGGTCCGGCACGCCGCCCGTTTTGGCATGGCCCGTCACAAAGGTTAGCGTTTGAGCATGGTCGCGATGCGTGAGCGGCAGACCGGCCGACGCTGCGCAACCTAGCGCCGATGAAATGCCAGGAACGACGCTCGCTTCAATTCCAGCTTCGCGAAGCGCTTCGACTTCTTCGCCGCCGCGCCCGAATATGAACGGGTCACCGCCCTTAAGGCGCACCACGCGCTGGCCCTGCCGAGCAGCGTCGATCATGAGGTCGTGTATCTCGGACTGAGGAACGCTGTGATTGGCTTTCGATTTTCCGACAGAGACCCGGGTTGCGTCGCGGCGGACCAGATCCATAATCTCATCGCTGACCAATCGGTCGTGGAAAACAATGTCCGCGTTCTGGATCAAGCGAAATGCTTTGAGTGTAAGGAGCTCAGGGTCACCGGGCCCCGCGCCGACAATGTGAACTGTACCGAAATGATTGGCAGGCGAGGCCACGTCTTGAAGAAGAGCCTCCATCGCCGCGCGCGCCTCATCGAAACGGCCATCCATGGCGAGGTCCGCCGGGGCGCCGTTTAAGGCAGCTTCCCAGAACTGGCGGCGCTTCGTGCCATCATTAAGCAGCTCATAGACGCGTGGGCGGAAGTCTCTCGCTAGCTCGGACAGCGGCCCCATATTTCGCGGCATCAGCGCTTCGAGACTGGTCCGAACCCGTTTGGCAAGCACTGGCGCTGCGCCGCCGGAGCCGACCGCCGCAACGATCTCTCCGCGCTCAAGAATGCTTGGAATCGTGAAGTCGCATTCTTCCGGCTGGTCGACGACATTGAGCGACACGCCATATTCGCGCGCCCATACGATCGACTGTTCGCAATTCTCTTTCGTGCGGCACGCGACGATGGCGAACTTAGATCGGTCAAGCGCTTGGCCGGCCATGTCGCGAGGCGCGATTGTGATCCGGCCAGCAAACTCTTCGGCAAAGCCTGGTTCAATCTCGGAATCAATCACCACAGTGATCTTGATTGTGGTCTTCGCTAACAGCCGAACTTTGCGCCGCGCTTCCTCGCCGCCGCCAAAAACGGTGACGTGGGCATCGTCTGTATAGAAAATCGCTGGGAAGAGACGCATAGGGTGAGAAGATCCATTCAACCGGTTGATGGGCGAGAAATGAGTTGACGAGGCGGTTTCAGCAACCGAAAGAGCCTTATTCTATTGTTTAGAGAAACTACAATCAAAATCTGGTTATAGACGTGTACTATGTCTGACACAAATGATCGCCTCCCACCCTTGAACGCTTTGCGGGCTTTTGAAGCTGCCGCACGCCGTTTGTCCTTCACCAAAGCCGCGGACGAACTGAATGTCACGCCCGGGGCTATCTCGCAACATATTCGCCAACTCGAAGACTATGCCGGGACGCCTTTGTTTAAGCGAACCGGCCGCAGCGTCTTGCTGACCGATGCGGCGCAAGCTGCATTGCCGCTGGTGCGCGAGGCGTTTGACCAAATCGCAGAAGCTGGCCGAATCATGCAGGCGCCTGCTCGTAAGGGCCGCGTTATGGTCAGCTCAGCGCCAAGCTTTGCCGCTAAGTGGCTAGCCCCACGGCTCGATCGGTTCCACAGTGCCAATCCGAGCATTGAAGCCTGGGTCAGCGCCGATAGTGGGATCACCGATTTTACCACCGCCGATGCCGACTTCGCCATTCGCTATGGCGGTGGTGAATATGACGGCCTGAAATCAGAGAAACTGCTCGATGAGATCGTTCTGCCGATCTGCTCGCCGCAGCTTTTGGAAGGGCCTGATGCGATCCGCAAGCCCGCCGATCTTGCGAAACATACGCTCATTCATGATGTCAGCGCCGAGGTCGATCCGTCTTGCCCGGATTGGTCGAGTTGGCTGAAAGCCCGCGGGGCAGGCGCCGAAGTCGATGGCACGCGCGGGCCTCGCTTCAATCAATCTGCGCTCGCAATCGAAGCTGCTGCCACAGGACGCGGCGTCGTCTTGGCCAAGCGCGCGATTGCCTCCGCCGATATTGCAGCAGGACGACTCATCGCGCCATTCGCCGATGGGTCCATCAGTGTCGATTATGGTTATTGGCTCGTCTGGCCCAAAGGGCGTCACCTGACGGAGGATGTTCGCGCCTTCATCAAATGGGTGAAGGCGGAAGCCGCCGCCAGCGAGGTCGCCGGCGTTTAGGTTGGGGTAGGCGTATTGCCCTGTTCTGACTGAGGTCCGACGACAGCCTGCTCTGCAATCAGGCGATCCACATAATTGGTGTAAGCCAGCGGAAACGTTCCGCGACGCTTCGTGCGGATCCATTCTGCTTTAAAATGCGGGGCCTTGAGCATGCGAACAATGGTTTTGGCACGCGCGTCAATGGTACGTTCGTCAACCAAGCTCTCTTGCTCAATCGTCCAGCCGCCAACATGCGCCTGCAGCATCATCGTGAAGAACCAATTTAAGCGGGCTTTCACCGCATCTGAGCTTGGTATTTCCCCGCGCAAGACGCGGCCATAGTGAGCCGCAAGCTCAGGGTCCTGCACCATGATTTGCATGGGGGGAATGAACCGATCAATCGCCCGTTGGGTCATGTCTGCGCGCGCCAAGCGATTGGACTGGCGCAGTTGCAAGCCAACAAAACCGAGCGAGACAAGGATCAAGCCCACGGCGACGATTTGTGTGACGTAATAGAGGCCCTCTAAGCCCATCCGATCCCCCAATTGTGCGTCCCGAAAATGCACGCCTGGGTGCGTGCGGTCAAATCTGTCTTTCGCTTAACTCGCGGCGTGGCGAAATTTATGTCAATCGCAGCACGAATGCCCATATTAAAGTCGCATTTCGAACCGATTGAAGCGCAAAACGCGCACTTGTGAAAGAACGTGTGGTGACCTCACCGATGTCTGATGCTAACGCGCCCACGAAATCAAAGAACTGAGAATAAGAATGCACCGTTATTTGGTCCTACTGCTGTCCTGTTTGATGCTCCCAACCAGCATGAGCCTGGCAGATGTCGACTATCACACGCGGGGATGGGTGGAGCACGCGCGGATCTTGCCGGATCGCTTGCTGATGTCGGCGAAGCTGGACAGCGGCGCGCGGACAACTTCGATCCATGCTGAGATTCTGCCAATCGAAGTGATCGAAGAGAAAGTTGAGGAAAGCGAGCTCGCCCGTTGGCTCGCCGACCAAGAGTCTGATGCGGTTGCCATGTTCAGTATGAAAATGGTTGACGGTTTGGTGCCGGACGACCCACCAGCGGAAGCCATAGAGGCGATGGAAGACGCCCTGATGGAAGGCGAGATGCCAGAAACGGTGACCTTTCGCTTGACCAGTCGCGGCGGCAAAAAAGTCATCTATACCGCGCCCGTCGTGCGCTGGGTATCGATCCGGCGGCGTGGCGGCGGATCGATTGTGCGCCCTGTCGTCATGATGGATCTTTGTATCGCCGGTCGCCGCGTCCAAGGCGAGGTAAATCTGGCTGATCGGTCCGGGTTTAACTACCCGCTTCTCATCGGACGGAACATGTTGCGGGATGCAGCGATCAGCATTGATTCCCGGCAGATCTTCGCCTCAAAACGGGCCTGCCCTCGCGGAGAATAGCGCGAGAGTCTAAAGGGACAAAGCGTCACAGCGACGGGTTTTCGACCTCTGCGTAAGACCGAAGCACGATGGTTTGGACGGTCTTTCGATCTGTGCTTTTAGCGCTAGCGAGCCTTGGCTATTTGGCCAATGGCGCGCAGGCGCATTTGCATGTTTCGAACGGCGAAAGCATGGATCTGATGCTGTGTAGCACGGGCAGTGCGCGTACAATCAGTATCGAGATCCCAGGCGAACCGGCGCAAGAAACCGAAGACACCTGTTGTGGCGATTGCGTGCCGTCTGTGGCGACGCCGTGGCCAGATACGCCAACCTTTATATCAGTTATGATCTTCGCGGATCCTGTTCCGTCCAATTTGCCGCTTGCGATTACGCCGCGCTCACCCCTTTGGGCTGGCGCGCCGCCGCAAGGACCGCCTGAAACGCTCAAAGCCTAAAACACCCAAGACCTTAAACCTTCAGAGGGCGCGTGAACCTGCGTCCTGCTTTGAGACATTCACCATGAAAAAGATACTCCTCGCGAGCGCTGCGCTCGCTTGTGCCGCTATGCCCGTTGCTGCTCATGAAGGCGACGGTGGCATGGTCACTTACGCCTCTGACCACGCGCCGATTGGCGTGATGGCCGACCACCGCCACAAGAAAGGCGAGTGGATGACCTCTTACCGCTATATGTATATGGACATGTCGGGGAACCGAGACGGCACGGACAGTCTGACACCGGAAGAGATCGTGACGACGGCGCCGAACCCCTTTGCCAATCCGCCAATGATGCCGCCCACATTGCGCGTGGTGCCGACCGATATGCCGATGCAAATGCATATGGTGGGGGGAATGTACGGCCTGACCGATCGCATTACGCTAATGGCTATGGGCATTTACGTAACCAAGGAGATGGATCACATCACCTTCCAGGGTCCGATGGGAACCACCCGTCTCGGCGAGTTCACCACAGAGACGTCCGGATTTGGCGACACCACTATCGGCGCAATCATTGGCCTCGACGATGGCTCTTATGAGCACCGCCAGATCAATGTCGGTCTGGCGCTCTCTTTGCCGACCGGATCAATTGAGGAAACCGACCAGATCCTGACCCCGATGGGCACCACGCCAAGTCCGCGTCTGCCGTATCCGATGCAGCTCGGCTCGGGCAGCTTTGATTTCAAACCATCGCTGACCGCCCGCTCACGGACCGGAAAGTGGAGCTATGGCGCGCAAGCCTCTGCGGTCATTCGCTTGGACGAGAATGATGAAGGCTACACGCTCGGCGACATTGTCGAAGCCACGAGTTTTCGCGCTTATGAGCCTCAGCCATGGGTTTCCATCTCGGGCCGACTGAAAGCCAAAAGCGTGCGTCAAATCGATGGCACGGATCCGCGCCTCCGGGCACCCGTTCAGACGGCAGATCCTGACAATCAGGGCGGCGAGACCGTCGAGGCGCTGGGCGGCATCAATCTCGCAGGACAGACTGGCTGGCAGAAAGGCCATCGGATTGCGGCTGAGATTGGGCTTCCGCTTCACCGCGACCTCAACGGGCCGCAATTGGAAACGGACCTTACTTTCACCCTGGGATGGCAGAAAGCCTTCTAATCTGGATCGGGCCGGGCAGACGCTCGGCCCGATTTTTATTGGGGGATGCCCCGTAGACCATGCTCCGGAATCGTTTAAATCGAGAGCATGTCCAAGCTTTATTTCACCTATAGCGCGATGAATGCAGGGAAGTCGGCCATCTTATTGCAAGCGGCGCATAATTACCGCGAACAGGGAATGAATGTGATGCTCTGGACGTCCGGCCATTATGGCGCTGCGCCGGATGCTCAAAGCGGTTCAATCGAGTCTCGGATTGGCCTGGACGCCGATGCTCACCTTTACCGGGCCGACACAGATTTATTCGCGGCGATCGAAGCGCAGCACAAAGCGACCCCGCTCAGCTCGATCTTTTTCGACGAAGCGCAGTTTTTAACCAAAGCGCAGGTGTGGGAGCTGGCGCGTGTCGGGGATGAATTGAATGTTCCGGTTCTCTGCTATGGCCTGCGGACGGATTTCCAAGGGGAACTATTTGAGGGGTCTGCTGCGCTACTGGCCATCGCAGACGATTTGCGTGAAGCGCGTACAATTTGTCATTGCGGGAAAAAGGCGGTCATGACAGCGCGTCTTGATGAAACCGGCAAAGCGCTGACGTCGGGCGACCAAGTGAGCGTTGGCAAAGAAGTGTATGTCTCGCTCTGCCGCTATCATTGGAAAGAGGCTTTAGGGCGCTAAGATCCCAATCGGTGCCCAATCCTGCCACAATGAGTCTTTACTCACATTCTGGGGCGACAGAATGGAGCTTATCATGCGTGCGCGGAAGAATGGTGTTCGAAACAGCCTGATTTGCGGCTTGCTCACGATTATTACCTTTATCGGCAGTGGCCTCGCGGCGAATGGACAAGAGGCCCCGAGCTCAGCAGAGATCGACTATGCAGGATTTCTGGAGCTCAGCGATGAGGTGTTCGATCTGCGCGAAGAACGATTGCTTGATCTTGACGTGTTCAACCAAATGGCCGCCGAGCCGAATACGGTCATCTTGGATGCCCGGAGCCGATATGCCTTTGAAATGGGCCACATCGAAGGCGCGGTGAACCTGCCATTTTCTGATTTTACCGATGAAAAGCTCGCCGAAGTGATCCCATCGCCAGACACGCGCGTGCTGATCTATTGCAACAACAATTTCAGCGATGATGCCGAACCGATCCCGCTCAAACGTATCTCTTTGGCGCTGAATATCCCCACTTTCATCAATCTCTACGGATATGGCTATGAGAATATCTATGAACTGGGCGTGCTGACCGAGACCACTAACGAAGATGTGAACTGGGTGATCGGCGATGTTCCTCTTTAAAAAACGGGCCTAGATCGATTTAGCTCTGCTAATGCGTTCATTCGAACCCTTGCAAAAAACGGTCAGATCATACATCTGCGCGGCTTGAGAATGGTTCTTAGGAGATCGTGATGACCGCAACTGCTGATGCGCCGGTAAAGAAAGTGAACCCGAACGCCCCGACGGAAGAGACGGTGCTGTCGGTGCATCACTATACCGACCGCCTGTTTAAGTTCACGATCACCCGCCCTGCAGCGTTCCGGTTTCGCTCAGGGGAATTCATTATGATTGGTCTGATGCGAGACAATGGAAAACCGCTTTTGCGCGCCTATTCAGTTGCCAGCCCGAGTTGGGATGACACGCTGGAATTCTATTCCATCAAAGTGCCAGATGGTCCGCTGACCTCGGAGCTTCAGAAGATCCAAGTCGGTGATAAAGTTCTCCTTGGAAAGAAGCCCGTCGGCACCCTGGTGCATGACGCTTTGGTGCCAGGCAAGCGGCTTTACTGCTTCTCAACCGGAACCGGCTTTGCGCCTTTTTCGAGCGTTTTGCGCGACCCAGAAACGTACGAGAAATTCGAAGAAGTGATCATTACACATACCTGCCGCGATGTCGCTGAACTCGCTTATTCGCGCGAGACGGTCGATGCTTTCCTCAATGATCCAGACATTGGCGAGATCGGGCAGGGCAAACTGCGCCTCTATCAGACCTGTACGCGCGAAGATTTTGACAAGAAGGGACGGGTCACTGACCTTATCCGGTCAGGTAAATTGTTCGAAGATCTCGGCGTGCCGCGTCTCGATCCAGAAACCGATCGGGCGATGATCTGCGGCTCAATCGAAATGACCAAAGAGCTCAAAGGCTTGATGGAAGAGCATGGGCTGAAAGAAGGCTCAAACTCGGAACCGGCTGATTTTGTTATTGAACGCGCCTTCGTTGGGTAGCAAAGTGCGGGCATGAACGTCCGCGACTATACCCCTCAAGACGCAAAAGCGTTTCACGACCTCAACATGGCGTGGGTCTCAAAATACTTCACGGTTGAGGCCGAAGACCGCGCCCAGTTGGAAGATCCGCAAACCTTTATCCTCGACAAAGGCGGTGCCATTCTGATTGCCGAGTATGAAGGCGAAGCCGTCGGCACAGTCGGGTTGGTGCCGGGGCATGGCGAGGGTGTGCTCGAACTGATCAAAATGTCAGCCCGCAGCGACATCCAAGGCAAAGGCATCGGCCGCGCTTTGATGGATGCGGCGGTAGAGAAATCGCGCGAGATGGGCGCCCAGCAAATCTGGTTGGAAACGAACACGTCGCTCGAGGCGGCTTTGGCCCTCTATCGCAAATCAGGCTTTCGCGAACTCACGGGCGACGAGCTGACGCCCACCCCGTACGATCGCTGCAATTGTCAGATGCTGATGGATTTGTAATCCCTGCAAGCGGTCCTAACGACTTTTCCGTAGGGCCCGGCACCCCATTGTAAAAAATCGGGAGCGAACGGGTCGCTCCTGATCGATAACATAGAGATCACTTGGTGGGCTGCCCAAACGAGTTGAGCAGAGCGATAGCGAGCAAATCGTCATTACTTCCCGAACCCATAAACCAGCGAGATGCGGCTGATCGTGTCGGTGCTTTCAAATCCGTCGACGGGATCCGTGTCGTGACGGGCCTCGAAAGAGACGCGCGCGGAGAGCGTATTGGTCAGCGAGGCCGTGATGGCCGCGATATTGATGATCTGCGTCGAAACCTCAGCATAGATCACGCTGGTAGCATTGGTGAAAGACACGCTGTCATTGAACGCATGTGCGAAGTTTGACTGGGCGGTTGCACCAAAGGTTTCTTCGGTTTCGCCTGGGACCAGGACCAGAGCGTTACCAACCAAGACCATCGAGTCTTCGGTTTCGTCGATTTTTAGACCCGGGCCGCCGCGAACGGTCCATGATGTGACGTCGCCGTTGAGGACGTCATACCCAAGACCGCCACCGATAAAGGCGCGAGATGCAAAGCCGGAAAATTCGTCGCGTTCATAGCTCAGCTGTCCAAAGCCAAAGACGCGGTCGGTCAATTGGCGATCGAGATTGGTCCCCAGGAAGATCCGGTTTTTGGTCTCTTCGCCATCGGTTTCGCCATAGTCAGCGCTGGCTTGCAGGCCGACTTTCCTGAGTCCCATTTGGCGGGTGGCGCCGACGCCGAGCCCGAGGTCTGCGGCCTCTGTATTACCGGTGGTGGTACCGGCACTTAGAGAGCCTTCGCCGCTCCAACCATCTTCGGTGGCGTCTTGGGCGTGCGCCGGGAAGGCGAGGGTCATGGCGCCTGCAAAGGCGGCAAGTTTTATAAACTGGGAGAATGTCATGTGTCGCTCCTGTCGATTAGACGGGCGCGACATGAACGGTATTAGATGAATCTCAAATGAATCGACTACAGCTTTAACTGCCGATCTGAGCGCGGTGTCGCAATTTTGCATCGGCGAGGACGCAGGCCAGCATGGCTTCAGCGACTGGTACGGCGCGAATGCCTACGCAAGGGTCGTGTCGGCCTTTTGTGCGCACATCCACCTCTTCGCCGTCTCGCGTCACCGATTTGGTCTCGGTCAGGATGGAGGAGGTCGGTTTGATCGCGACGCGCACGATCAGGTCTTGGCCTGTAGAGAGCCCGCCGGCGACGCCGCCATTATTGTTCGACAAGAACCGGACGCCTTCATTGCCCATACGCATTTCATCGGCGTTTTGTTCACCGGTAAAGGCAGCCGCTTCAAATCCAGCGCCGATTTCAACGCCTTTGGCCGCATTGATGCTCATCATCGCCATAGCGAGCTCGCTGTCGAGTTTGCCATAGATCGGCGCGCCCCATCCGGCCGGGACGCCGGAGGCTTGCACCTCAACCACAGCGCCGACCGACGATCCGGCTTTGCGCACTTCATCGAGATAGGTTTCCCATTTGGCGGCCATGTCCGCATCTGGACACCAAAACGGATTGTCGCCTGTTATGTCCCAATTCCACTTCTCACGATCAACTTTGTGTTCGCCGATCTGCACAACGGCGCCGCGAATTTGAATGCCATCGCCGAGCACCAGGCGCGCGACCGCGCCTGCTGCAACGCGAGAGGCCGTTTCGCGCGCGGAACTGCGCCCACCGCCGCGATAGTCGCGCACGCCATATTTCTGATCGTACGTATAGTCCGCGTGGCCGGGGCGGTAACGGTCTCGGATCTCAGAATAGTCTTTCGAGCGCTGATCCACATTTTCGATTATCAGACTAATCGACGTGCCGGTGGTCACCTGGCCGTCGGTGCGATCGTCTTGAAAGACGCCGGACAAAATCTTCACTTGGTCCGGTTCCCGTCGCTGGGTGACGAAGCGGCTGGTGCCCGGGCGACGCTGATCCAGGAAGGTCTGAATGTGGCTTTCATCGAGTGGCAACCCTGGAGGACAGCCATCGACCACGCAGCCGATCGCCAATCCATGGCTCTCACCCCATGTCGTGACGCGAAAAAGATGGCCGAATGTGTTATGCGACATGAGGTCCATTCCGTAGTTGCGATACTGGCGGTCTCCTATATGCAAACGGCAAGCCTGCCAAACCCCTAACACTCACACCTGGACAAAGCCGATGACAGATGTGCCCGTTTCAATCCCAAAATCGCCGTCTCAGGCAGATTATGCCGTCGAGCGCGAACGCCCGCTGATCCCAGATGTCGACGAGCCGTATGCGCTCTTAGACGCCTGGCTGAAGGACGCGAATGCGAGCGAACCGAATGATAGTTCGGCTATGTCACTTGCGACCATAGATAAAGACGGCATGCCGGATGTGCGCATCGTCCTGCTGCGTGGTCTGTCGCCTGAAACCGGGCTTCAGTTTTATACCAATTATGAGAGCGCAAAGGGCGAGCAGCTCGCAGCGCATCCTAAAGCGGCGCTCTGTTTCCATTGGAAAAGCCAACGCCGCCAAGTGCGCGTGCGCGGCACAATCGAGAAAACCGATGCGGCTCAGTCGGACAAGTATTTTCAGTCGCGCGCGCCGCAATCGCGCATTGCCGCGATTGCGTCGGATCAATCCCGCCCAATGGATGACCGTGACGTGTTCAATCAGCGCGTGGCGGAGATTTCCTCCATTTATGGTGACGATGATGATATTCCGCGTCCCGAGCACTGGGGCGGTTATGCCCTCAAACCCACCGAGATTGAGTTCTGGCAGGACCAAGCGTTTCGCATGCATGATCGGCTGAAACTCATTTGGACGGGTGAGGCCTGGTCAAAGACACGGCTTTATCCGTGAGAATTTCGCGCTAGGTTTTCCGCCAAGGCTTTCGGAGGCGGTCATGAGCGATCTTAGATCATACAAAGGCAAACTCGCCATCGTCACTGGGGCAGGCGATGGCATTGGCGAAATGCTCGCGCGTCGTCTTGCTAACGCGGGTCTTCGCGTTGGCGTCCAAGACATTCGCACAGAAGCGGCTGAGACGGTCGCGAACAGCATTGGCGGCGGCGCCTTTCCGCTGGTGTTTGATGTCTCAGACCGGGAAGCAGCTTTGGCAGCCGCGGAAGAGGCCAAAGCCCATGGCCCGCTGAGCTTGCTCTGGATCAATGCTGGCGTCGGCATTGGATCGCCCATTCTAACAGGAAAACCAAATGCGATTGAATGGGGCTTTGATGTCAATGTGCGTGGCGTGATCTGGACCGCTCAGGCCTTCGTTCCGCTTATGCAAGACGCGGAAGGTCCGAAACATGTCGGGATCACCGCATCATCGGCTTCGCTGCGATCGCCCGACGGGGCTTTCCCGCTCTATGCAACCACCAAGCATGGCACGTTTGCCGTCGGCGAAGCGCTAAAGGGCGAACTTGCCGGGCAAGGTATCGGCACGACCATCCTCTGTCCGGGCCTGCTCAACACAAAGATCTGGGACGGGGCAAAGGCGCGGCCAGATCGATTTGGCGGGGCGCGCCATATGGACCCTTCGATCTCAAAAATGTGGGACGAGGCCAAAACGCCGGAGGTGATGTGGCCGCACATTGCGCGCGTGATTGGACAGGGCGGGCGATATCTGGTCTGCTCGACCGATGGAGGCGAGACCAAAGCCGGGTTTGAGGCCCGAGCCAACGAGATCTCGTCCGCAATTGTGGAGGTTTAGACTATGAAATTGGGGCTACAAATTGGATTGGGCATCTTATCGCTGATCCCGCTTTTCTTTGCGGTTATGGGGATTTTGAACGGGGCAGCTTTCTTTATGCCGGATGGCGGTTATCCAGCGGCGATCGACAATCAACTTCGCTACCTTTCCGCGATATATTTGCTCGTCACTATGCTGCTTTGGTGGGCCATCCCAAACATTGAGAAGCATGGCACTGTTTTGACCTTTGTTTGCGCTGCCATCTTCATCGGCGGCATCGCGCGCTTTGTGTCTTATTCCACTGTGGGCCCCGGATTGGATCAGCAATTTGCTGGAATGGTGCTGGAGCTCAGCTCACCAATCTTCCTCATCTGGCAAAGACTGGTTGCGAGAAAAGCCGCTGCCGCCTAAACGGCGGCGAATGACACTTAAACTCGCCATTTGGGACATGGATGGCACCATCGTGGACAGTCGCGAGGTGATCCAAACCGCCATGGAACGCACCTTTGAGTCGCTTGGGCTTCCCCCACCGGCCTATAATGATACGCGCAAGACGATTGGTCTTGGTCTCCAAGAAGCCTGCCAGATCCTTGCGCCGAAAGGCGTCGATATTCCGACCCTGGCCGAGACTTATAAGCAGGCCTTCGTTGAAAGACGCAGTGAGCCAGATTTCAAGGAACCGCTTTACGAGGGCGCAGTAGAAACCCTCCAGCGTCTCTCAGATGACGGATGGCTGATTGCAATGGCGACGGGTAAGTCTCATCGAGGCATTCGTGCGATCTTCGACATGCACCCCTTAGAGCCGTTCTTTGACACGATTTGGTGCGCTGATGATGGCCCCGGCAAGGCCCACCCCTTTATGTGCGAGCAAGCCATGGCGGCGCTCGGAGCGGAGCCTCATCAATCGCTGATCATTGGTGATGCGGTGCATGATATTCGCATGGGCCTAAATGCTGGTATTCACACGCTCGGTGTCAGCTGGGGCTTTGGCGAGACGCAAGAATTGGAAGCCGTCGGCGCGCATGAGGTGCACCATGATTATGCGAGCTTGAATGCGAGTTTAAATGCTTTTGCGCAGAGGGTGACCTGATGGACAAAGTCACAAAACCAAAGCGGTTTTACAAGATTGCGAGCGTCGCTCCGGCAGACGGTGGCTACGCCGTTGAGCTCGACGGGCGCCCTATCAAAACGCCCGCAAAGGCGAC
>ERZ1740070.1191-NODE-1191-length-16526-cov-5.170846_pt1 | contig 16526 bp, 13 predicted proteins | sample MGYA00581734_ERZ1740070 | MGnify/ENA primary metagenome ERZ1740070 (study PRJEB43018, sample SAMN04849744) | marine metagenome | isolation source: floating plastic debris | place: Pacific Ocean | collected 2008-09-01 | study: EMG produced TPA metagenomics...
TGGATAAATGATTGACGGGCCATTGCAATGGGCGCCTGCGCTTAGAACCCTCCTGTCAGAACTAATAAAATATCTGAGGACGAGTGGGGACACCATGACCGCGAGACTTGGATGGCCAAGCCATCTGGAGAAGTGATTTTATGTTTGGCAGATGGCGTTCCGTGGGAGGCTTGGGCCACAAGTTTTTGGCATTTCGGAGCACCTGAAAAAGAATCGGGTCGGTTAACAGTTACGGATCAAGGTGCGACGATCATTGTCGGCTAATCCAATGGCCTAAACGCGCCCCACCTAACGCTCTACCGCTGCTCAGCGCTTTCAATCAATTTGATGAACGATCTGCGCGCCCATCCAATCGCTTTCCCAGTGCGATGCAATCCTGGTCGCCATAACCTTGCTTCTCATAAAATCGCACAGCGGTGCTATTCTCTTTTCTGACGAGAAGGTTCACTTTCCAAACACCCCGACCCCGGAGCCAGTCTTCCGCAGCCTCCATCAGCAGCTCGCCAAAACCCTTACCTTGATGATCTGGCGATATTGAAACGTAATAAACCGTTCCTCTGTGTCCATTATGGCCGACGATTGTGGACCCTATGATTCGATGGTTCGACTCATGGTCGAGGACCGTTGACGACGGACCGTGAAGCGCAAAGTCAAAGTCGTCTTCTGGTGAATTCCAGGGTCGCGTCAGACCGCACGCGTCCCAGAGCGTGATCACGTTGCGTTTGTCTGTTCCGGTGGCTGTTCTGACTTGCATTGCGATAAGCTAGCTTAGACCGATAATTTCAGGAAGCTTAGCGGTTTAAATTCGCGCCATATAATCGCCTGACTTTGTGTCCGCCGCGAACCAGCAAACAGCGCGCCCAATTTGTCATGCCGCAACAAAAAAGCCCCGCCACCAGGGCGAGGCTTTTTCTGTTCAATCGGATTTTTGATCAGGTATTTTCCTTGATCCATTCCGTGATTTTCTGTTTCGACATCGCGCCCGGATGCGTGGCGGTGACCTTGCCTTCCTTGAAAATCATCAGGGTCGGCAAGCCGCGAATGCCATATTTCGACGCAGCCATCGGATTGTCATCGACATTGATCTTGGCGACTTTGATATCGCCGCTCATCTCGTCAGCAACGGCATCCAGATGCGGGGCCATGGCTTTACATGGGCCACACCATTCGGCCCAGAAATCGACAACGACGGGCGTCTCGCTCGCGACGGCGTCATCAAAAGTGTCATCGGTAATATGCTCTGCAGCCATAATGACCTCCTCTAATCTTGTTGACGCGGCATAAGATAGGGACTCTTGGCGCCCGTCAAACCCTGCTTTCAACACGGTTTAGTGATTCTGACATCTCATCACCGCCGAGTTCGATCAAACGAGGGCCATCCGTATACAGTAAGGCGCATCTCACGGGGCGCTCGGGATAAAGGGTTTGCAGCACGGCGCGATAGGCCGCCATTTGCACCCAATAGGCGTTTTCAACCCTTTCGGCGCTGACCGGGGCCGGGCGATCGGTCTTGTAATCAATGATCAGGACCTGATCCGGCTGGATGATCAACCGGTCGACGCGGCCATTGACCAATTGTCCGCCGGGCAGTGTGCCGACAATGGCCGCTTCGCTGCGTCCCCCCGGCGCGAAGACGTGATGAAAATCCGGGTGATCCAGGGTCCGCAATGTGACGGTTTGCATCTCCGCCCGCTCCGCTGCGGTCAGATTGGGCGCCCGGGACAGGAAACGCTGTGCCATGCTGTCCCGTTCTGTCGGCGGCACGTCCGGCAGGGTCTGGAGCAGGCCGTGAATCAGTCGTCCCCGCTTCAGCGCCGCGCTGCGGTCGGGCCCGAACGGCGCGATGACTGCAGACCGGTCTTCTGTCAGGCGTGAGGGGGCCGCAAGGCGCATGGGCGGGGCGGGGAGACGGGCGGGCTGCACCAACCAATCTGGCGCAGCATTTGGGGGGCGCGTCTCATCCGTCGGGCGGGCGGCCGTCTCGGGCATAGCGCCATAATCAAGGATCGCCTCTGGTGGCTCATCTATAATCTCTTCGCCACGCACGGCGCGCATGGCCAGCAGGCACCAGCGATACCAGGATGATTTCGCATAGCCGCTGGTCCGGTTGCCGACCCCGGCGCCGGCAATGATCAATCGATCGGACGCGCGGGTCAGCGCGACATAGAGCAAGCGACGCGACTCGCGCTCTGCCGCGGCATTGGCAGCGTCGCGCAAATCGGCTGTCACCGCGGCATCTGTGCGCGACGATGGGCTGAACAGCGGCGTTCCGTCCGGTGTAAAGAACAGCGAGTCGCTGACCGGCTTGGTGGCGCTCGTCGTGTCCGGCAGGATCACGACCGGGGCCTGAAGCCCCTTGGCGCCGTGTACGGTCATCACCCGCACAGAATCGTCCGGTTCGCCGAGTTCGCGTTTCAGCACCGTGTCCTGACCTTCGACCCTGGCGAGGTAGGCCTGCAAGCTTTTCGCCTCACTCATATCATGGCTGAGCGCGCCTGAGACCAGCGCCTGGACTGGATCCCGGACCGGTTCGCCGAGGCGTTGGATCAGGCGGTCCCAGCCACTGATCCCGGTCGAGTCGCGTTGGGTTAGCGCGCGAGTCAGGAATTCGAATGCCGGGTCATCGGCATGTGCGATCAGGTCCTGACAAAACACTTTTGCGGCTTGAAAAGTCGCTTCTTCTGAGTCTTGCAGGCGTTGCCAGAGCGTGACGCCGTCCGGGCGATTATGGGCGAGCTTGAACAGATGATGATCATCCTCGACCAGGCCGCAAAATGGGCCGCGCAGGATTTCGGCGAGCGTGAGATCATCGCCTGGCTGCAGGACAAACCGAATGAGGTTCAGACAATCCTGCACGCCGAGATTGTCGAGCAGACGCAAACGGTCCGCTCCGGCCACCGGCACGCCTGCCTGTTTCAGGCTGGCAATCAGGGATTCGAACAATTCATTGCGGCTGCGGACCAGGATTAGAATATCTTCCGGGCGGACGGGTGCGCGGGCCCATCCGTCTTTGTCTTCGCGCCAGACCGTCTCGCCCTGGTCGAGCATGCGCTTGACGGTACCGGCAATATTGCGCGCCAGCCGCCGCCGCGGCGCATCTGCCGGGACATGATCCGTGGGGGCGAACCAGGCCGACTCCTCGCCTTCTGTTCCGGTTGGTAGCTCCAAAGGCCAAAGCTCGACCCGTCCGGCCTGGTTGGACCGCCGCGGCGCGTGCGGGCGCAAATCCGCATCGGGCGGCGGCAAGGGATCCGTGGCGGCATCGGCCAGCGGCACATGGGCGCGAACGTGATCGACAAAACGCAGAACCTCTGGCGTCGAGCGGAATGACATGGCCATTTCAGGCAGATTGACACTGCGGTCCTCGGCCGCAGCGACCACTTCCTCGCGCAGCAAGAATGCGTTTCGCTCAGCTTCAAATTCCTGCTGATCTGCGCCCTGGAACGAATAGATGGACTGTTTGGAATCTCCGACAACGAATTGCGTGCGTGGCTCTGCGGCGCGGTCGCGGCCAAGCCCCGACTGGAACTCCTCGACCAGCGCATTGATCAGGGCCCATTGACCCGGGCTGGTATCCTGGGCTTCGTCGAGCAGCAAGTGGCTCAACCCGCCATCCAGCTTGTAAAGCACCCATGCCGCTGCGCTCGATTGGGGCAGCAGGGTACGGGTGCGGCCGATCAAATCATCGAAATCCAGGGCGCCGCGCAAGCGTTTCTCTTCGGCATAGGCGTCGACCACAGGCAAGCCAATCTGCATCAGGGCGATGCTGCGCTCTGCCAGTGCCGCCGCTTTCAAGGCGGCCTGCACGGCTTTCATCCGGGTGATCTCTCGCCCTTCAGGGTCGCCCTTTTTGAGGTTGCGGGAAAACAAATCGGCAATGAAGGGTCCTACTTTGGCCGTATACGGATTACTTCCGGACGGAAAATCCCATTTCGATCCGGCAATGGCGGTCATGTAGAGCTGATATCGGGTGGCAACCTCCTCGGTCGATAACAGGTTATTCAGTGCACTGAGGAGCTTTAAATCGGCCTTTCCTGGCTTGTCCAATTGCGTAAGCTCAGCGATCGCGACGTGTAGATCTTTCACGGGCAGGGTATCAATCATGGCGTCTTTTAGAATTTCATCCGTAGACTGATGACCAGCTCTGCAAGCCTGCTGAATACGATCTTTGCGTTCTTTTTCGGAACCCGCCTGTGCTTTAAAGGATTGAAGCGTTTGGCGCTGAAATTTCAGGGCATCCAGAGCAGTCGCAATGCCCATGCCGCCGCTTGCCTCCGCCAGAACGGCCATGGCGTCCGGTTGATTGATGGCGGCCTGTTCAAGCTGCGTTGCGAGGACGGCGCGCCACAGATTATTCGCCTCGTCTTCCTCAATAGCGGTAAAGCCGGGTGAGACCCCGGCTTCAAGCGGAAACCGGCGCAGGATTCGGGCACAGAAGGCGTGAATGGTCTCGATGCGCAGCCCACCTGGCGTTTCCAGAGCGCGCGCGAACAGGCGGCGCGCTTCGCTAAAATCCTCATCGCGATAGGCACCAGGATCGCGGCCCTCAAGCTGTGCCAGCGAGGCGCGGAGGCTTTCGTCGCTCGCCACAGCCCAATCGCCGAGGCGCGCATATAGCCGGGACAACATCTCGTTTGCCGCCGCCTTGGTATAGGTGATGCAAAGGATCGAATCCGGCAGAGCGCCTGGCCGGCCATCCGGACGGCGGAGCAAGAGCCGTGCGACCCGATCGATCAGCACCTTGGTCTTGCCGGACCCGGCATTGGCCTCGACCCAGGCCGATTGAGTTGGATCCGCGGCTTGCGCCTGCGCCCGTTTGGCCGCTTCGAACGCTTCAGACGGCGGCGATTGAACGCGCTCAATCAAAGGTCTGGCTCCCGGTCCATTCATCGCGACGGGCGAGCCGTGTGAAATCGCTTTCATACTGGACCCGCTCGGGGCGCGGGGCGCTCAGATAGGGATGATCGGGATTGGCAAAGGCGGTCAGCAAGTCGACCAGTCCGGCTTCGGCCTCGGCGATCAGATCTGCGATCGGCATGGCGTCGAGCTTCGCGCGCGGCGCCGCGGCGCCGAGTTCCTGTACATCAAACTGCGTGCCGAACCGCAAATAGGTCAGCGCCTCGACGCGCGCGCGTCCGAGGTCGGCATATCCGCCCTCCCGTGCGATCAGGCCTTGCAGCGGCATTTGCGGGCTCAGCCCGGCGCGGACTTGTTTCTCGGTCGGCGGCTTGCCTGTTTTGAAATCGAGAATGGCGAGGCTGCCATCCGTGCGGCGCTCGATCCGATCCGCCGTCCCGGACAAGGTGAAGGAGCGCCCGCCAATGTCGAACACCAGCGTTCCTCTGATTTCCGTGATCGGAACACCGTCGAGGACGTGCGCATTGTCCTGCCGCCACAGAAGATAGTCTTCACAAACGCTGCGGCGCCGGTCGCGTAAGGCGATCAGATCGATATCGAGCTCCCCGCCGGCGCGTAATTCGGCTTCCAGCAAGGTCAGTAAGGCGTCGGCATCACCGTCTGGTGTCTCATGCTCAAACCGTTCCAGCGCCTTGTGCACGGCGGTCCCGCGCACCCGCACATCGGCCGGCAGATTGAGTGGATCCAGGGGCCGCAGGCCGAGCACCGACTCGCAATAGCTCGCATACGGATCGCGGACCAATTGTTCGATCCGTGTAACCGACAGGCGATCCGGACGTTTGTCGACCGGCGGTCGGGGGTGCGGCTCGGCGGTAAATCCGTCCGCCAGCGGCGGCGCTTCTTCGAGCCGGGCGAGCCAGTCGAATGGATTGCGCTCTGGATCCGGGCCCAGTGCCCGCGCGGCATCAGCGCCGAGCGCGCCGCGCGTCAGCGTTTTCAACCGCCAGAGCCAGCGCGACGCCACGGCGGGTTTGTCCTCGCGGCGTTGGCTGTTGAGCAGGATCACATCCGGCGCCGCCGCCAATTGTGCGAAATCATGCGCCGACAGACCAATGCGTTCATCCGGGTCAGACAGTCCGATATGTTTGCGGAACAAGCGCGGCAGGAAAGCATCTGCAGCGGGTTGTGCGGGCCAGACCTCTTCATTCAAGCCCGCCAGAATGATCCGGTCGGCCGTCTGTAATCGCGCTTCGAGTGGCCCCCAGATGACCAGGCGCGGATGGATGGCGCCCGTCGATACGGTCTTGAGCCGCATTTCGCCTTCGAGCAGTTCATTCCAGAGGGCCGGGACCTGCGCCCCGAGCGGCGCTGTAAGATCGGTCAGGTCACGGAAAAGTGTGGACAGCGCGCTCCCACCTTCACCGGCCCAGGGCTGCGGTGCATTTGCCAGTGCCGAGGCGAGATCCGTGAGCTGACGATACCAGTCGCCGCCGGACAGCGCCTGGTCGGGATCGACCGGAGCAGATTCAAGGATGCCGGACAATTGGTCGATCAAATCAATGACAGCCGCTTTGTCTTGCGCAGAAATTTTGCGGCGATGCGAGGCTTCTTCGATTGGCTTGTGAATGTGCGCCACGAGTGCGTCCCAGCTTTGCCAGGCGCGGGGCCCACGCAGGAAATCCTTGTCGAGACACTCAACCGTTTCTTTTTGGAACTTACTATCTGTATGCTGTAAGACCGCCATTAAGGCGACGGGATGTGACGGATCCAACATCCATTCGGCGACCAGCAAGATAAGGCTGCCCGGATTGGTCTGGCTGAGCGGCCAGCCGGCCGATGGCGAAACATCAATCTGCCAGCGTTTCAACATCGCACTGACATGGCGGGCAAGACCGGCATCCGGCGTCACCAGGGCTGCGGTCTGGCCGTCCTTTTCGAGGGTTTCGCGCATCAGCATCGCCGTCAGCAAGGCTTCCTGCGTGTCATCCGCGGCGTCAAGCACGGTCAGTCCATCAACCGCATTGCGGACGAAAGCGGCTGAATCTGCATCCGGACTGATTCTGGCCAGATTGGCCGTCCAGTCCGCGGTGCTTTGCGCCGGGGCGAGGGCCTGATGAATCAGGCGTTGGCGCGCTACCCGAAGATCTGACTCTGTGAGGCCTGGCCAAGGCGCGACCTGATCTGGCTTCAGTCCCAAGGCCTTCAGCGTTCGCGCCAGAGTGAATTGCGGATGCGAGGGTGTTTCGGACACGTGTTCCAATGTCCGGGCGTCCAGATCTGTGTCGAGCCCGGGCAGGACAATCAGACCGTTGGGCATCGCCATCGCGGCCTGCATCAACAGTCGGCTGGCCGGAGTCGCGCCGGTTGAGCCGGCAATGATGACGGGCGCATCCGGCGGCGCGGTCAGCCAATGCGCCGCCATGGCCCGGGCGGCATCGAGGCGGCGGGCATAGGGGTCCATCTGCATCGTGTTCTGCAAATAGGCGGGCCATTGGCGCGTGATGATGTCGAGGAATTCCAGTGATTGCTGCCAGTGCCGGGCGAGCTGCGCATTCGGAACCATTTGGTCCAGCGCGCCCCAGTCTATCTCGCCAGACAAGGCGGCCTGGTCGAGCAGACGGGCCAATTCGCGGGCAGCGGCAAGGCTCGCAACCGCGGACATGTGGCGACCTGTATGTTCGAAATAGCGCATCACCAATTGGGTCAGTTCCCCGATCCGCGCGGCGGGTGAAATTACTGGGGGCAAGTCCGCAAGGGCCGCCTCTGCGCTGGGCGGGGGTTCGTCGGTTTCGAGATCACCAAGCGCGCGTATATTGGGGAGCAGGCAAGCCGTACCGCCCGCAGCCTGATGCAGGGCAAAGCCGAGCGCCCGTTCCGATCGCCGGTTCGGGACATAGATCAGAGCATCTGCGAGCGCTTCCGGATGATCCTTCAGGCCGGTTTCCTCAGCCAGGGTCCGGGTCAGTTCCGCCAGGAAATTGGCACCGGCAGGGATGGAATAGACCTTGGGTCCGCTTGGGTCGAAAAGACCATTCATGCGCCGTGGCACCTGAGCCAGAATTCGGCATCCTTAAGGGCCTCCGGATCACCGACGTGCAGCCAGAACCGGTCCAGCTTGTGCCCGAACATCCGGCCTTTGGGCAGTAGCTCATTCCAGATGCGATTGGCGGAGAAGGGCTCAACCGGCGCGGAATCATAGAGTTGCGGTTTGAGAATGCGCAGGCCGGCATAGGCCCACGGCGCGGCCGCCGCATCGCCGCGGCGCGTCAGCTGGCCGTCTTCGTCGCAAAAGAAGTCACCGGGCCCGGGAAATCCGAGGCAGCGTTTCGTATCGGCCAGCAACAAAAGCTCATCCATGCGTTCCAAATCGAAACTTGCTGCCAGTTCCCGGATCGGTCCTGGTCCAGCGGGTTCCCAAAAGGCATCCGTATTGACCACCAGAATCGGATCATCGCCCAGCAAAGGGCGCGCCTTGGCCAGGCCGCCGCCGGTTTCCAGCACTTGCTCGCGCTCATCAGAGATGATGATTTGCAAATCCTGGCGATCCTGCAAATGGGTTTCGACCAGATCGGCATACCAATGGACATTGACGACCACTTGTTTGACTCCGGCCAGGACCAGATTGTCGAGCAGACGATCAATCATGCTGCGCCCCGCCACGTCGATCAGGGGTTTGGCGGTGGCGTCGGTCAGGGGCCGCATGCGCGTGCCGAGCCCAGCGGCCAGCACCATGGCGGTATGGGGCATTTCAATCATCGTCCGGCCTCCAGAATGAAGGGTGCTGTGTCGGCGATAAAGCCGCGCATTTCGGCCGCCGCCGGGTGGCTCAGATTTCGCGCCAGCATTACCAATTGCCGCGGCATGAAATCCTTGTAGCGCGGTTTGCCATCGCGCTCGATCAGGCGGGCAAACACGCCAGCAATGCGTAAGGCGTTTAAGGTTCCGATCACGGCCAGGCGTTCCTGAAAGGAGGATTCATCCTTGCCGGACGCGTCAAGATAGGCGTGGATTGCGGAGGTCACCGCTTCGTCAGATACGGGCCGCCGCGCATCCTGGGTCAGCATGGCCATGTCCCAGGCATCCCAGCCGAGCACCGCATCCTGAAAGTCGAGCAGGCCAATCCGGCCTTCGGGCAGCCAGAGCAGGTTTTCGGCATGATAATCCCGCAATGTGAACTCGCGCGGAAAGGCCATGGCCTGGGCGATCAATGCGTCGCGCGCCTGTAGCCATTGCGCGCGGTCCGCGGGCGTCATTTGCGCCCGCGCGTCATAGACATGATACCAGTCCGCAAACAGGTCGGCATTGGCGCCCAGGGCGACGGCGTCAAACTCCTGGATCGGCCAGCGCTCGGGACCCATGATCAATGTGTCCGGTTTGGGATGGCGATGCAGAGCGGCGAGATCCTGCGCCGCTTGCTGATACAGAGGCACTTCCTCCATGCCGTGTTCGATCAGGCGGGCGAATTCGCGCTGATGCCCAAAATCTTCCAGGATGGCGAGGCCTGCGGCGCTGTCATGCGCATGTACGTGCGGCGGGCGCAGGCCGGCCGTGCGCAGATGATCGGCAATCAGGACGAATGCATCGACCCGGCTGGAGGCGAGGCGCGTAACCGCATTCCAGCCACTTTGGATGCGGTCTTCCGGGCTCATCTCCGGCGTACAGGGATCACCCTCGACCGGCGGTGCATCCATCAGGATGGCGGTGGCGCCATTGGGGCGTGTCAGGCGCGCATAACGGCGGGTCGAGGCGTCCTGATCAAACCATTGAATATCCACATTGCCCCACCCTGCCTCGGTCAGGAAGGCCGCGATCTGGTCGATGCGTTGTGTATCAGAACTCATGCAGACGTGTTTGCCAGTCTTCGCCGCAAGGTTCCAGTCGGGCGACGCGGATATCCCCAATCATTTCCAGGCTCAGATCAAGGCGCCAGGCCGGCAAATGCCCGCCCGCGCGGTCGGGCCATTCCATCAGAGCCAGCCCGATGTGTGTCTCATCCCAGCCCAGTTCGAACACATCTTGCGGGTCATCGAGCCGGTACAGATCGAAATGAAAGATCGGGAAATCCGGTCCGTCATAGGTCTGAACCAGCGTATAGGTCGGGCTTGGTACCTCGGTCGCCTGCCCCATCAGGCTGGAAATCAGCGCCCGGGCAAAGGTGGTTTTCCCGGCGCCCAGTCCGCCCTGCAAGGCGATGACATCGCCTGCCCGGACGATCGGCGCCAGGCGCGCGGCCAGCCGGGTCGTTGCGGCGAGGTCTGGCAGCTCAAAGCGCATCAAGACTGGCCTCGATGGCGGCCACCAGTTCCGTGGTCGGCTCACATCCGACGGACAGGCGGACAAAGCCATCCGGCACATCATCGCCCCAGCGGGCGCGGCGCTCCGCGCTGGTATGCACACCGCCAAAACTGGTTGATGCGAATATGGCGGGACAGTCATTGATAAAGGCTTCTGCTGTCGGCTCATCCGCAAAGGTCAGACCGATGACAAAGCCGACGCCGGGATATTTCACCGCCTCGATCGCGGCATGCGTTTCAACCCGGTCGAGAATGGCGACCGCATTCGTACACATGCGCTCCAGCCGCATATCGAGCGTCATCAGGCCGCGATGCAGCAGGAAGGCCGCGAACGGGTCCGGAATACTGCCCGAGACTTTGCGCCACTTGGCGATTTTGGCGAAAATCGCCGTGTCTCGTGTCGCCACATGCCCAAACAGACAGTCGGAATGGCCCGCCATCGCCTTGGTATCGGAGCTGACGACAATATCTGCCCCGAGGTCGAGCGGTCTCTGCAAGAGCGGGGTCAGGGTCGTATTGTCGACGACAATTTTCGCGCCCGTGGCCTTCGCGTTCTCGGCAATGGATCGCACGCTACACAGGTCCAGGCCCGGATTGGACGGCGTTTCGCACCAGACCACGGCATAAGGCGACAGATCTGTGGTGGCGAAGGCTTTGGTCGGAATGGCGTCAAATTGGATATCATGCGCGGCGAGGATCTCTTCCAGCATGACGCGGGTCACATAATATCCGTCGGATGGCACCAGAATGCGATCGCCAGCCTTTGCGGTCACCATCAGAGCCGCCGTTATCGCCGCCATGCCGGATGGAAAGGCGACGACAGAGGCCTCCTCAAGCGCCGCAATCGCAGCTTCTGCGGCTTCGACCGTCGGGTTGATGTCGCGGCCATAGGTGTAGGGCGTATTCGGGGTGCCAGCGAGCGCGTATTTGGCGGTCGTTACGATCGGGGGACTGATCGGTTCACCGTTTTCCAGCGAACCTGACCTAGCGTGAAGCATCGCAATGATGCGTTTGGCGTTTTCTTTCTCCATTCCGGGCTTGTGGCACAGAGTTTAAGAGGCGAAAAGAACCGGAAATATTGCCGCAGCGTCGCGGCTTGCTAAAAAGTGACGCATGCGTCATGAAACTGACAAATCGGGAGGGCAGAGATCGTGGATCTCTCTAATGCTGAACGCGTGGTGATCATTGGTGGCGGACAGGCTGCGGCGCAGGCCTGCGCCTCCCTCAGACAATTCGGGTTTGAAGGCGCGATCACGCTGATTGGCGATGAAGCCGCCCTGCCCTATCAGCGCCCGCCCCTCTCCAAGGCCTATATGAAAGGCGAACTTGCGGAGGAACGGCTCTATTTCAAACCTGCCGCCTGGTATGAAGATCAGAATATCGACACTGTCCTGTCGGTTCGCGCGACGGGGATCGATCGCAGTGCCCGGACGGTCTCGCTCGAACACGGTGGGTCGGTCGAGTATGATGCCTTGATCATCACCACCGGATCACGCCCGCGGGCCCTGCCGGTCGAAGGGGCCGACCTGGACGGCGTGTTTGACCTGCGCGATCTTGCAGATGTCGAACTCATACGTCCACGCATGATTGAAGGGCAGAAGCTGGTCATTGTCGGCGCCGGCTATATTGGCCTGGAAGCGGCCGCCGTGGCGCGTCAGCTCGGACTCGACGTGACGGTTCTGGAAATGGAAGACCGCGTCCTTGCCCGCGTCACCAGCCCGATCATGAGCGCATTCTTTGAAACCGAGCACACCCGCCAGGGCGCGACCATCAAAACCGGAGCGCGCCTGGCGTCCTTACACGGCGCAGACGGCAAGGTCACCACCGCCCGCCTCGCAGATGGCAGCGAGCTGGCGGCAGACATTGTCCTGGTCGGCATCGGCATCTTGCCAAATGTCGAACTGGCTGAGGATGCGGGCATCGCCTGTTCGAATGGCATTCTGACCGATCGCGACGCACGTACGAATGACCCGCATGTCTTCGCCGCTGGCGATTGCGCGGCGCGGCCGCTGGTTCATTATGGGCGCCAGGGCCGGCTGGAAAGCGTTCACAATGCGATTGAGCAGGGCAAGCTTGCCGCCGCTGCGATTATGGGCAAACCCCGCCCGCCAGAGGATTGTCCGTGGTTCTGGTCGGATCAATATGACCTGAAACTGCAAATTGCCGGCCTGAGCCAGGATTATGATGAAACGGTTCTGCGCGGCGATCCGGAGAGCCGCAAGTTCGCTGTCTTCTATTTGCAAAATGGCAAGCTGATTGCCGTAGATGCGGTGAACAGCCCACCGGAATTCCTGGCATCCAAGAGATTGATTATGACCGGCGCGCGACTTGCACCGGAAACATTAAGCGATACATCCCAATCTATGAAAGAAATCGCGGCAAGCGCGGTATAAGGAGACAGCAGAGTAATGGCGAAGATTATTTACGTCGATCATGAAGGCACAGAGCGCGCGATTGAAGCGGCCAATGGCGAAAGCGTCATGGAAGCGGCGATTAAAAACTCCATTCCCGGCATTGATGCCGATTGCGGCGGCGCCTGCGCTTGTGCCACCTGCCATGTCTATGTCGATGAAGCCTTTCTGGAAAAAACCGGGGCTGCCGAGGATATGGAGCAATCCATGCTGGACTTCGCAGAGAATGTGAAACCCAATTCCCGTCTGTCCTGCCAAATCAGTGTCAGTGATGATCTGGACGGTTTGAAAGTGATCACGCCGGAAAGCCAGCACTAAGGCGCTGCGCCATCTATCAAACAACGCTCCCGGCCTAATACCGGGGGCGTTTTTATATGCGCTGACGTGGCGTGAGACCTTGGTCTGTGGCGTGGACTGATTATTTGCAGGCCAAGATCTATTCCTCCCAGGGGTGCAAAATGACCAGCTATACCGAACTGCTCGCCGGCCTGACGCGGAACAGCGACCACACGATTGATGCGCATATTCCAGAGTCCTGGATGCAAGGCCGGACAACGTATGGCGGCTTGACGGCGGCGCTCTCATTTCAGGGCGCGCTCGACCTGGTGGGGGATATTCCCATCCGGTCTGCCCAGGTGGCGTTTGTGGGTCCTGTCGGGGGCGACGTAACTATTCGACCGACTTTGCTGCGGCGCGGCAAGAATACCGCCTTTGTCAGCGTCGATATTACCTCTGAAACAGGAGTCGCCGCGCAATCGATCTTTGCCTTTGGTTTGGCCCGCGAGAGCAGCCTGCATTTTGACGATATGCCGATGCCGGCAGCGCGAACGCCGGAGGAGATAGACTCCTTTTTTGCATCCGGCATGCCGCGTCCCGGCTTCACACAAAATTTCGACATGTTGCTGGCCACGGGCGGTCGACCGATTTCCGGCTCGGACGAAACGTCGATCGGCCTGTGGAGGCGCCATCTGGATCCGGACACGCCGCAGGATGCAACCGCGATCCTGGCGATTGGCGACGCGCCACCGCCCGCGGCGATGTCGATGCTGAAAGCGCCCTCGCGGATCAGTTCGATGACCTGGATGGCCGAGTTCATGACTGATAATATTCAGACCGATCCCGACGGCTGGTACTTCGCGCAGCACACCGCGCAGCTGGCAAAGAGCGGCTATTCCAGTCAATCCATGCGCCTTTGGAACCGGCACGGCGAGCCGATCCTGGTCGGGCGCCAGACGATTGCAGTCTTTGGCTGATCGCTTATCCCGGGCATGCGGGAGGATAGGCGATGCGACCTGACACAATCGTAGCCGCGATAGATGCGGGCGGAACAAGCTTCAAGTGCGCGCTGGTAGATGCAGCGGGCCGAATCCTCAATGCCTGGTCCGTCCCGACGGCCGGGCCGGATGAAACACTGGCCGCCTGTATCGACACCTTTCGGTATGCCATGACACACCAAGCGACCCGTCCTGTCGCCCTTGGTATTGCGAGTTTCGGGCCGGTGGACATTGACCCGACTTCGCCAGGTTATGGGACGATTACCGGAACCGCCAAACCGGGCTGGGACGGGGTTCCGATCGGACCCGCCATTAGCGCGGCCCTGGACCTGCCATTTCATTTGGAGACGGATGTGAATGCGGCACTGGCCGCAGAAATAGAATGGGGCGCCGCGCGCGGGCTTGAGAGTGCGGCCTATATGACCGTCGGAACCGGTATTGGAGTCGGACTGTTTCTCAATGGCGGGCTGGTTGGGCGTCCAACACACCCTGAATTTGGCCACATCCGCGTCCAACGTCACGACGCGGATCAGACATTCGAAGGGACATGCGCCTTGCATGGTGATTGTCTGGAGGGTCTGGCATCAGCGACGGCGATGACAGCGCGCTGGGGGCCTCCCGAATCGTTACCACAAGATCATATCGGTTGGGAGATTGAGGCGGACTATCTCGCCCAGGCGTGTCTCAATCTGGTTTTGGCGACGCGGCTGCGGCGCGTGATCATTGGCGGCGGATTGATGAATGCGCCGCACCTATTGGCGCGCATCCGCCAACGCTTTGACGCATTAATGGGCGCCTATCTGCCGGTCTCAGGCGCCGAAACAATATACGCGCCCAAATTGGGCGCGCATGCGGGGGTCCTGGGCGGGGCTGTGATCGCGTTGAACGCGTTTAGTTGACCAGAGCGGCTTTCAGGTCTTCCAGATAGGCCACCTGCTCTTCCAGAGCCGTGTTGCCATCCTTACCTTCGGCCAGGAAAGCCCGATGCGCTTCGTCATAGTCTTTCTGCACACTTTCCACCGAGACGCTGTCGAGATTGACCGCTTCTTCAGCGAGAATGGTCAGACCGGCTGGCGTAACGTCAGCAAATCCGCCGCGCACGAACAGGCGCATGGTCGTTTCGCCATTGTCTTCGACCCGCACGACACCATTCTTCAGCGTCGTCATGAAAGGCGCATGGTTCACCAGAACGCCGAACTCGCCATCGGATCCCGGCGCAATCACATGATCAACTTCGCCCGAAAACAGTTCGCGGGCGGGAGAAACGAGTGAGAAGTGCAATTTGTCAGCCATCATGAAATTCCTGTGCTGGCGGGGGTATAGCGTGCCTAACCAACTTGTCTAGCACGCGTTGCGGTGCGTTCTGTCGCGGCAGTCCTAGTTGATCGTGTTTGGGTAGGTTGCGAAGTAAACGACCGAGAAAGGACGGCGAGATTTTGGGCGGGATGTTACATAGAAGATTGAAACTCTCTCGGACGAATCATGTTCCGCAGACATGAAAAAACCGAAAACACTGCCGCCCCATGCTTTCTCCAATCTGTATCTGGATTTGTGGAGTCTGAGATTCTCAAAGTCTCGATTGGTTTGAAAGAACGCCTGCTCAAACCCTCGAAATTTTCGGTTTTCTGCATTCCAATCCCAAACGTAATTATTGTTATCTGGGATTCGCTCTTCACCCTCCCCATAGGGCACCGTTACAGCGCATAAGTCGTCCTCGAGTGCAACAAACTCTGGCACGGCGCTGTTTCGGTGCCGTTTGAAAATGTTGGAGAATCCCTCGGGTCGTTTCACAATAGATCGGCTGGATTCGATATAGCCGTAATCCTTATAGATTTTGGCGTTGGTTGCTGCACCGGCGAAAATTGGAAAGTCTGCTAGATAAGGCGGATGGTCTTCGATTGCCACGGGTGTCAATTCGCGTTGAGACTCCGAGTCGATCTGGAGCCCGTCTTCCAGCCAGCCGTTACAGAACTGGAAAGCGTCGGCAAACCATGCTTGTCGAAAATCGCCTGGTGTTCCATTTCCCTTAACTTGAGGATCCTGAACGATGGACTTTTGAGGCTCATTAATTTGAGGGTCTTCGCCGGGTGTCTCTGCATTCGAACAACCAGCAAAAACGGCTGTCAGAATGCAGATGAATAGACGCAATGTCTTCGACCCTTCGTTCCCTAAGCGGCGTCAGCCAGCATTTTTTCAGCTTTGGCTTTCGCGTCCTCGATCGAGCCAACCATGTAGAAGGCTTGCTCTGGCAAGTGGTCATACTCGCCTTCGATCAGGCCTTTAAAGCCAGCAACTGTGTCTTCGAGTTTCACCTGAACGCCTGGCGAGCCGGTGAAGACTTCAGCCACGTCAAACGGCTGTGACAGGAAGCGCTCAACTTTACGCGCACGGGCCACGACGAGTTTGTCTTCTTCAGACAGTTCGTCCATGCCGAGGATCGCGATGATGTCTTGCAATTCTTTATAGCGCTGAAGGATCTCTTGAACGCCGCGAGCCACTTCATAGTGGTCCTGACCAATGATCAATGGGTCGAGAATACGTGACGTGGAGTCGAGTGGGTCCACAGCTGGGTAGATGCCTTTTTCCGCGATTGAGCGGTTCAGAACCGTCGTCGCATCCAAGTGAGCGAACGAAGTCGCTGGCGCTGGGTCGGTCAAGTCATCCGCAGGCACGTAAACCGCTTGCACAGA
>ERZ1740070.1193-NODE-1193-length-16510-cov-10.260407_pt1 | contig 16510 bp, 10 predicted proteins | sample MGYA00581734_ERZ1740070 | MGnify/ENA primary metagenome ERZ1740070 (study PRJEB43018, sample SAMN04849744) | marine metagenome | isolation source: floating plastic debris | place: Pacific Ocean | collected 2008-09-01 | study: EMG produced TPA metagenomics...
TTTTTTTAGTCGCAAATGCAAGTGTCCCATATTTTGACAACCGTACGTAGTCTAGCTTATTATAGTCTAGGTTGGACTGAGAATTGATGATAGTAGGTTTTTGATGAATGGCGCTCGATGGATGGATACACAGATACTCACGCCAACGCACTAAGATAACAGCAAACAGAACGGCAGCGCACAACACTGGGGGTAAATGGAAATCAATGTATGTCCTCTAAAGCCTATTTCCCCTTGTGTGAGGCTTTGTTTGCATTGCTTTCAAGGACAGCAGCTCCACACTGTTGCCAAGTGCACGGAAATACGTTCAGGAAATGGTGCTTTGCATTCAACGTGATATTGCTGACGACATTGATTTGGAATTAAAGTATAAGCTAGCGTTGTATTTTTTCTGCTGCGTAAGCCCAGTTACAAAGACTACAAATCATGAGTGCAATTCGGATTGTGTAAAAGACGCTTGGGTCTAACTCCAATGCCAGTCAAGCTGCCTTTCTGCAAAGTTTGGTCTAGTAATAGTACAACAACAAAAGTCCATAAAAGAGATGTCACCTTACCAGGTTCAAGTTCAAGGGATATCCATGCCTGAAGGTTTTTTTCAAAAATGTCTCACAAAGCGTGACAAGCTACTCTGCTAGAAATTTGATAGCGTGACATCAGCGGAGATAAATAGGACAGTTCGATTAAAATTTCACTTTTTAACAGTACACTTAGTCCGAAGTACGACAATTTTTGTCAATAAACTATGATACGAGCAGTAGCTGGTAAATACTCTAGGGGAGGCCAAGTTCTATAAGTCCGCTTTAAGGATATGTATGTACGGTCAAAGAGTCTTCAATTCTCTTCCAAATCACATGCGTAATATTTTTAACCATGCTTTTGTTCCAATTTTAACTCAGAAATGTGTACCAGAACCTATTATTGCCAGAGTTGAGCAGGAATGCTAGGCTTGCTAAAAGGTCAGCTGTGTTTCAGCACAGGGATATGACCAGTAGAGATTTGTGCTGACTCCATAGGAGGTTGCAGGAAGCACATGCTAAACATCCTGATGATGACAACACCAGTAAACCAAACATCCACAAGCATTTATATCACTTTCTCTTGAGATCACACACTTTCACCGCTCCGCTGATGGTGAGCAAAAAATGACACTCAATAGTATGTACTGATGCATTCCTTATTTTATTATTACAATAATTATTGCAAATGTTGGAATTCAAACATTCTTACTTTGGTACACTTGTGATGCAAAAATATTTTTGATGTCTTTGGAACGCCACCCAGGACACATTAGTACTAAAAATAGGAACTTTGCTTTAAGAGGTCAAAATAGCTACACAAATGCAAAAAAGACGGGATCACCCTAAATGGAAAGATGTTTGTAGCATGTACTAAGATAATGTGCTACATATACACATCTGTGTGGTCTGCCAGTAAACTATTTGTATAAAAAAGGGTATTGTCCTCTTTAAATAATTATAATTCAGTTTTTTTCTTAAAAAAAAACAACAAAGTAGCAGAATTCCAAGTCACACCATCTCACGGAGTAGCCTAACACCAAAACTAAATTGACATGACTATTTCGGTCACCCAATGAATATTCAACTATCAAAGATACAATTTGAAAAAAATGCAAATCGGACAATGCTGGATACTTCCCAAAATCAAATAATGGTGGTCAGTGACTGGTCCATAAAACAAACATTGCATTCAACAGAACCAAACTCAAGCTGTGTAACGCATAAAATCCCAGGAAAAAAACCAGCCAAGGCTGACTTATTGTCCATACATGGACATACATACTTCAATATTTCAACTAAATATATTTCAACCTCATTTTAGTAAAGAACCAAATCACGGTTTTGAATATTGCACTGTTACTGGAATACGCAAATTGAAACAGTATCCATAATCCATGTTGCCATGGAAGTATACTTGGAAATAAGGACTGGCAAATATTCCTGCAAACAATGGCGTCATTAAACAGAACAGGATCTTCCGTACCAATATTTATGACAATGCAGTCAATGCCAAATATTTAACATGACTTGAAAACCAATATGATAAAAATTCTGAGAAAAGTTATTGCCAAATTTTAATTTATAACAGTTAAAGAATTTATGCAATGAGGAAAAATATGTGAATCATTTTTAGCTACATAGCATCAACAACATTAACCCAGTTAGTTTGACACTTCATCAGGCAAGCATTCTCTTACTAGCTTGACTATGAGCGGAAGGGTAACTTTAGTCTAACACCCTATCAATGTAGCCGAAAATCCAATCAGCAGCACGCAACATCCGTGAAACTTTTAAAGCCCTTTTTCCATTTAAAACTTGTTGGCAACACATTTCCAAGTACTACCCATTTCTAGGAAAGACACTGTAGGCTTAACAATTACATATTTTAATTATGAGGGTCAAATTATTCATAACTGATCCACCGCTTGCTTCCTGCCTGCCTGCCAGCCAGCACCACCATCAGCCCACAGCACCACAGGCATCCTACGCTGATGACAGTGACTATACACTGATGACTCGAAGTGACGTGGCTCGCCTCATATGAGCTAATATGAAAAAGGCATCTCAACTTTGATCATTGATACCCACTGTCCAATACCACGCTGCTGGACTTTGGACCCACCATTGTAACATCAAGTGTGTCAGTACTGCCAGAACTGCAAATATTTCTCTGGGGCAAACTCCACTACGATAGCATTGCAGATAGGAAACCAACAGCGCTCTACAAATAGACAAAAGTGCATGTCATTATTGCACAATGCAGTAGAATATTGGCACATACTTGTGCACATCCAACCAAATTCATGGACCACAGAGGCATAGTTGCAGATATTACATGGCGAGGAGTGTTACATATTGCAGCAACAATGTACGAGTAGGTATGATTTTGCTGTGCATCATAAATAAAGAAGACCACAGTTTAATCCAATTAGGTAAAAGATACAAGAAACCAGAGTTATGGTCCTAGAATGCTAGCATCATACTGAGATACACATTTACAGACCCACATGATGGAGAGTATGGGTGGTCCTGTCAGCAGCATGCCATTGAAACCACACACATAGCTATAATCAATAAGCCAGGAAACGACAGATCAACGACACTTTCACATGAAAAGTGACACCCACCCTGTTACAGTCCATACAATAGTCGACAACACATGAGAGGGATTAAGCCGTGGATTTTCTCGCGTCAATACATGCATTTGGCAGCTAATCCATGCAGCAGGGCAATTATTAATCTATTATCAGCGCAGTAACGCCAATAAATACCAGTGACCAAAGCATACCAGGTAACAATTTAGGGTAATTAGTGATGAAATTAGTGGCGAAATCTTGAGAAATAAACAAAGGAGTTTGGTGTGATGATTGCAGTATCTATTTATTACCAGGGTGGTGAAACTAGTAATCTCCTGATTCTTCAATTACAGATACAAAGCATCGCTCCTGATCAGCTGACGAGAATAAAAGTGCTCTACAATTAAAAAGGGAGAAAGGAGGCCATGAGATACGAGTATGTTGGCCGCTTATGAAGAGCGCTTATGAAACTGGACTGCGACACATGCAGCTGGCAATGGGCCAGCTTGGTAAACAGGGGAGCGTGTGACCAATGTGGGCCGAAACTTTGAAGCTGAGAAATGCAAAGATACGGAGGAAGCAACAATAAGAGTTTTATACTTTGGGCATTGACTCGAGGGGATATTGGGTGAGGTTTGAAAAGGGAAAGGTGTGATTGTCCTATTTACACAACATTTCAAACTCCAAAGTTTGCAGATTAGAGAGTTATGATCCAGTTTCTACTAGTAACCTGCATTCATGCCATTATTTACGAAGAAATTGTGAAAAGCAAACATTTGGTGCAATGTTTATGTTAAAAGTACTACAAGGCCGGGTCAACATCGACGAGTTTTACCAACAATAATGTTATGCAATAGGATTCTCAGCTGATTTTTGGAGATATGTAGACCAAATCAGAGAATATCAAGGGCAGCACATAACAGGGTCAGAAACGAAGGGTACATCTTGTACAGAAATATCATATGGCTCCATTTGATTAGCTACCATTATTTTGCCTTACATAATACCGCATCCCAGTTACCAAATCCAAGGTAAATCACAGAAATGCAGGTCAAGATAGCATCAAAAACTTTCAATTCAAATTTCATCATCCAGGCCAAACCACTTGATGAAACTGGCTTAGACTACAACTTCCGGAATACCAGTACTTGCAGAAGTTAAAACTCACTCAATAAAATGTTTTCAACTACCTCTAAAAAGATAATAATTTTAATATTCAAAAAACCATCTGTTTTGGTAACTGATATTTTCATCACCAGTGGAGATGTATGGTCAGTGATATCACATAAGAATGTTACTCTGCGATATCACCACAATACAAAAATGGGGAACTACTGGCCACAAATGCAACCAGATAATTACCACAGCTTTGTGTTCCAAATCCTTCGAACTGCTAGTCGGTATGCCAGAGTCAATACCAAAACATTTCATCACATTCTCAAGGCCTCTGGAGGTCGTCAACTAGTAGAACGTGGTGAGAAAGTTTAATTCTTAGCAGTGGATGGCATGTGGCGGGTCCAGGAATCATGCAGCATAAATTCTGCTAACTTCCATTCAACAATAAACATGCCTGAAAATAGAATGCAAAAATAATGCAAATATTTAGGAGAAAAATAATGAAATCATTGACAGATGTGTTTTTCTCACTATTTCAATGTGACAAACACCAAGAACGAGCCCAACAAACTTTTGCAACATGCACAACGGATGGAAAGTCACCAACAGTGCTAACTATCTGTTATGAAACCCATTGGAGAGAGTAAACACTATGATGGGAAATAACTAAAAAAGAGAAAACTCAGCACTAGGTCGCATATTTTCATTTTACCAGTTCACCCAACCACCCATTAATCTTCATCACAAACTCAGCATATCTAGATGTAGAAGGGATTATTCTTGATTAGTGTTTTCATGCCCTGCCCTTCATAAGCCAACAATCCTTTGTAAAAGAAAAACTCTCACAGACGCGCGGCCACCTTTCCTGGTATCAATGACATCATCATTCTCAACTTTTAAGTTGATAGCATTACATGTGGCTGTCTGTAAAGCTCAGCGCTTATACGTATTTTAATCCGGGATCGTGCCTTGGCGTTTTGTAGCCAACCAAAGACTCGTTGGTGAAGAGTTTGCTTATTAAAGTGACGTCATAGAAAGTTCCACTTACGACGAGCGCATGGCAAAAGGTCAGACCAAGTAAAAGTTATTTAAATTCCTGCCGGAACATAACCATCCATGACCGCAGATTGATTTGGGCAGAAGCGTGGAACACAAATTTTTCTGTGGGAGGCAAATCAATTATCCTGTGAAAATCCAGAGAACCAGAACATGGTGTTATATCTAATATGAAGATGTTGTCAGGGCAGGTTTATTTGTGAAAAATGGTAATTATGACCTAGGTCAAATATCTCAACCTTGTTTTGGGTTGATAGGATGAAAAATTAAAGGTAGGCTATTTTGGATGAAACAGTGGGAATACAGATCGCACAAATCCAGTGCTGTACTATTGCATCATAGAGAAAGGTGGGCCATAGCATGCCAGGTACTAAATCAGATCAATTGAAATTCTGCCATACACCCAATTCTGTTCAGATCCGGGGTCAACAGGCTAAGAATATACAAATTTGAAGCCGAATTCTGCTTAATTTATGCTGGAATCTGTAGCAATGATGAATATTTCACCTTGTTTCCAAGTAAGCAGTCTATGACATCATTGTGTCTGTTAATTAATCAATATTCCTATCGATACAAGGACAGTGCTAGCAGGTAGCTGTGATTGATTAATAAATCGCCTGATCAATGTTTACCTGAATGCAAATAAGCTTGATCTTGATTGAAATATGGTCACATAACACCTTGTATCGATGCTGCCTGGCTACCGACAGCATTTCATAACAGAAAGCTTGAGCTTAATTTCGGTGCATAACCACAGCATAATCCATATTGGAATGTTACGTTCAATCATACCTGAACGAAATTAGCATGTTTAGAGTACCAGGGTTCAAAACTTCTAAAAATAATATCTAGACCAAACACTACCCTTTTGTTTCTGTATTAATTATAATTACAACAATAATTGCGTTATTGTCTATGACCTATGCCTCGGGTTACCTTGTTAACTTGAACATTCTTTCCTTTTGTTTCTTTTCCACGGCCCTAAAACGTGCTACAAGTGTGTTGCTGCCTTAAGGCAATTGAATCTTTAACCTGTTGACCTGGGCTTGGCATTTTTATTCATTAGTTTCACGTACAACTGCATTTTGGCAACAATATAGCTATATGTCTGGAATAGCAGGCTCTCCACTAGAATACACAAAATAAAAAGTTTTCCAAAAATGTTTTGCCACATGCATTTCAAACTACTCCAGCTGTACACACAATGTTTAAACCCAGCGACATACTGCTTTACACCGGTGCAATGACTGCGCATGATTTCACAGAATTCTTGCTATTTTATTCTTCCTGTTATGTTAACTGAGACCGATTTCCCACGACCCAGATTAACTGTGCTTAGAGATAGATGAGAACCCATTCTTCACATTCCTACAATTCCTAAATCTTTTGTTACAAGGATTGTTTAAACTGATCCCACGTGATATAAAATCGCCAGTACCAGTACAGTGCAACAGAGGCATATTTAATGACCGAGATTATCAATAGATGTGTAAACACTGATAAGGAAAAATAGTCACATGGACAGCGAGGGGTGGAAGGTCGTACAAGCTAGAGACATGAGCACGAAGTGGACACGAGCAATTCCGTAAACGGTAATTCTCACATTTAATAATGAGATTACCAAAAGGCAAAGTGTCAGTATTGTTTTAGCCATTGCCATAACTCATTAGTCATAAAAATCATTGTACATCCGATACCATGAACAGAGGATCAGAACATAGCCCGTGTGTTTATGACATCATTGATAGCAATGGAAAACCGGACTTGATAATTTTTGAGGGCCATAAGTTCAGCAGATCAAATACTCAACTCCCACACCGAAAGCGGACCTGAAGGCACCATGAGAAGGGCCGGAAAACCTGATTGATTACTACAAAGAGCCTGTGAGGGTCACAACAAGGCCACACAACAAAACAGCCGCTGCTTGTCAGCATACATCAAAGCCCTAACCTTAGTACTATATTGTTGTAGTTTTAGAAGATGCAGTCTGCTGGTTGCCAATGCTCCTTGGCAACAGTCACATGATCAAATATTATGGTCATGTGATATAAACAAACGTTTCAAAAATCAGACTTTGGAATGCCTCAGATAAATCGACACTGCCCTGAGGCTCAACGTGACACGATGACATGGCAAAACTGTACATTGATTTCTTGAGTAATAACAAATTTATTTGTGGTACATGTCATCGTGGACATTGCTAATCTCAACTTCGAAGCATTGGAAGCATCATATGAGAATTTGGCCAATGATGTAATCCTGTTATAATGGCAGCTATGCCAGCTGCACTATCGAAGAAGAGATTCTGCTCACTTGCAATCCCAATGATGATAGATGGTCAGAGTTACACAACAGTGTAGCACAACCAATTTAGATGACAATCAACTGCATTTTACATGTTTTCATGGACAACCCTACTTCCACATGGGTGTAGTTGCCTACAATATAATGTTCACTGTGCTGTTTATCAAATCATCATTTGATACTGGTACTTACATGCTGTTCGCACTGTTGTACATGGCTTTCGCACTTTTGATTTCCATGGTCCATCATTTAAATCCGTGATGAATGGATTACTTGAGCAAACATGGCGGAAGCAATACTAAACCCATATAGTCCCTCCCTATTACATAATGGCGGAACCTGAAAGGATAAGCAGGGTGGCCACAGTAAAATTCAACACCCTGTATGAATCACAACCGTTTTATTATCTACTCATAATAGTGACAGCCATTTACAAGCAAAAGGGACAGCGACTCATGTATAAGGCATAATTATTTCCGACTGATAAAGTGACCAGTGGATGTGCAATATCGTGAGCTAAAAAGGGCGTTGGCTCAGGTTTGTAGCACTGGTTGCTCTCTACATGCATCCTCTGAACCCAGTTTTCAACCCCTTCCCTTTCAAAAAACTGGTTTTGCAGATGCTCCATGCATGAAAAGTTTCAGCAACGATGCTCAGAGTGGGTTATTTTTGCAATATCCCTTAAAAAGGTGTCTCCAGTCAATGAGACAACAGTATTCATGGCGTATGCTAACTGCATCACGCTAGGATGCCAACATGATGCCACTTTCTCCTCACAGGTTATGGCAATGGCAGACTGAGGGGCATCAGATGCGTGCGTAGGACGCAACCAATTAAAATCATGCAAACAAACAAGACAGGATGATGGTAGGTGCAGGAGCTTCAGCCAGCACCTTCATTGCACTGAAAATTGTACATGTATCTAGATTCCAACCCCTGCGATGATTCAATCGTATTATACATAATACACTTCTGTGCAATGCTGGTCTGTGTAGGTTGAAAATAGAATTAGTTGGTCGAGAAGACTTCCTCGAATATCGGGGAGATGCAGGCGGCCTGCTAGCAGACGCCACCTAAGGCATGCTACCAACGGTAGTGGAGCACTATGGTAGACAGATGGTCGGCAGATACATGTCTGGACTCTGAAGAAAGTTGTCCAGACTTCCGACATACTCTTGACCATCCACCATACCAACAAATGCATGCAATCTTATGACTGCTAACATGTGACAAGCTCTAATCAGAGCAGATAGCAGTGAAAATGTTACAGCATGATTTCATGATTGCAAACTGACAGAACTCCGGACACACCACTCACCACGTGTTATGGTACAAAGGGTGATTGGCAGCAATCCAGAATTGAAGGGAACTTTTATGGAAGACGTAGGCCACAATGTTGAATGATATCTGAAAGATAACAGAGAGATTGTGTAAAGCTCCGAGTACAAACCTTTAGCGTCATTCTCAAATATTAGATAATTTATGAAACAATGAGAAGGGGCGACTCATTTTACAGGCCAGACCTGATAACAGGAAAGGATAGTACGGGTGATATAATGTCTGACTACAATCACAAAACTGTGACCTTGTCAAGTTCCATCTATGGGCAAAACTTGTAAACCATGATCAGCCATGATCAGGTAGGCATTGGTAACGTGTAACATTTTTTGATGCCGGTGTGTTATAGATTAATACATTGCACATGCTTGTCACATAAAACCAACCTAAGGTAAGACTTACGGTGGTCAATAATATTCAGAAATATCCCTATCACTGCATGAGTTTATAGTACTGCGTGGAGCCAGTAAAAAGCCGCAGGATATCTCGAGAGCCTCGGCAAAGAGCCAAATCACTCCAAACAAGAAGCATAACACGCTTACAAGTGAGCGCGTCCAAGCTTCAGAGAGGTTGTTCAAATTTTGGATGCCGGAACAGAATGCAAAATGGGTGCCCCAAAGTACCAAGTGATAATATTGATAATTGCACAAAGGAGGCAGGCTGATTCATCAATGCCCGTGACAATGCCAACTACATCCTACAGTTACCATACAAAAAGAAAAACAAGGGTGTGGATGAAGAGTATTGGGCGGAAATAGACAATCACTGGGTGACAAATGGAATAAATCTCTATCATTAATTAGGGAATGCTCATTCCATCCAGGTCATAAACCATTCAGAGCATCGATATTATGATTGATGAGGGAAAGGTGCTTACTTTTTTGCAGCTTGCCGCAATGCACATCAGACGGCCGCGTGCCACCAAAATATCTGCTGATCAACCAGCAGTTGGTTCATTCCATGCAACTCCGCCACTATCGGCAACCACACCATAAAGCCATTTTTGGTTAAGAAGTGTCAACTCGCTGGTACTTAAGAGCAAATGATATTTGGTGGGTAGCCCACCATTTTAGGCTTACATTTCGACACAGAAAAAGGTGGAAGACAATTGGAGTGCCAGTCACTTGGCTTCTGGGAATAGAGATAATAGAAAGTAGTATTTTGGGAGGAAACCCGACCTCAACTTCCGACAATCAGAGTACAAGCTGTTTCTTATCTCTTTCTTTGTGGAACATCTGGGCAACCCAGGCACCAAACTTTAAAGAGGAAACAGCTTTTCATCAGTACCAGTAATTGCCAGTTTCCAACATTGATTTCAGGACAGAACAGCCCCGCCGCCGTAACATCGATAGCAAAAACGATCCAACACTCGCGCGATCAATACCCCATCATGACCAATATTTTTGTCCAAACTATAATTAGACATGTTGTGAAAATGGTTGATAAAGCCCACTCTCACCGCATGGTTTTATGGTGCAGAGGTTGCACCTGTCCTTACCGTGCATATAGAGCCCTACTTCAGAGAGCTATAGCTTTTGGGAAAATAACATCAGGCTATGTACGTATCAGCCAAGACAGAGTAAACTGGTGACGTTGGAGTTGGACCAGTCAGAAAGATGACTGGCAAATAGAAAAAACTTTTTCTGGTTCAACATTTGTTTCAACCAATGGCCTTGATACCAACAGTGTACTATACCGTAAGCGGTAAGCACTGGGTACAGACGAATTACTATGCAACACCACATTTCATCGGCGGTACCGCTAGCAAAGCTACCACATGTATCCTCTGTGTCTAAACCGGAAAACATTTCTTGTGTGGGCTTCCCTGAATGAGAAATCACAATAATTCTTTCCGAGTAATACTGGTATACAATGCATAATTTTACTGGTAATAATGAAGTGAAGTATTTTGTTGGGTTAGGCCGCCTTTCCATGAAAGATTCTGCAGTGATATGAATGCCGCTGCCAATTGGCATACCATAAGGCACCGTTTTTCCGAAAACTTCAAGTTGAAACTTTCACAAATTCGGGCAACAAGACAGGAAGTAAAATTAACTCCAACATGACTGTTCACCTAGCCCAGCAGCGAGTACGTAGCAACTCAACCGCATTAAGTACAAGGTGCATAAGAAAGTAAAAGGCACCTGGCCACAGCATGATTCAGCATTACCAATGGTGTTACCCAGATATTGAGTGGATTAACTGACTTCTCCGCAGCAATAATTCCAGCGCACACCTATAATTGGAAGTGTAAATGACTAGTTTGGACAAGGAGTAACCTCTCAAACAATCTCAAGTACAATAGGCTGTATTGCAGAAAATAACATAATCAATTCACGGATTACAAAGGTTTAAATTACAGAGGGTAGGGGAGGTATGTTAGATGGTAGATAAGAATATCTTGTTCAGGAGATGGTTTCCTCAGCATGTATTAATTATCGCAACAGTTTAAGAGCCACCTCAACTCTTGTGAATCCCTATATTCAACCAGCTTGACACTCTATTACCAAACGGAGGACCAATGTTGAGGTGTGTGTGCCACGAGCATGTACTGGCGCAGATCAGTGCCGAACACTTCAAGCTGATGGGTGGGTCCATTCATTATCTAATAGTCTGGGTTAGTGATGCAAGATGTCGAGCAGCAGAAGTTGTCTCTACCAAAATGCTATAGCCTCCTGAATTAACACAAACATACGGAGTGGGGAAAAGATAAGAGGGCTGAGCTGCAAAGCTGCGTAGGATGCCAAACTGACAAACTGATATCGGACCAGCAACTTGATTTCAGCATTGTTTCCTTTATTATTGATGCTTTTGTTATGCAAACAACCTGCCCTGTTTACGTCATAGCATTTCCCTCATTTCTTACAAAAGAGCATTTTTATGTTCTTGCACCTTATAAGTATAATCCATAATAGATGTTAAGCAATTTTGGGCCTCGATGATGCACAATAATCCTTGATCCTAACAGGAATAGCAATCAGCAGACTTGTTGCATATAAAACTTTATTGAGTGATTATACCAGAGAAGATAAACATCTTAGCATTTTTTACTACGTTTTGATATATGGCATCACATCCTCCGCATGCAGTTAGATTGGCCTCTAAAATCTTGATTGGCGCGGGGCTAATGAGCTTCGAAGTGATTATGTAGGATTTGAGGATCTGATAATTGTTATGCTAAGATAATTAGAGTTGAGTGGAGGTGTGTTGGACAGACAACTGATGAATTCATTCACAAAATGCTGACCGAAATAATTCAGCGTTTCATTATTTTGATATTATACTGTTTATTGCAAGAATCAGCAATTATTATATGTTATCTTTTCAAATCACGAAGTCATTTAGCCACACTACATTGCCATTAACATTCGGAAGTAACATTTCCTCTGATATACCCCGTTTTTGACTATTGCAAGACACCAAACACTTCTTCTGTCTCAACAAAGTCGGTTGAACTGGGGTTTGCAATAATTTTGTTTCTGATAGATCATCCTTATCGAAGGATTACTGAAAAATCAAACAGCTTCACGGCTGTGGTCATTTTCAACCCTTGAATGTCCTTTCCCAATGTCTATGGGGAAAATACAATGGAATTCAAAGCATGTTCATCATTTTAGAGTACTTCAGTTTCAAGGTTTTGGCATTCAGTCATATTGAAGCAGCATGAGTCAACTTGCATTTCTTGAGATAGATAGTATCATAAACATCTACCTAATTCCTTCACAATTACCTTATGATGACGCACTTAGAAGACGATTATATGACCAGAAAAATTCACTCACTACGTGAATTAACTGACAGGTATGTGATGTAAAACCCATTCTTCAGACAACTGGTATGCAAGAATAACCAATGCCAAAATATTTCTACTCTGTGCTGCCTAAACCTACATGCTATATGTATTTGTAAGTCCTGGAATTAGTATGGTCAACGGTATCCAGTACAATGTTTTGGCGGATGTTTGACAGCTTGACTCTGGTATATAACTTGAGGCAAGGATTAACTCGTCCTTGTGGTGGTTTGGCCTAGGTCCAGTGACATATCTGATAGCGTAGAGCTAGGAGTAGGCTGGCACGACAGTGAGATTATGTAATGGCTTGTATCACTAGCCCAGGATCATAGTGGTGACTGTTATCAGTACGCTATGTGAGAGTGTAAGGCTGCTCTATCTATGGTTCCGGTCACATGACCACATGATGCTGAGGCCCCCTAAACACACTTGCCAGCACAACTTTGAACCGTGTTGACCCAGACTAACTGAATGGCCAGCTGTTACATGTCAATGCTTTATTTATTTCCATTCATTATTATTCTCTGCATTACCTGATATGATAATAGCGGTCTGAGCCCAGATAAAAAAAAGTTGAACAAATGGGCCAGGCTTGGTCATCATGATGTAGAGTATGGGTGCTGTGTTGAGCCGCATCCACCCACCATGTTTAACATGGCAGTTTTCTAACATTTCATTGTCTCTATCCCTGTGTCCAACAGTTGACCGTAACTATGAGAGTCCATTCTGGTACTAGTGATATCAAATCAGAACTCTTATTTGGTAAATTTCCAGATATTCCACCACCGAATGAACAAATCAAAGAGGCAGGATCTGGAAAGGAGAACCACATTTCAAACTTAATCTAAAGGTTGTGGCCACGAGATTAACTGAATTCACTGTAAACAAGACCTTATATGGCGTTACGTCACTCACAAAACAGACCCCAGCCAGCCACCACTAATCCCTTGTGTCACCAATGGTGCTTTTTTCTCTGATAGCAGCCAAAACATGATCATACACAACTTTGAGTTCAATTGCAATGCATCTAGCCCTACCAAGGAGTAAAAAAGAGTTTAATTCCTGGTTTCACTAGAGCACTTTGACGACCAACAGTGTATCAAATATTGTGGAAAGGATACAGGGTGATTACAGCTAGAGTGCATGCGTTGTATTTATTCTGGAAAGTGTCGGAGACAGGATTAGCGGCCAACAACAACTGATAAGTTGCAAAATGGTTTTCCTAACATCAAACATCATTGATTCTTGGCTCTTACAAGCTGAGGTTGTATCACATCATAGTTTATAGCAATCTAGTACGCTGTATTGGGCTCAACTCCAAAAAACTGCTTTCCACATACAATATAGTAAGTCATTGGTAAGAGTAAGATACACCAGGCAAATCTCAAAGCAGCAACTAAAGCTAAAATATTTCAACAAACACTTTAAAAATGCTAAATTTAGCGGACAAACTGGGCAACATAATCGCGCAAATAAAATCTTTTGGTGGAAATTAAAGTGAGGTCACAAACATAACCAGCTGGATGATTGATAACTTCGCACCATGTCTAAATATCCTACCACAATAACAGTCCATAATAAGAGGTCAAAAACAAGCCTTGGTTATTAGAACTCGGTGGTGCTATGAGTGTGGTATGTGGTGGCTAAAACCACAGCTTTGCTCGGTTGTTTCATCGACCTTACAGCTAGGACACCACCTTCCCATTGGATGTTACCACATCAATCTGACAGAACACACCAGACTAAGTGATCGCTTTTAATTAGCTGTTAATAATCCTACACTTTGGTGAACCCTGAAAGCACAAATGGGCTGGTGGAGAAATTTCAAAATTAAGCCTCTCGTGTGCAAATCCGAGTTCCAACCAACTACAGGTTTGAAGAAGACATGTTTTACTTGGAGAAGCTCTCTCTATGCTCCCTAGTTCTTAGAAAATCGTGAGTCTTCAAAAGGAAGAGCAGATTTTATCTGCAAAGCTATGTAGCGTTCAAACATTCCAGCAACGGACTTACATGTAACGCATGTACAGCAAGCTGTCAGTATGTAGGAGTATGGTAGAACAAGACCAGGATCTCCCATAGGCACTGCCAGACAGACAGGCCGTAATCACAGTAAACCCTGGACTGACATCACTACAACCATGTAAAGAATGCCAGACACAATTATGTAACAGCGTCAAAATTGTTACTGAGTCTTCTGCAGACACTACACCAAATCAAAACATTTTACATTTTTTTGATTTGACTGAAGCTTTCACCAGCAGCGGGAACAGCTGACAGACTGGTAATATAGATGTGCAGACCATCATATACCTTCAGAATGACTTGTTGGTCAATCGGTGCCAGCTGCGGCTGGATCCTGAATGCAACCAAATCCTAAATCTGACCACCTCACTGACCGCAAATACGCAACATTTCCGTGCAACTAAATCAATCAGACTGCAGCGAAAAGGATGTGGAAACTATGGACATAGAAGGTCCTGATTTGGACACATAATGTCCACAAATGTCACAACATCCTCAAACCTGCCACTTGATGGCATGTTGTGTAGATGGTGGCAGGTATTTATTGTTATGACTGTGCATGTCCATGCTGGAAAACGGAGATGCTGGATTTAGATCTCGGGACAAAATGGCAATGTAGGCGAAGTCCCGGACTTGTTCAATACATTAACAGGCGTTATCTAAAGTCGTATATCGTGCGATGCCCCTTGGCAAGCAAGCCACTCAATAAGCCATTAGTCTAATCTCGAAGGCAGCAGCTTGCACAGGGGGCCCACACAAGCTGGGTGTGCTGATCCTCAATCCTTATATTGGTATGAGGTGAATATCCAGCATGAGGAGTTTTTGTAGGTCAAGAGATAGACACAGCTGGTATTGCTAGGTGGTAGGAGCCTTTTAAGGGATACAGGAGCATGATCAAAACATTGAATTCTATGAACATAGTGCACCAAGTGTTGCTTAACCCTAGCCTGGGACAGAAGAGCCTGTCCCATGCTAGCTTAACCCTATATATTCAACTACAGGAAACAAAATTTCTTTTAGTCAAAGCTGAGAGCCTAAGGGCATCCATGAATTTCAGATATCGGAATTGAATAGTATTTACTGTCAATGCTGTATCAGACCTCTAACTAACACTAAGAAACCACAACCCCAATAATTACTGCACTTTAAATAGGAATAAAAAATCATTTATGTCTGGGAATTTGCCCCCAGATCAACATCTATGGAAATTATGGCTTTTATTTAGTAAAAAGTATGCAGAAAATGAAATGCTAGCCTTTGGCTGACACTGAATGAAATACCAATGGCTTTGTGTATGGTTGTTAGACCTCAGCCCGACCAGAGAATCTTCCTATGTTATGTAAATCTGGATGTGAAGTGGTCAGATTATTAGCTTTACCGAGTGGCCTTGTCATGAGGCTACCCTCCATTTGATCTTGTGGAATGTACAGTTTTACAACCCAACGCCCTGTATCAACATAGATCGGCATGCCTAGCATAGAAGCCACTTGGTGTAAATGTGCGATCCGGATGAATAAAATAATACAATCTCAAATTCACTTATGTAATCGCTTGTTTAAACGCCTAGTATTCAAACTCAGGGCGGGAACAAGAGACTTGGGCATTGGAATGTGCATGCCTAGCAACAGCGTGTACACAATGTTTTACCAAGTATTCTTAGCAGCATACACACAATGCACCATGACCCATGGCCCACCCAAATTTGTAGTTACCATTTGAATAGAAAGTCACATTCTAAACTTTCTTTGCATTGTTTCAACATTAAAAGGGTGTTGCTATATTTTGACTTG
>ERZ1740070.1194-NODE-1194-length-16505-cov-4.545167_pt1 | contig 16505 bp, 13 predicted proteins | sample MGYA00581734_ERZ1740070 | MGnify/ENA primary metagenome ERZ1740070 (study PRJEB43018, sample SAMN04849744) | marine metagenome | isolation source: floating plastic debris | place: Pacific Ocean | collected 2008-09-01 | study: EMG produced TPA metagenomics...
GCTGCGCTGCTTCTCTACTCCCCTCTTTCCTCCCCCCCCCCCACGACGCTGCTCGCACAGCGGGAGGCCGAGGGCAAACGCGAAGCATCGCTGAGCGAGCAGGCGAGCGAGCTGCGCGAGCGCGGGCTGTCGCTTGATACCGATCACGCCGAGGCGAGCGAGGCCGGGAACTCGGCCCGCGAGCAGCGCGAGGCGCGCGAGGCCGAGAGCGCATCGCTGCGCAGCGCGATCGCGGCGCTCGATGCGCGGGCCGGCAGCCTGGGCGAGGGGCGGACGGCGCTCGCCGGCCAGGTCGCTTCGCTCGACGAAGAGCGCGTGCGCCTGGACAGCCGGCGCCGGGCGCTGGTCGAGCTGGTTGAGAGCCGCGCGGGCCTAGGCGAGGCAACGCGGGCGGTGCTCGACGGGTCGGCCTCGGGCGACGAGCGGTTCGCCGGCGTCGTTGGTTCACTCGCGGAGTTGATCGAGACCGACGCCGACGGTGCGCACGCGGCGGAGACATCGCTGGGCGAGCGTTTGCAGGCCGTCGTGATCCGCTCGCGGGGCGATCTGCCCTCGCACGACGCGTTGGGCGAGCTGCCCGGGCGCGTGATGTTCTTGCCGCTGGGCGACGCGCAGAACGCGGCGCTGGCGCGGAGCGTGCCGGTCTTGCTGAGCGCGCGCGTTCGGCGGGTGCGCGACATGGTCCGCGCGGTGGGCGAGGACGCGGGCGTGGCGACGCTGCTGGATCGCCTGCTGGGGGGCACCGCGCTTGTTGATTCCCTCGACACGGCTCTGCTGCTCGGGGCCGGGCCGATGGCGGGCTGGGCGTTCGTCACGAGCGCGGGCGAGGTCGTCTCGCCCGACGGTTCGGTCGTGGGTGGGCCCGCGGCATCGGCCGAGTCGGCGGGGCTGCTCGCTCGGCGGGCGGAGCTTGATGAGCTGGACGCGTCGCTCGAGTCCATCGAGAGTCAGCTCGCCGTCAAGCGTGACGAGCTGCGCCGGGCCGACGCGGACGCCGCGGAGCTGGAGCGCGAGCGGACGGCCCACGCCGAGCAACTCGCGGGCGGCGAACGCGAAGCGCTGCGGGCGCAGAACCAGCAAGAGCGTTTCGAGCGCGATGCCGAGCGGCTTGAGCGCGAGCGCACCGGTCTCCGCGAGCGTCTGGAGGGGCTTGAGGTGCGTGTCGCGCGCCTCGCCCGTGAGCGGGCCGAGATCGCCGAGCGGGCGGAGCGCCTCGGGCGCCTGCACGAAGAGCAGGCGTCGGGCGTCGAGCGCCTGGAGGGCGAGCTGCGTGCGGCCGAGTCGGCGATCGAACAACTCAACGAGCGTCAGGGCGAGGCGAAGGTCGAGCTCGGCAAACTGGGCGAACAGCTCAACGCCTCGGCCCGCGAGCTGGGCCGCCTCGGCGGGCTGCGCGACGACGCCGAGTGGGAACGCGACACGGCTCGCGAGCGCGTCGAGGAGGCCCGCACACGCGTGAGCGGGCACGAGGAGGCGGTGCGCTCGGCCGAGAGCGAAGCCAACGAGGCGGGCGAGATCGAACGGGCCGCCCACGCCGCGCTCGAGGCGACCGCCGGCACGCTGGATGGCATGCGCGAGGCCGTCGGCGAGCACCGACGCGCCGTGCAGACACGGCGCGAGACGGCCGAGCATGTCGAACGCGACTGGCACGCGCTCGAGACGAGCCGGCGTGAGCTGGAGGTCAAGCGTGAGTCGGTTGAAGAGCGCACGAGCGAAGACCTGGGTATCGACCTGGGCGGTGAGTACGCCGACTATCGCGAGGTGATGGACACCGGCAACGTGCGACCCGTCGACGCGACCGAATCGCAGGCGCGCGTCAACGTGCTGCGCAGCGAGCTCAAGAAGCTCGGCCCGATCAACCTCGAGTCGATCGACGAAGAGGGCCAGCTCGAGGGACGCAACGAGACGCTGATCGCGCAGGTGCGCGACCTCGACGAGGCACGCGTCACACTCGCGACGCTGATCGAAACGCTCACCATCGCCAGCTGCGACCGCTTCGGCGAGGTGTTCGAGCGCATCCGAGAGGAGTTCGGCGGGCGCGACGGGCTGTTCAGGCGGCTCTTCGGCGGCGGGCGCGCTGAGGTGCGCTTGATGCCGCTGGTCAAAGAGATCGACGGCCAGAAGGTGCAGACCGACGAGATCGACCTGCTCGAATCGGGCGTCGAGGTCATCGCCAAGCCCCCGGGCAAGGAGCCCCGCTCGATCAGCCAGCTCTCGGGCGGCGAGAAGACGCTGACGGCGGTCGCGCTGCTGATGAGCATCTTCCGCAGCAAGCCGAGCTGCTTCTGCATCCTCGACGAGGTCGACGCCGCGCTCGACGAGGCGAACGTCGCGCGCTTCTGCGGGACGCTCGAGCAGTTCACCGATCACTCTCGCTTCATCGTCATCACGCACAACAAGCGGACGATGCGCAGCGTCGATCGCCTCTACGGCGTGACGATGCAGGAACGCGGCGTCTCCAAGCGCGTGAGCGTCAAGTTCGACCAGGTCGACGCCAAAGGCAACATCGCCACCGACGCGCAACCGGCGCGGGACGCCGCGCCCGATAGCCCGCTCGCAAGCGGAGCCGATCGGGTGGCCTCACCCGAACCCAAGAAGCCTTCCCTGCGCAAAGCCCTCGCGGCGATGCGCGAGGACTCTGCGGCAACGTCCGATCATGCCAAAGACACCGCGCCGTCGGGCTGAGCCCTGCACCCTCGCCCGGGGCGTGTCGATACCCCGCTCTACTGCCTCTTTATGCGGCGATAGCCCGTTCGGCAACGGGCGCTGCCGGCGGGCAGTGGCGGCCGGTCGCGCGACTGGCAGTGAGTGAGGGTGTGCCATGCACGGACCGGTCTTTCAGCTCATCTACGCCAGCCGCGCGAGCGAGGGCCTCGCGCCCGCGAAGCTCGAGAGCCTGCGCGACGCAGCGGCACGCCATAACGCACTGCACGGCGTCACCGGCGCGCTCCTTTACGGCGGTGGCATGTTTGTTCAACTGCTCGAGGGCGACCGCGATGTCGTCCGCGGGATCTATGACTTCCGTGTACGGTCGGCGTCGCAGCACAGCGACGTGACACTGCTGCACGAAGGGCCGGCGGAGCGCCGATCGGCGGGGCACTGGAGCATGGCGTTGCTCGATCTCAACCGGCACGCCGGGTCGGAAGTCGCCGAGCGATTCGAGCAGGTCGTGGCATCGATGCAGGCCCTGAAAGAAGACGAGAACAACGCCGTGGGCGTGCTCGATGTCTTCCAGCTCGCGGTGCTGAGCCTCTCGGCCGAGGCGGCCTGAGGCTCAGGTCGGATCGACCTTTCCGACCAACGCTGCGATGTGCGACGCGCCTTGGGTGCGCGCCCACTTCGCGAGCCCGTGCACGACCCGCACGCCGGCTCCGGGATCGGCAAACGAAGCCGCCCCCACCTGGACCGCGCTGGCGCCCGCGAGCATGTGCTCGGCGGCGTGCTCCCAGCGGCTGATGCCCCCGATACCGACGATCGGCACGCGGGCATCACGAGCCACGCCCGTGTAGACCAGATGGATCAGACGCACAACCACCGGGCGCACCGCGGGGCCGGAGAGCCCGCCGGTGATGTTCGCCAGCGCCGGGCGTCGGGAGCGCACGTCGATGCCCATGGCGGGGATGGTGTTGCTGATGCAGAGCGCGTCGGCCCGCGCTTCGATCGCCGCGGTCGCGAGATCGACGATCGAGTGGGGCGTACCGATCGCGACGGGGCTGAGCTTGACCAGCAGGGGCTTCTCGCCCACCGCGGCGCGGGCGGCGGCGACGACCTCACGCAACGCGCCCGGATCGGCCCCAAACTCGGTCCCCCCGTGCACGTTGGGGCAGCTCACGTTGAGCTCCACGCCGGCGACGCCCGGCACCGCCGCGAGCGCTCCCGCGACCGATTCGTAATCGGCGATGCTGAAGCCGGCGGCCGAGGCGATGACCTTGCAGGGCAGTGAGGCGGCCCGCGGGGCCTCGTCCCGCACGAAGCGGCTCAGCCCGGGGTTGGCAAGCCCGATCGCGTTGAGCATGCCGGCGCTGGTCCAGGTGATGCGCGGGGAGGCGTTGCCGGCCCGCGGGCGGGGGGTGATCGACTTGGTGACCACGGCGCCGAGGCGGGCGAGATCGGTGATGTCGCCCATCTCATCGAGCACGCCGGCGGTGCCCGCGGCGAGGATCACGGGGGCGCTGAGGTGGATCCCCGCGAGATCGGTGCGCAGGATGGGGTCGGGCCGGCGTGGCATCGCGACCACGGTAGCCCGCTCTGCGACAGACGGACCGACCGACCCCAACCCCCACCATTACCCCGGGAGGCCAGCCTTGGATATCGAGCAGCGCATCACCCAGTTCGAGAAGCTGATCGAGAGCGACGCCGACAACGACATGGCGCACTTCTCACTGGGCGGGGCCTACGCCCAGGCGGGGCGCCACAGCGACGCCGCGGCGAGCTACCTCACCTGCACCGAGCTCAATCCGACAATGAGCAAGGCCTACCAGCTCGCCGGGGCCTCGCTCATCGAGGCGGGCGAGCCCGACCGGGCGGGCGACGTGCTGACCCGGGGGTACACCATCGCGGCCGAGCGGGGCGACCTGATGCCCCAGAAGGCGATGGGCGAGTTGCTGGAGCGGATCGGCAAGCCGGTGCCGCAGGCCGCCAAGGCGGATGCGAGCGAAGAGCCCGCGGGCTCGTTCGTCTGTCAGAAGACGGGCAAGGCGGGCACGCAGCTCGCCAAGCCGCCCTTCAAGAACGCCGTGGGCACGTGGATCTACGAGCGGATCAGCAAGCAGACGTTCGATGAATGGATCGGGCTGGGCACCAAGATCATCAACGAGCTGCGCCTGGATCTGAGCCGCGACGAGCACGACGCGGGGTACGACTACGTCATGCGTCGATTTATCGGACTCGACGACGAGACCTACCGCGACATCATGAAGAGCGAGCCCAGCCGCCCGGACCCGGAGTTCAAGGGCGTGATCGACAACATCCTGGGCATGGGCGGCGAGCTGGAGTCGTTCGGCGGAGAGATGCACAAGTCGGTCCCCGGCTCATAAACCCCGCTGCGACATCCGCTTCCGATGATATATGAAAATCCTGTGTTTTGGTGGCCGATCGCGATCGGCGCCGTTGACAGGCCTGCCCCGATCGGGGTATTGTGTGCAGGTCCAACCAGCGCGTTCAGAGAAAGACGCTGAAAGATGAGAGCGCACGGTCGGCGGGGTGAGAGCCGCTGACTTGGGGAAGGACGAGTGGGAGAGATGCCGGGGTGAGAGCCGGCGTCGAGTGAGAAGGTTCTAAAGAAAGAAGCACACACGCCCGGCAACTGCGGCAGGGCGTGTTGCTTTTTGGACCGCGTCGCCCCCTGAACGGACGCTTGTGAACCGCCGGGGCGGGCGGGCTCAGGCCTTGAGCAGGCCCCGGTTGCGGAGCGTGCCGAAGATCAGCTCGGCGGGTTCGTCGGCCGAGGTGATGGGCGTGCGAGTGATGCCGCGCGATCGGCACAACCGCTCGCAGTCCTGCTGAAAGCGGGCGAGGCGGCGCTGGTAGGCCTCCAGCAGGCGCGGGGTGATGGTGACCTCGGCGGCCGCGGGCGACTCGGCATCGCTGAGCCGCAGATCGCCCCGCAGGCCGCGCTCAGACGCAAGCGAGGGGTCGAGCTCATCGGGGCTGAGCATGTGGAGGGCGTGGACGTCGTGCCGCCCGCCGGCGGCAAAGGCGTCGAGCACGCCGGCGAGTTCGTCTCGCACCAGCAGATCGCTGATGATGACAACCATGCCCTGATCGCGCGCGTGCGTGCGCGCGATCCGGCGTGCGGCTTCGGGCATCGAGGGCGCCTCGCGCGCGAGCGACGCCTCGGCCGATTCGACCAGCACGCGGTGCATGAACGCCAGCGCGGGCTCGGTCTGGCGTCGCCCGCGTGCTGGCGGGTGCGTGCGCACCCCCGCGGGCGTGATCGCGCTCAGCCCGACGCGGTTCTGCCTGCGCAGCGCCAGCGTCGCAATCGCAGCGCCGAGGCGAGACGCCGCGACATCTTTGCGCGGGCTGCCGGCCGCCATCGATCGCGACAGCTCCACGCCCACGTGGACTGCGAGGTCCTGCTCGTCTCGGAAGAGCTTGACGACCAGGCGGTCGAAGCGGGCGAAGACGTTCCAATCGAGAAACCGCAGATCGTCGCCCGAGGCGTAGGGACGGAAGTCGTCGAACTCGACCGATCGCCCACGGCGTTTGCTGCGCCGTTCGCCCGGCAGGCGACCGGCAAACATGCGCGTGCTGGCGACATCGAGGCGATCGAGGGCCGCGGCGAGGGCCGGATCGAGCAGGCCTCGGGGATCGTCGGGGATGGGCTCTCGGGCGTCTGCGAGCACGACGGACGGTAGCGGGCCCGCCCGAGAGGGGGCGGAGCCCGGGCTCAGCGCTTGCGGCGGGGGTCGCCGGCGGGCTGGCCGTCGGCGTACTCCCAGACGATGACCGGGACATCACGGACGCCCCACTTCATCGCCTCGCGGTGCGTTGGGAAGAGGACGTCGAGGCGGTGGCCCTTGATCGCGCCGCCGCGATCGAGCACGGGGACGATCTTGTCGTCGGCGTAGCCGGGCACGGTCAGCAGGCTGCCGAAGGGCAGGAGGCGGGTGTCGGCGGCGACGAGCTGGAAGCCGTTGGTCCACACCGAGTGCAGGGTGGCGGTCTGCCCGTCGGCGAAGATGCCGCAGGAGCGCTCGTCGGGCGAGTAGGCGGTGACGCGGAGCATGATCGTGCGTGCAGCGCGAACGGGGCGCCCGTCGAACCAGCGGACCTGGCCCAGCGATGCGTCGGGGGCTTCATCCGCCCCGGTGGGCCGCGTGGTCGGGTCAGACGACGCCGGGGGCTGCGAGAGCGCATCAACGTCGAGGTCGAACGCGGGGAGTTGCTTGACGGCGAGCGTGACGGTCGGTTCGTGCGGGGCAGGCGCGGCTGGCCGCGCGAGCTGGGCGAGCGGCTCGATGGGACGCGTCGGGCCGGTGAGCTCTTTTGCGAAGATGGCGCTGCCGATGGTCAGCGCGAGCACGCCGAGGATCAGGCCGGCGCGCTGCGCGCCATGAGCCATGGCGCGACGACGCACGGTGCGAGCGATCTGATCTGCGCTTGTGGGGCTGTGCACGAGTCTTCCGGTTGGCTTCACGGGATCGCGAGAGCAAGCGTCCGAGCGCTCTCACGTGGTCCCTGTTGCGCGACCGGGCCGTCCGTGCCCTGGGTCGCTACTGTAGGCCCAGACCGCTGCTCCGCCGGTCTTCTTCGTGGTGCGGGCCCCACTGAGGCTCAATGGGGCGGGCGACCGTGACGCCTGTATCGGGCGGGCCGGATGGGCATTGCAGCCCGAGTCCCAGAATCGGCCCCGTTGCGCGGCGCCCCGGTTCCACCGCCAACGACCACCGATTACGGGGCCAGACAGACCGATTGCGGCGATAGCGAGGCCCGGATCGCGTGGATCTCACCCTTGTTCAGGCGGCTCTGGTGCTGGTGCTGGGGCTCTTTGCAGGCACCGTCGGCGGGCTGGCGGGCGTGGGCGGCTCGATGATCATGCTGCCCGGCCTCGCGTTGCTGCTGGGCTACGAGGGGCCCGAGGCGATCCGCCATCATCTGTTTATCGGCAGCGCGATGCTGGTCAACGTGGTCGTGGCGTTCAGCGCGCGAGCGAGGCACAAGAAGGAGGGGGCCGTCGATCGGTCGCTGGTGCGTCTGCTGCTGCCCAGCATGGCGATCGCGATCGTCGTCGGTGTGCTGGCGGGCAACGCCGTCGCCGGCACGGTGCCCAAGCGCGCGCTCGGCGTCCTGCTGCTCTGCTACACGGGGTACCTGATCTGGACGACCGCCCGGCGGCTGCCCGACCACCCCGATCAGCCCGGCACGCGATCGCCCGGGTGGGTGGTTGCGACCGGGGGCGCGGCGGGGTTTGCCGGGGGGTTTCTGGGCATCGGGGGCGGGGTGATCATCGTGCCCGCGCTCGTGCTGCTGGCGCGGGTGCCGCTGCGGCGCGCGGTCGCGGCGTCGGTCGGGGTGATGTGGATCACCGCGATCATCGGCTCGGCGCTCAAGCTGCTCACGCTCGGGCAGTTCGGCTACACCGCGGCCGACGCGGCCTGGCTCGCGCTGCCGATGGCGATGGGCGCGATGGTGGGCGCACAGATCGGGGCATGGATGGCGCACAAGCTGAGGCTGCCCTGGCTGCGCCTGGCGATCGCGGGCGTGCTTGGGCTCGCGGGTGCCAGGATGGCATGGCCCGACCCGCCGCAGGGCGTGCTGAACGCCGGGGAGAACATCGAAACCGCCCCCGGCGTGCCCGGGAACGAACCGGGCAGACCGGCACGCGGTATGCAACCCGATGCGGGCAAACCCCGACCCGATGCCGAGGCGGCGCGGGCGGGCTCGGCGGAGGTCGACGGATGAAGCACACCCCGAAACCCGGCGCGATTGTCGCGAGCAACAACTTCAAGACCGTCCTGCTGCTCGGCGGGCTGATGGGGCTGTTCGTGGCCGTCGGCTCGATGTGGGGCACTGGCGGCATGATCATGGCGCTGCTGTTCGGCGGCGCGATGAATCTCGTCGCGTTCTTCTTCAGCGACACGATCGCGATCAAGGCGATGCGCGGGCGCGAGCTGACGCCAGAGACCGGCGGCGGGCTGTACGCGATGGTCGCCGAGCTGGCCCAGCGGGCCGAGTTGCCCATGCCGCGGGTCTACCTCTGCCCGCACCAGGCGCCCAACGCGTTCGCGACCGGGCGGAGCCCCAAGAGAGGCGCGGTCGCGTTCACGCAGGGCGCGATCGATCTGCTCGACGAGCGCGAGCTGCGCGGCGTCGCGGCCCACGAGCTGGCGCACATCAAGACCCGCGACACGCTCATCAGCGCGCTCGCCGCGACCGTCTCCGGCGTGCTCGCGTTCCTCGCGCAGTGGGGCCTGTGGCTGGGCATGGGCAACCGGCAGACGAACCCGCTGGTGATGATCGTGGTCGTGATCGTCGCGGCGGTCGGCGCAGCGGTGATCAAGGCGATGATCAGCCGCAGCCGCGAGTTCGTCGCCGACGCGCAGGGGGCGGCGATCGCCGGCACGCCCGAGGGGCTGATGAGCGCGCTGCGCAAGCTGGATGCGTACAGCCGGCAGATCCCAATGCGCCAGCCCAACCCGGCGCAAAACAACCTGTTCATCGTCGAGCCGCTGGCGAGCAACCTGGGCGGAGGCGGCACGCTCGTGCGCCTCTTCGCGACGCACCCCCCGACCGAAGACCGGCTCAAGGCGCTCGCACGGCAGCTCTGAACGGGAGGCGGCTTCTCCGGGCTTCGGGGCCACAGGCTTCGGCTGGTCAGGCCCCGGCGGTCGTCGGGCGACGCCCGCGCGTCGCGCGGAGCAACGCATCGCTCGCCCGCTCGCGCTGCTTCTCGACCTCGCCTTGCAGGCGTTGCATCGCGTCGTCGGGCGGCATCGCCTTGAGCTCGGCGTGCGGGATCGGCTCGCCGAAGGCGACCGCGATGCGCTGGCCCAGCAAGCGGGGCAGAGTGCTGCTGCGGGGCCAGGCGTCGAAGGCGCCCTCGATCCCGGCCGGCACGACAGGGCAGTTGGCGCGGCGGATCAGCACGGCGACGCCGCGCTTGAAGGGCTGCGTCGCGCCGTCTTTGGTGCGCGAGGCCTCGGGGAAGACGAGGACGGCCCGCCCCATCGCGGTGCGGCGCAATGCCTCTTTCATCGCCGCGGCGTCACCGCCTTCTTCGCGGATGGGGATGCTGTTGCACGCGGAGATGAGGCGGGCGAAGGCGGGGTTGTCGAACAGCCCGCCGCGGGCGATGAAGTCGAAATGACGCGGGCGCCCCGCGACGCCGATCGCCGGCGGATCGAGGAACGACTGGTGGTTGGCGACGACGAGCAGCGGGCCGGTCTGCGGCACGCGGTGCCCGTCGATCTCGATCGTGCGGTACGCGCTGACCAGGAAGAGCTGGCACATCGACCGGCAGAACTCGAAGAAGACGCGATGGCCCCCGGTCGAGCCGGGGTGGCGGTCGCGCAGCGCAAGATGTCGTCGGCCGGCCGTGCCGCTCACGGCTGCCCGCCGGGCGACCCAGCGGGGCCTGGGGGGACGGGCGGGTCGACGGGCCCGCCTTCGGCGAGGCTCGGGAGCTTGGCGAGTGCGCACTTGTGCAACAGTTCGACAACCGCGTCGAGCGTGAGGGCCGAGGTGTCGATGACCTCCGCGTCGTCCGGGCGGACGAGCGGCCCGTCGGCGCGGCTGCTGTCAAGGCGGTCTCGCTCCTCGAGCTGGCGGAGCAGGGCGCCCTCGTCCACGTCGGTCCGCCCGTCGGCACGGTGCTGGTCCGCCCGGCGCTTGGCCCGCACGCCCGGCTCGGCGTGCAGATAAAACTTGACCGGCGCGTCGGGGAACACGACCGACCCCTGGTCGCGCCCCTCGGTCACCAGTCGTGGGTGCTGGGCGAAGATCACCCGCTGCTTGCGAACCATGTGCGCACGAAGCTCGGCAAGGCTGGCGACCCAGCTCACCACGCCGGTGACGTCGGTGTCGCGGATGCGCTTGTCGTACGGATCGTCCCAGGCGAGGATGACCGGGGGATCGGCGGTCCAGTCGAAGTGCAGGTCGGCGCCCATGACCTCGCTGATGAACTCGCCGACCTGATCCTTGCGGAAGCGTTTGTCGATGAAGATCGCCGCGGCTGCGCGGTACATGGCGCCCGTGTCGAGCACGTCGAGCCCGAGCAGACCGGCGAGGCGGTGGGCGACGCTGGACTTGCCCGTGCCCGCGGGCCCGTCGATCGTGATCACGACCGGGGTGCTGCCCCTTTGACCCTGCCCGGCGCGGTGCGCGGCATCGCGCAAGGCGTGGCTCGGTTTCGGGTGCGCGTCCGATCGGGCGTCATTGGGCGTCACGGTTTGGCTCGTGTGCGTCATCGGGCGCTCTCTGTCCGCCCGGTGTGCCGCGTCTTGGGGCTTGCTCAGCCGATGGGGCGGATGCCGGCGGGCTATTTCTCTGCCGCTGCCGCCAGCGCCGCTTCGAGCGCTTCACGGCTGTGCAACACGCCCAATATAGCGTCATCGCGATCCTTCGCGGGGCCCCGATAGTCGATCGCGACAGTTCCATCGAACCCGACCGCGTGGATCGCCGCCATCAGCGGGCCCAGGTCGTACGCGAGATGCACCGGGGGGGCGGCATCCTCGAAATCCTCGATCTCCTGCTCCAGCATCGCCGCCAGAGCCCCCATCGGGTCGTCGGGGTCGATGTCGAGCGCCGCGGCGGTCTCGTCGGGCGGATCGCCCGCGGGCGTTTGGTCGGATGCATCGGGCGGTGTCGCACCGGCGTCGGCGCCGGCTCGGTCAGCGCCGCCCAGCGCTGCCAGATCGAGGCCGAGATCAGCCGCGAGCCTTGAGGCACCGTCGGAAGGCCCCGGCTTCTCGTCGCCGGGCTGCTGATCGGGCTTGGGCTCGCGTTCCGATTTGGGGGCGGGCTCGGGCTCGGCGAACTCGAACGTCGAGGCGTTGATGACGGCCGCGTAGGGCGTCAGCCGCTTGAGGTACGAGGGCCCGTCGTCGCTTTCGGCCGCGGTCTGAAGATCCGGCAGCGTGCCGATGCGGAAGCCGCCCGCCTTCTTGACCAGCTCGGTCGCCCGTTCGGGCGAGGCGGTCAGCCCCTTCATCGGGCTGATCAGCACGTTGATCTCGAGGCGCGCGGCCCGGTCGAGCACCGGGCGGAGGCGCGGCGCGGCCAGCTCGAGGGCCGCGGCGGTGTCGGCGATGTCCAGCGGGACCGAGCAGGCGTTGCAGCCCAGCAGGCTCGAGGCCTCGACGACCTTGCGGATACGCTCGGCGGCGGCGCTGCCGATCTTTTCAGATGGGGCCGCGATCTTCTGCGCCTCGGTCTCGCTCAGCAGCAGGCAGGCGCAGCCGGCCTTGTCGCCCCGGTCCCGCAGGCCCTCGAGCACCTGGCGCGTCGCGCCGACGAGCATGTCGGTCGGGATCGTGAGCCCGTGCAGCCCGAACTGCTCGGTCGCGAACGCGGGCAGGTCGAGCAGGCCCAGCTTGGGTTTGCCGCGCTTGGGCTTGAGGAGCAGACGGAGCGAGTTGGCGTTGAGTGTGAGCAGCACGTCGGGCCACTGTAGCCCCCCAACGCCCGCGGCCTAGGACCGCGGTTGCCCGCTACGATCGCCCTGCCCCCGCGGAGCGTTGACTCAGGGCGCGAGCGGGGCGACACGAGAGGAGCAAGACGCAGATGAGCACGCCCGAAGACCGCAAGTACACCAGCTCGCACGAGTGGCACAAGCTCGAAGGCGACACGCTGACCATCGGCATCACGCAGTACGCCGTCGACCAGCTCACCGACGTCACGTTTGCCGAGATGAAGCCCGTGGGCACCGCGCTGGACGCGGGCGACGCGGTGGGCGAGGTCGAGAGCGTGAAGACCACCAGCGACGTGTACTCCTCCGTCGCCGGGCAGATCGTCGAGATCAACCCCGAGCTCGAAGGCAACCCGGGCATCCTGAACGAGGACCCCTACGACGCCGGCTGGCTCGTCAAGGTCAAGGTCAGCGACGCGAGCGGGATGGACGGGCTGGTCGACTCGGCGGCGTACGAAGCGGAGCACGCGGTCTGACCTCCTCGATCGTCTGCCGAGGTGTCCGCAAGACCTACCGAACCGGCGGGCGGTCGGTCGAAGCCCTGCGCGGCGTCGACATCGACATCCCCGGGCCCGGCTTCTACGGCATCATGGGACGCAGCGGCAGCGGCAAGAGCACCCTGCTGCACGTCCTCGGTGCCCTCGACGCGCCCGATTCCGGCGAGATCGAAGTCGGCGGCACACGCATCGACACCCTCAGCGAACGCGACGCGACCGTCTATCGGCGTACGGGCGTGGGCGTTGTTTTCCAGCGGTACAACCTGCTCGCGACGATGACCGCGGTCGAGAACGTCGAGCTGCCCGGCGTGCTCGCAGGCGAAAAGCAGAGCACGCTGCGCCCCCGGGCCGAGAAGCTGCTCGATGAGCTGGGGCTCAGCGATCGCGCGGGCCACCGCCCCGAGGCGATGAGCGGGGGCGAGCAGCAGCGCGTCGCGATCGCGCGGGCGCTGCTCTTTGAGCCCCCGGTCCTGCTCGCCGACGAGCCAACGGGGAATCTGGACAGCCGGACAGCCGAAGCCCTGTGGGGACTGCTCGCGCGGGTCGCGGGGGATCACGACACGACCGTCGTGATGGTCACGCACGAGCCGGCGGCGGCGGCGCACTGCTCGAGGGTGCTGGTGGTGAGCGACGGGCTCATCGCCGACGATTTCGAAACGGAGGGGCTGGATGCGGGCGGCGTGGCGTCTCGCGCGGAGCGCGCTCTGGACGCGTAAATCCCGCTCGGCCCTGCTGGCCGCCGCGGTGACGCTCTCGACGGCACTCGTCGCGGCCGTCGCGTGCGCGATGGGCTCGGTCAACGCCGCGGTCGAGGACCAACTTGCCAGCCAGTTCGGCACCGCGCAGGCCCGCCTGCGCCCCGCGGGCACGGGCAAGGTCATCCCCTTCAGCGTGCTCGAACAGGCCCGCGCCTGGGCCGGCGTCGAGCGGGCCGACGGCGTGCGACAGACCACCTCCAGCGTCGCCTTCGACGCCACGCTCTTTGAACAACAACAAGGCGGCGCCTGGGAACGCGTCACGCGACCGCTTGGGAGTGAGGCGCTGCTCACCGGCTATGCCGCGGGCGACGAACGCCTGCTGGCGACGGGCCTGATCGCCGGGCGCTTGCCCGAGGCGCCGGGAGAGATCGTGATCGATGCGTTGCTCGCGCAGCGCATGACGGCCGCGTTCATCGGTGAGCACCTCACCCGCCCGGCGATCGAGCTCGCGAGCGTCGAACTCCCCCACCTCGCGCAGGCGACGCCCGACCTGCCCGAGCGCGTCGGCAGTGACGCCGAGGCCGATCGCCTCAACGCGCTCGTCGGCCCGCGACCGGGCGACACGCTTCGGTCCGTCCGCCTGTTCGGTCGCGACATCCCGCTCACGGTCGTGGGCGTGAGCCGACCGCCCCCGCTGGGCGGTCGCCCGCAGGCGTCGGCGTTGCTCGCGACGGTCGATCGCCTCGCGGGTGGCGAACGCGGGCTGACCGAGATCGCGCTGCATCTCGAGGACGGTACCGACGCCGAGGCGTTTGTCGCGAGCGAGCGCGGGGGCCTGCCGGCGGGGGTGCTGCTGCAAACGACCGAGCGGATCACCAGCGGCATCGAGCGCAATCTCGACTCCAACAAGGTCGGCTTCATCATCGCCAGCGTGCTGGCGTTCATGTCGGCCGCCTTCATCATCATGACCGGGCTGACGACGGGGCTTGCCGAGCAGCAGCGCTCGCTGGCGGTCGTGCGCGCGATCGGCGCGACGCGCGGGCAGCTCGCGATCGCGCAGCTGCTCACCGGTGGCGTGACGGGGCTGACCGGCGCGTTGCTCGGCACGCCGCTGGGCGTGCTGATGGCGTGGACGCTGCTCGCGGTCTTCCGCGACTGCGGGCCGGGCGGGCGGCGTGTGCCGCCGGTGACGCTGACGGTCGCGGTGCTGGGCAGCGTGCTCGCGGGCCTGGGCGGTGCGCTCTGGCCCGCGTACCGCGCGAGCAGACTCAGGCCCATCGAAGCCATGGCGACACGAGCCAGCGCGATCAGCAACCGCCTGCTGGTCGGCGTCGGCGTCGCGGGCCTGCTGGGCATCGGCGCGATGATCGCGATCGTCGGTGGCAGCGACGACGGGCAGTTCGTCTTCTGGGGCTACGCGACGATCGGGCTTCCGGCGATGTTCATCGGGTACTTCCTGGTGAGCGTGCCGGCGGCGGTGCTCTGCGGGGTGCTGCTGGGGCCCGTGATCTCGCGCGTGCTGGGCCTGCCCCGCGGGCTGCTCACGCGGGTCATCCGCGCGACGCCCTTCCGCCACGGGTTCACCGCCGGGGCGATGATGGCCGGGCTCGCGCTGATGGTCTCGATCTGGACCAACGGCGGCTCGGTCATGCGCGACTGGCTGGGGCGCATCGAGTTCCCTGACGCCTTCGTCAGCGGCCTCGCGCTCTCGCCCGAGGCCCAGGCACGCATCGACGCCCTGCCCTTCGTCAACGCGACCGCCGCGATCACGCTCCACCCGGTCGAGGTCGACTTCTTCGGCGTCCGCGCGCTCCAGCAGTACAAGACCACGTTCGTCGCGTTCGAGCCAACGCCGTTCATGGAAATGGCGGCCCTCACCTTCGTCGAGGGCGACGAGGACACCGCACGCGCACGCCTCGAGGCGGGCGGCGCCGTGATCGTGGCACGCGAGTTCCGTGTCGCGCAGGGCCTGGGCCTTGGGGATACGTTCATCTGCCGCGGCGCCGACGGGGTCGAGCACGAGTTCGAGATCGTGGGCGTGGTGACCAGCCCCGGGCTCGAGCTGGTCAGCAAGTTCTTCAACATCGGCGACGAGTTCATCGACCAGGCGTTGCACGCGGTCTTCGGCAGCCGCAAGGACCTGCGCGAACGCTTCGGGTCAGATGCGATCCAGTTGATCCAGGTCGATCTGGCGGACGACGCGGACGACGCCGAGGCGATCGCGACGATCCGGCGCGAGCTGTTCGGCGCGGGCATCCTCGACGCCGGCAGCGGGCGACAGATCAAGCAGCAGATCCTGACGTTCGTGGGCGGGAGCCTGGTCGTCTTCAGCGCGGTCGCGGTGGGCAGCATGCTGGTCGCGTGCTTCGGCGTGGCAAACCTGATCGTCGCGGGCATCCACGCACGCCGGTACGAGCTGGGCGTGCTGCGGGCGATCGGCGGGTCGCGCGGGCTGCTGGTCCGCCTCGTCGCGGGCGAAGCGATCGTGATCGCGCTCGCGGCGTGTGTTGTGGGCACGTGCATGGGCGTGCAGGCCGCGTGGGCCGGGCAGCGGCTCTACGAAACGCTCATCGGCATCGGCGACCTGCGGCGCGTCCCGCCGAGCGATGCGATCCTCTGGGGCTGCGTCTTTGTGCTCTCGCTCACCCTGCTGGCCGCGGCGCCCGCGGCGGCGTGGCTCAACCGGCGCCGCCCGGTCGAGCTCGTCGCCGGCTGCGGATGACCGGCACCCTGGCCATCCGCCGCCGCACGATCGAGCCCCACCACAAGGAGCATAGAGCGGCGTTCCCCCAAACGCGTGCCGGAACCTACCCACCCGGCGTCGGTGTCCGCCCGCGGGCGGACCGCTTCAGACCCGTGAAAGCACGGCATCCGCAGCGTGCGGGCCGGCGTCATGCGCCGACCCGAAATGTTCAGCCCCCTCTGGGAGCGGCGCCCGGGTGCGGGCGGGACGGAGACGACCTCCCCGACGTCCACCGTCCCACCCACGATCCCGGACACAAGCGGTCACGCCTGGGGCTGCAAGGGGGGGTGCAAAGCTCCCCCGGCATGACCATCCCCGGCCGAAGCCGAGGACTCTCTCCCACCTCTCTGCGCCGGGGACCGCCGCCCCCGGCTGTTGTTCTAAGAGGGCCCCCCAAGAACAACCAAAGAAGAAGAGCAGACCTATGCACAACAGAC